>Ga0194130_10002360_pt1 | contig 27523 bp, 34 predicted proteins | sample TA2KigsurfametaG_FD_160084 | JGI IMG/M metagenome (GOLD analysis project Ga0194130, IMG submission 160084) | Freshwater microbial communities from Lake Tanganyika, Tanzania - TA2015050 Kigoma 12 surface | ecosystem: Environmental > Aquatic > Freshwater > Lake | place: Tanzania: Lake Tanganyika...
CCGTAGAAGCGCGGCGTTCTCACCATGGGCGGCGCTGATGCCGTGGTGCGTGTATGTGAAACCGCGTTTACCCTTTGCCGCTTCAGTCATAGCGCGGAGAAAACGCCGGGAGATGCGCCCGGCGGTGTGCGGGATGTCTCCGCTGACATTGTGGCGGAACAATTGCCCATCAGGCAAGGCGCGAATCTGCTCAAGGAAACGGGCGAGGGGCTCGCCACGGTCGCCACGGGTGACGGCGTCCCAATGTAAACGGGTGTAGTAGCCAGCCTCTGCGTAACAGCCCGACCCTTTAAAAGGGCAAGAGTCGGGGCACGTAACGCGACTCGAGACGGTGACCGGGATCGGTCCGGTCTTGGCGTTTGAGCTCGTGCGCGTGAGCGCGAACCTTAGATCTTTCAACATTTGAGGGGGTGCGATTGGAGAGGGTGAGGGGCTCAGATGGTGTAGGGGTCAAAATCTCCCCCGGTCTGCTTTGTGCTGCTGATGTACCACCCGCGCCACGTGGCGACCTCGTCGCGGTCGTATTGGCGCAGCTTTGCCCTGCCTGCCGCGTAGGCGTGGGGAAGGGTGACATGTTCAAACCAAACGGACTTTTCAGTCCTGCGAATGCAGCGGACCGGGAAATCACCATGGGCGCAAGCGAGGGTGCCGAAATACACGGCGCCAACTTCAAAAGGTTTCATAGGTAAGGGGTGCGATTGGAAAGGGTCAGAAATTAGGGGACAGGAACCAGGGGTCTAGCTCTTCAGCTAGTGGGGGCATCAGTGGCAACATCAGCAGAGCCGGAGTGGGTCGGCATGTTTGTGGTGGGTGATAGGCGCCATTGCTGGCGCCCGTGGTGGTGGCCTAGTCAGCTTGTGTGGCTGCCATTGCCTCAGCCTCTAGCTGCTTGACCGCTTCTGCAATGTCCAGTTCAGCACCGGGCATAGAGGGCTCGCGATCGAAAAAGTAAAAGCGGACGCCCTCAGCCAACAGCAGGCTCAGCATTTGGGACTTACCGCGCATTTCTGCGTCGCTCACCAGTTGCAAAATCTTTGCCTGGGTTTCTGTGAGTTTCATAACGGGTTTAGCTTCCGGGTCGTAGGGTTGGTCTGGTAGGTACATTGTCAGGCGATCCCGTGGTGATAATTAAATAGGAAACCGGCTACGGTCTCGAAGTCTCCCAGCATGTCGCCGTTGCCTGCACAGGCAAACCACAGGCCCTGACTGTTGCGCTCTGCGTGGTAAATCTCACAATCGGCCGCAAAGGTGGCCACTTGCGTCACATCGTCGCCGATAAAGTCGTCGGGGTGAATACCTAACGCGTCCGCTGCCGTTTGTTTGTCACTGTAAAAGTCCGCCGTTTCTAGGAAGTGTTCGAAGTCGCGGGGGCCCGGTATAAATTCGGGCGGGTCAAATCCCATCGGATGATTCACAATTAGTTCCGGAATTTTTTTTTATATTTGGGGCAGCACCGGGCCGGAGCCCTTGGGTGCTTTTGTGATCACTGCCGCAACGGCCGCCCGATCTTCTCCCGGCAGTAGCACGGGCTGGGGTGCCTGCAGTTCTTCAGCTTCCCAAATGATCGCCGCCCATGCTTGAGCGTCTGCCGCCAAACTGGCGTGCCCCTTGGCGGCCCATGCTTCGGCGGCCTTGTCGGCCGTCATGCCGACCCACAGCCCGTAGCCTTTAAGGGCGGCCACTGCTTCACCGATCGCGGCAAAGTCTGAGGGGGTGAGCCGCCGCCGGAGCCTGTCGCGATACTCCACCACCAACGGCCAATCTTTCTCAGTGGTGGCCGGTTGCTGTTGCTGTTGTCTGAAAAGTCCCATTGGGTCAAGCCCTCGGCGTGGTTGCTGCTCGGCCCGGTGGGCCTCGCTGTTGCAACATTAACCGGACAACAGGCCCCAACGCACAGGCCCCGTCACAATTCTTAACGAGCGCCTCGGGGTTGTGCCTTTTAGGTGGTGCCGATCAGTGGGCCCCGATGGGAACGCTGTTCTGGTGGTGTGGTGGGGGCCAACCCCCTGGCGCTTACCACAAAAACCGCACAAGTTTCACATTCATAACATACCGAAACATTTCGGTTTGTTACGATTAGTTGACAGATACCCTGCGCCATGCATCGGGGCCTGTGTGCCATCCTGGGGCGCGTCACCGTGCCCCGGTAGGGCTGGAGCCCGGAGCCCGTTGGCTTGCCTTCTGGGGGCTTCTGGGGGCCTCTGGTGGCCGTTGCGCTCCCCACTCCCCCCGCCCGATTCCGCCCCGTCGCCCTCTAGGCACCCCCCTCAGAAAATCCGCCAACAATTCCGATACAACCCCTGTGCCAATCCAAAAACCGACCACCAAATATCGATAACAAAAAATGTTATAAATTTTTCGATACAGGTCTGATACCCCCAACCAGATTTGAACTGGTACTGAAACGATTTTAAGTCGTTTGCCTCTTCCGATTGGGCTATGGGGGCATGATTACATCATAGCGCCCGAAGCCAATCGCGTTCTAGGGGTGATAACAGTGGTAATATTTTAAGCATGAGTGCCTTAGAATATTGGTCATGGCGTTCGGTGGCGAGTGTCTTTAGCAGTTGACGGACAGCAATTTCAGATTTACAGCGTACTGCCAGGATAATTGAGATTGCTTCCAGTAACATGGTTGGGTGTAATTCTTGGGACATTTTAACAAGTACGGAAAAATAACGTAGGTTTAATATTATTTGTGGTATGGCAACCCTAGATACGGAATGTGGATGGGTTGCGGGTGATCCAGCTCGTGTGTTATTGGCGGCGGGATTACCGTTGGGGGCATATTCAATTGATCAAGTAACGGTATGTATGAATGAGTTATGTATAATTGCGCCAACACAAGTTACCGAAGTACGTGATTTATTGGATGATTGGGATGAAGCGCAAGCGGCAATTAAGGAAACGAATGTTTCACAAGATGGGCGAGTATTAGTTAAGGCGGATGTATTGGAGTGGGAAGTTGTTGATGCGGGTATTAATAGTCCACAAGCGGAAGTAATGCGAATTCGTGATTTATTGTATTTGTATTTTGGATATTGTCCAATGTTTGTGAAAGTAAATGTTAGTAGTGGTAGTGGGGTATCGTCATTAATTCGTTCGTGACGGTATACTGAACCGTGTTGTAAATAATATTGGTATGATGTAAACGTTATCAAGTGGGCAAATGGATCACCCAGAAGCTCCGCCACAGATTTCGAAAATTATTGAATTTGTGGAAAGCCAACCAGTTGTTGATGTATGGTGCAAGGGATGTAGGATGCATCGAAAAATGAATGGGGCTTATTCAAGGTATATTCCGAATAATGAAATTGAGTCATGTCGGTTTTGCCGTGATGGCGGGATGGAAAGCTAAAGACAGTAAGGATGATTGACGATGGCGTCGCCATTGCTGGATTATGCAAATTCCAGGTTATTAGCGACACAAGAGTCGGGTGTATCAATTGTTGATGGGCGGTTGGTGCCGACTGGATCAACGCAATATGTAGTGGTGTGTTTTATGAAAAGGACACAATATACGGGTGTGAGTTCTGGTGGTAAGCGGATTCCATTGGAAAGTCAATTGGGTGGGCAAATGATGCCGGGTGCATCGGGTGATGCGTTTTATTATCGTGGGTATGCGTTGCAGTATGCGGAAGTTACGACGCAAGATTGGCAAATGGATCCGTTGAATGAATTTTCTTGGACGATGATGACGACACAACCAACGTGGATGCAACCGGGAAGGGAAGTATCGTTTAAGTTTGGTGATGATGCATTAATGGTGGGTCAAATTGAACGCAGTAGTGGTGTATTTGGTGGTGAGGGAATTGATCAAATTATTTACAATGAAGTCGGTGGGGTACAGTTGCAAGTAACGGGCGCTGAGTTATTGAATTAAGATGGCAAAAATTAAGAAAAACAAAAATATTGAAGATGAATTTAATAAACGTATCAATAAGATGCGTACAAAGGTTGAATCAATCAAGCCAAAATTAACGTATCAATTTTCTTCCAAGGTAACGGCAACGTTTATTTCAAAGGATTATGCCAGGCAAGTTGCGGGGGGATTACGTGCTGGGGATCAATTAATCCTGTCGGAACTAAAAATGAAACTTGATGAAAATATGGATAATGATTTGTGGGCATGGCCGGTTTCCAAGAAGGACGGAACAAGTACTACGGAACGTGTTAATGGTACATTAGTTCGTGATCCCAGGAACATTGTTGATACTGGGCGCCTTAAGGCTAGTCTTAGAATGCGTGCTGATGATGGAGTTGTTAATATTGCGTACCGTGAACCGTATGCTTTAATTACACATTATGGTGGATACATACTGCCATATGGCAATCGACATGCTCGACCGGTTTTCCTGCCGGCCCGACCATGGGTAACGTACACCCTAGAGAATTATAATATTGGTCAAGTGTATCGGCAAGCGATTTTGGCTCAATTTAAATAATTACGGTACACTACGGCCGCTCGGTTTACTTGTATGGCTAAAACGCTGCCGTTTGTTGTTCAACCTCGACGGACTGGTCGCAAGATCCAGGTCGGCACTGAAGAGTCGGGTATTATCGAAATTGAACAACGTGGTTATCTGACGGTTTCCGAAAAGTTTTACGTCAATCAAATCAGCAGTAACGATAAAACATTATCTTTAATGGTTGGACTTGCTAATAAGGTTAGCAAAGAAAGCAAGCGAAACAATAAAGAAAGTTATGATGTAATTTCGAAATATTTGCAGGGGCAAGCGACTGCGAAAGATTCGGAAATGATGGAAACCAAATTTTCAGAGGAACTTCAAGAGATCACGGGGGAAATTACCCGTGTTGCTGCGACTCGTGAATTGGCACAAGTAACGGTATTGATGCGATCGCGTGTTGACGAAGATTGGACAACGGAGGATACGTTTGAATTGCACCCTGACTTATTGAGTGGGATTGCTGAACTGTATCAAAGGGAAGAAGCAAAAGAGTACCCAGAAATTGAAGAGCCAGTAACGCAAGATGCGTATGAGGAAGCGGTGGGAAAATCCGAGGCGGACCAGACGACCACTCCCTGAAGTATGATGAATATTACTGGGAATTAAAGTCTTGGTTCGCTGGCGATCCCGAGTTTACGTACCAAAACTATGCCGATTTGCCTTCTAGATACGTCCTGGAGGCCCTTGGGCACGTCTCTAGGTTACGTCGTAGGGAATTGCATGAAAACGAGCGACCAACGGCCTTGCTGACGGCTGTATACGTTAATTCACAAAGGACATCAAAGAATTCAAAAGCGGTCGCAATGGATTCGTATTACCTGTATGGCGATACGAATGATTCCAATAAGCCAGATGCACGGTACGGTGCGGCGGCAATGGCATTAATTGACATGGAATTGTTTCCGGTTTGGGCGTTATTTGTTTACAAGGATCTATCGAGTAACGCACAGGCACCAAAGCCGGACCCCTTGGCGCTAATGCATGAGGACGCAATTATTTTAGCGCCGGTTATTAATGGGCCAATAATTAAGGGAATGTTAATTTGCAAGGAAACAGCGTCAAATAAGCGGCTCAAGATGCGAAATGAAGATGGTGTTGAATGGATTATTGATATGCCGAACGTCAGATCAAAGATTATTGCCGAAGAAAATGCGGAATTAACATATACACGTTTCTAGGCAACATCACTAACGGGCTAAGAGCCAAATAGCTTTGTTGCGTAATCGTCAACGATCTTGGCATCATCTTCATCCCATGGTCTCATGTCGGCGGTGCCAGACTTTAGCCATTGTCGGATGCGCCATTCACCATAAATAGAATAAAATGGCTGCATCCTGTACCATGCGGCCCAGTCACTTGAACCTTTTTCCGAATTGCATTGTTGACATGCTGGTATCACATTACTGGTACGATCTTCACCTCCTTTACATTTGGGTTTGACGTGATCAATCGTCAGGCTTGCGTCATCAATTGGCGGTTTACTGCAATAAGCGCATTGATTATTCCATGCTGTTTTGATTGAATCCCGCCATTGTTGCCGAGCCTGCTTGCGCGTGAGGGCCGACATGTTAAATAAATAATCAGAACAACGCTCGTACAAGGGCCAAGTGTCCCTAGAAGTAAAACTTCCGGCCATATTTTAAGCTAAATTCTGGACAATCTCACAGGGTTTGCGGCATGTGGGCCAAGTCATGGCAGCTTCTGCGATTGTCTTCCTAGGATGCCTAGTTTGGCAGTATAATTTAGACATTTTTGAGGTGTTGTGGCACAAAATTTTGCGACTACACCGGAAGAAGTTTACGATGTGTTGACTGGCGACAGTGAATTCATGTCATATGTTGGCGAATATACTTTTACTATTGGAAATGCAAAATTTCCATCAGTTACCGTAAGTACTCCAGGTGCCGATCTGCCCAGTTTAAAGTCGCAAAGCGGTCTTGAGGTAATCATTCATGATGCTGCTGACATCTCAAGAACCGATTATTTAACAAGCGATTCGGATCTAAATGTTACGTGGAAGGTATTTTTCATTGTCTGGGAACCTGCTACCGGATTGACGATGACAAATGCTGTGAAGCGTGCGATGGCAATATTTGGCGGATCACGCTCGATTGAGACTGTTGCGGTTGCCGATGGTTTACAGGCCAAGGTTCAAACATTACTGCAAATTCCGAGCACGGCTCCAATTTTGACAGTATCAAATAATTATATCGACATAACCGAGCAACCAGAAAATCAGTCAGTCGAAGTGGGCGACAGCGTTACCTTTGAAGTCGTGGCAGTTACTTATGATGGCGGGACATTGAGTTACCAGTGGCAGCGGAGTACCGGAAGCGGATTTAGTAATATTTCGGGAGCGACAAATGCAACTCGCACTTTTACCGTAAATAATCTGTCGGAGGATGATGATCAATACCGTTGTGTGGTCAGTAGTAGTGGTACAGCGCCAAGCGTTACATCTAATGCAGCCACATTGACTGTCGAAGATGGCGGTGGAGGAGGTGGTGACGACGGATTGATTACAATTACTCTACAACCACAAAACACCGAAGTAGTCGTAGGAGACGAAGCAACGTTTGAGGTGGCCGCCGAAACAAGTGATGGTGGGAACCTGGGGTATCAATGGCAGCGTAGTACTGGTGGTGGTTTCAGTAACATTTCCGGTGCCAACAGTGATACATACGTATTTACAGTAGATAACATTTCAGAAGACGACGATCAGTATCGATGTGTTGTTTCCAGTGATGCGACAGCTCCCGACGTAAATTCCAATGCGGCAGTTCTTACCGTCACAGAAGATGGTGGTGGTGACGACGGATTGATTACAATCACCTTGCAACCTGAAAATGCCGAAGTAATCGTAGGAGATGCAGCAACGTTTATAATTGCTGCTGAAACAAGTGACGGTGGTAATTTAAGTTATCAATGGCAGATTGATACTGGAAGTGGATTCGGAAATATTTCCGGTGCCACCAGTGATACTTACACCTTTACCGTAATAAATGTTTCAGAAAATGACAATAAATACCGTTGTATTGTTTCCAGTGATGCTACCGCTCCAAGTGTGAATTCCAATGCGGCAGTTCTTACCGTCACAGAAGATGGTGGTGGCGGCGGTGAGGGATTAATTACAATTACTTTACAACCTGAAAGTATTGAGGCAATTGTCGATGATGAAATTGTTTTTGAAGTTGCCGCTGAGACAAGCGATGGTGGTAATTTAAGTTATCAATGGCAGCGTAGTACTGGTGGTGATTTTAACAATATTTCCGGTGCCACCAGTGATACTTACACCTTTACCGTAACAAGCATTTCGGAAGATGGCGATGAATACCGTTGCGTTGTTTCCAGCGACGCGACAGCTCCAAGTGTAAATTCCGATGTGGCAGTACTAACCGTAACCGAGTAATTTCCAGAATTGGGATGGGTACACTAACTCTAATTTGGCTTGGTTGGTAATATAAAAGTAGCAGGGTAGCCTGCTTATGACCATTGCCCTAGGACTCTACCCTAGCTAATTTCTATGGCTAATTACTCGGCTGCTTTTGGCTATGACGTTTTCATTGTGCCGCTGGCGGCGGGCAGTGTTGATGTCGATTTTACTGGCGTGACCGCTGGCATCAGCAACAGTGGTGGTTTTATCAATATTACCACGCTCGTTACTCCTAGCGATAGTGTGGCGTATGCTGGTGCGGAGTTCACCGTTGATGGTGCCGCCTTCGATATGGACGGGACGGATAATCCCGCTCGTCTGTATGGTTTAACTAATGCATCCCTAGAGACCGATACCAACTCTGAGGATGTGGTGACTTACGACAACGAAACAAAAGGTTTCAATGTCTCGATTCCGACTTCCAAGTCTTGGAGCATCTCGCTGGCTGGCGTAGCTGACTTCAAAGATGCTGGCTATCAGATCCTACGTCTGACCGAGCAAAACACCGTTGCCGATGCCCTGCGCGTGAAGTTCGTGCGTCGCGGTCCCACGGGCACCGACGAGACCGTGTATGGCTACGGCACTCTGACTGGCTATACCGAATCCATTGAGGCCGGTTCGATCGTGTCCTGGGAAGCCACCGTGGTGGGCTATGGCCCATATCGTATTGACCTGGACGTGAACTCCTGAGTTATTGGCACAACCAGAAAAAAGCCCCCGAAAGGGGGCTTTTTATTGTCTTTGATCGGAAGCATAATTTAGCGTATTGATGAACAAAGGTGGCTGAAGATCTTTCCTTTATTATAAAAGGTGATGCCAGCGACCTAATTGACGAGTTCCATAAACTTGGCGTTACGTCAAAGAATATATCCGAAAAAATTTCCCGTGAATTCGCCGAAGCACTTGGTGGTGAATTTACTACCAAGGTGGGGCTTGAGGTTGAGGCCGACACGGGCCAACTCAAGCTCGTACAACGTGAGACTAATTCGTTTATCGAGGCGCTGGTCAAGGGTCTGCAGCGTATTGAAAAAGAGCAAGCGAAGTTAGCTGCAGCCCAAGCAAAAGCAGCAAAACAAGAGCAGGATGCTGCAAATCGCGCATACGACAAATGGGAACAAAATCAAGCGAAAAAACGTCGCATTGAAGAAAAGGATGCTGCCGCCCGTGAAGCTCAGCGTCAAAAGGAAGAGGCTGCAGCAGCAAAGGCTGCACAAAAGGCTATTGCCGATGGCGAAAGACAATACAATGCGTATTTGCAAAATCTGTTGAAGCGCCAGGCGGCGGAACAGGCCGCTGAAGCAAAACGTTTGGCAGATATTCGTAAAACAAATGAGGCTGCCGAGAAAGCCGCTGCCAAACAAGAGGCAATTGCAGCCAAGCTTCGCGCCGAACAAGAAAAGATCAATGCGGCAGCAGCAAAGGAGGCCCAAATTCGTGCCGGTAGCGTCAATGATCTGAGCCGCCGCTTGCAAAAAGAACAAGAAACTCTGAATAATTTAAAGCGTGGCACAGCAGAGTACGAGAAACAAGCAAAAATTGTCCAAGAATTATCGCGTGCAAAAAAAATTGAGATCACCGGACTGAGTGGCAAAGACTTAGACGCAAAAGCGGCCCAAGCCAATCTTGGAGCTCTGTTGGACGGTTTCAACCGCGTATCTTTTGCGGCCAGTGCTTTTCTTGGCATTGTTGGTAGTATTTCAAATGCTTTTGGTGGATTCGTCCGCGCCCAGGCGGATCTACAAGCTTTTGAGCTATCTTTCAAGGCAATAGGAACTGGTACTGCTGGCGCCGCAATGGCGCTAAGTGAAAGTTCAAAAATTGCGCTGAGTTTAGGGGCTGACATCAACACCGTTAGGGACGGTTTTCAACGTTTAAGCCCGGTGATCTTGCAATCGGGCGGAACACTTGGCGACGTTAGTGCGATTGTTCAATCTCTGAGTTCGCGATTTGCCGTATTCGGTAAGTCGGCGGCTGAATCTCAGCGGATCATGAATGGTGTCATCCAAGCCTTTGGCAAAGGCAAGTTGATGGCTGAAGAATTAAACCAACAAATTTCAGAAGCAGATCCGGCATTCAGAGTTGATTTAGCAAATGCCATTGGTGTAAGTGTTGCAAAATTAAATGAAATGGTCAAGGCTGGTGAACTTACCAGCGCTGAATTAATTAAATTCATTCCCCTGATGAGCAAAGCCAGTATTATTACTGGCAAGCTTGGCGTGACTGCCTCAAGCGCGGCGGATGCCCTAGGCAAAGGACAGGTGACAATTGCTCAATTTCAGGCGCAATTAGCGACATTAACGCAGCTCAACATTGAAGCACTTGGACCTAAGTTTGCCCCACTGGGTTTGGTTTTGGCAAAAGTTACTGCCGCATTAGTTGATTTTATTACAACACTGACGAAATCACAAGTATTCAACGCAATAGCAGCGATTGTTAATTCAACCGCGCAAGCTTTTGGAACGCTTGCGGTTGCGATTATCAAAACTTTAGAGACGGTTGTTAAGATTCTGGAACCGATCGGAACGCTGGTTGACTCATTATTAAAGATTCCAGGCATCGCAACATTGGTCGGCTATGCTTTGACAGCTTATATCATTACAACAATTGCAATGATCGCCAAGCAAACCGGCGTCGCCGGGTTGGCGATGAAGCAGTTTGGCGATCTTCTAAAGGTTCTACAGGGCAGCGCTCAATTGCTTGGTAATGTTTTCCAGCAGATTGCAGATCGCATAAGGAATTTTGGCAATGTTAGCGGCCAGGCTATTCAAAAGGTCCAAGTTCGAGACCTAGGGAATGTAGCAAATGGTCTTAAGCAAATTGGCCCTGCTGCCGACACTGCCTCAACAGCAATTGTAAAATATGATGCTGCTCAAGCGTCTGCGGCAAGTAAAACTGCCTCAGTGGCTTCTGGTGTTGCCACGCAGGCAAGAAGTTTCCTTGGTGCCATTGGTCCGTCCCTTGCCTTTGCTGCCGCGATTTATGGCGTAAGTGCTGCATATGACGCATACCAAAAATCCCTTGGTAATTCAAGTCAAATCTCGGAATCAATCAGCAGAGAATTTCTTAAAATTGACCAGGCAACACAAGACCTCAGTAATAATTTAGGCAAAGGGGCAAAAAGTGTAAGTTTATTCGCGCAATCTTTGGATGAACTGTCTAAAAAGGGTGATCAAAGAAATCTTTTCCAGACAATTGGTCAATTTTTCTCGCAGGAAAATCAACAAAACGCTAATGGTTTTGCAAATGAGATTCAAGCGATTTCTCAACAGTATCAACTATTAACGACTGCAGGGCTAAATGCTGCCAATACTTTGAAAAACTATGCTGGGGCGCAAAAAGCTTCGGCAGAGCAAACGATCTTAGCAGAAGCGGCAATTAGTTCTTATTTGGCAAAATTAAATGTCTTGCTAGCAGAAACTATTAAGGCGCGTGATGCAGCCAAACTTAAGGCTGAAGCCGATGGGATTTTGACAGAACAAGAGAAGCAAATGCTGCTGATCATGGACCAGACAGTTTTGTCATTACAGAATCAAATCAAAGCACTTCAGGAAGCAGCGAAAGCCAAGGGTCTGAATGTAAGCGCCAATAGGGAACTGGGCTCCTCTGAAGAACAATTGATAACCAAACTCAAAGACTCTACAAGCTTAATTGAAAAATCTATTCAACGAAAAATTGAAGAAATCCGTAAGGTGAGCGAAGCGCGTATAGCAGACGCTGAAAAAGCAAAGCAGATTGCCTCTGAAACTGCCGCCAGTGAGATAGCGGCTATGGAAAAGACATTAGAAAAAATTAAAGAAGTCAACGCGGCAAGGATCGCTGGTCTGGAGGAACAGAAAGCAAAAAGTCTTGCTGCTTTTGATGTAGCAATCTCTAGGATTGACGCAGAGAAAGCAGCACTTAAACAATTAGAAGAAAGCATTCTCGCTGGTATCGAACGTCGACGCCAGGCAATGAATAGTTATTACGATGCTGAACTTTCCAGAATTGACCAGCAACGTGCGGCAATTGATGCAAATTATAATAAAGTAATCGGCCTGTTAAATGTTCCCGGGCCAGCCGAGCAAAAATTAAAAGAACTTGAAATTGCAAGACTGAGGAAGCAAGCTGCTGAGGGCGAGACTGCCGAAGAAAGACTTCGCGCACAGGCTCAACTAGAAAGAATAGAAAGAGAAGAGCAAATTGCTAGACTTAGGCAGCAGCAAGCACAGAAGCAGGCGGCTTTAGATGCGAAAGAAAGGGAATTAAAGAAAAAACAGGCTGAAGAACAGAAAAAACTTGATGAAGAGGCAGCCACTGTCAAGAGACAAATTAAGGAAAAGGAGATGGAGCTTGATGCTCAGTTAAATGCGATGACAACTGCTCGTAAGAATTTTGAGAAAAAGATGGACGAAGAAATTTTTGCTGCCAAGAAAAAAGCCCAAGAACAAGAGGATGCAATGCAAAAGAAAATCAAGGCTGCGAAAGAAAAAGCTGCCGAAGAAGAGAAGGCAAGGGATGAAGAAATTACAAAAATGAAAGAGAAGCAAAATAAACAGATACTTGCATTAGAGGAACAACTGAAGGAAGCTAAAGATAGATTACAGGATGCGACGGAAGAGGTTCTTCGTACTGAGCAAGCGATAACGGTAGAATTGAGAAACCAGCTACAACTTGCCAGGGAGATAGCAAAAGCAAAAAGTTCTGGCGGGAACAATAAATTCGCTGGTGGCGCAGTCAGTGGGGGCACTAAATATACGGTTAATGAACTTGGGCAAGAGGCATTCCTGAGTCGTAGCGGCCAACTTAGCATGATCAATGCACCTAGTTGGGGCCAGTGGCGGGCTCCTGGGGCAGGCACGGTTATTCCGGCACATATTACTGCCGGATTAAATATTCCCAAGAATGGTGTTCCGGTAAATATTGGTGCCAACAAGAATGCTGGCAGGGTTGATGGCTCAGGTGTTAGCGCAGCCCTGCTCAGGGCCTTCTCTGGGGACTCCCAAGGTCGGGTTACGAATAATGTAACCATTCAGTCCCAAAACCCCGTTACAGACGCTTCTAGGATGATCGTAGAGATGTCCAAGCTGCGGACTCGGCGGCGCTGATTCCTAGGAACACTACCGAGAACGTTGAAATGCAATGAGTATTACGTTGAGTTATACGCAGCAAACTGGCGTCTCCACGGAGTACACTGTTGTATTTAACTTTTTTGGTGATCAAAACGTTCCTAGGAGTTACGTCGAAGAAGGAAACTTTTCATTTAGTCAAAGTGGAACAGCAATCAAAGGTGGTCCAGCTCGCAGTCCACGTCGAATTTGGGGATTCACCGGGCTACTGACACGATCGGAAGCAGAAGATCTTGATGGATTGTATAATGCATGGGCCACGGATTCGGGCCAGGGCATCTCCTCAGTCGTTGCCTTAGACGATAGTACATTTGGAACTACTACATTACAGGTTTATGCTGTAATCACTACTGCACCATCTTTTTCAATTTTTGGACCAAATCATTATTTATGTTCAATTGGCCTGACTGAAGTTGGCCTGCAAACTTGAGGAACTGTAAATGACTTGGCTCGTAAATAAAACACGCGGTGTCAGGCTGTACATCAATAATGTTGATTATAGTGATAATCTAATTCAAATCAATCTAAGTGATGAATCCGTAACAGGGGCTGGTATCCTGCCAACTTCTGGCTCTATTATACTTGGGCAAATTCCTGGCGGTACTGATATTGAAGATTATGATAAGAACTTTTTCCTCAGGGGAAGGCTTGTTACTATTGATGTAAAAAGAACCAATGGAACGTATATTCGACATCCAAGAGGATATTTATATATCGTAGATTGTTCATATTCACCCGAAGATCGTTTACTTACTCTAGATGTTGGATGCAAGCTTCACCTGGCATCTTTAAGCGATAATGTCACGGATTTGATCGATGAAACAGATTTCGATATACCGGAAGATTTGCAAAATTACGCATCCCTAGACAGCGCAATCCAGGCCGAGGGGCGTATTTTATGGCAGGACAAGCAAGGAAATATTCAAAAAGATAATTTTTACGATGGTGATGGATTGGGAACCAATCGCGCTGCAGGCGAATGGGTTTCGATTCTTGGTGAAACATCAATAACGACCGAGCCCCTAGGACAGGGCAATTTAATACCCGACCAGATTGAACTAACTTACGAACGACAATTAACAAGTGAAGAAATTGCCGATAAAACAGACCAGACAGAAACATATTCAAATTATTTTCTGGTTTATCCATCGACTGTTTGGACTCGCAAAAGACCAGAGAATGGACTGAATGGTGTGAACGGAAGTTGTGGAACTTCCAATAGGCCAAATGGACGCAATAGTGATATTTGTGGTGATTCACCAATTGAACCGCCCGGCCCCGGGGGCAAAGAAACCTGCAGTTGCGGTTACACCTCTGAACCAACCAAGGCACTCTCCTCAGTCGAAAGCGTTGAAATTAGCACAAGTTATTACAATGGTCCAGGCGGTCAGTTGAGTGCTGCAGAAAATAGAAAGTACGGTCCTGCGGTTGAACTCAATTCACAATATTACGCTGACCTGTATGCATTCTGCGTTTGGGGATATGGTTCTACGTGTAATCCAAGCGGGGACTGCCCACTGACGGGTCTTGGTCAAGTATTGCAAAATTATGGAACACGGGTGTATGAATATGGTCCAGCGGGAGAATTAGTTCGGACGACGCTTGATGAATATATGAATAAATTAAATTGTGCGATTCCCAGTAACTGGAGGGCGGGCACAAAATCCGTAAACGGGATGTTGGAATTCAATCAATTTACCGTTATTCCAACTGATACTTTTTTCCTTGCCAGAAGGACAATTACGGAATTCCAATATTTTAATAATGCAACCATACAATACGAAAGAACTTGGACATCTCCATGTGGATCAAATGCTGCGCCGGGCATAAAAGGCGGCTGTATCGAGGCAACATGTGGCCTAATGACAAGCCAGCGCCGCATTTCCCGGAGTTCCAGCTCATCGCCCGAGGCACCCGACAGGATTGGCGACGGCACCTTCAAGGAAACCGTCACATACACAATATCAGACAATAGATACCCTAATGGTTACGTCACCCCACCAGATGAAACTACTCCGATTATTTTAAAGATGCAGGTGCCCCATCCACTGACTGGCACCCCATCACAAGCCGCTGTTGCCGCAGATAATTTATTGTACTATATGCGTGAATTGAAGGAGGGTGACGCTAGGGGTTTAAGAATCACAGAAGCTCTCAGAAATGATATTATTACAAACTGGCGTCCCGGTATGCCTTTCAGGTATGTCGATTTGCTTAAGAATAAGATTTTAGCACTGCGCATGAATGCCTGTTCGTGGGCAATGGATCAAGATGAATGCCTGATCTCAACCGATGGCATATATGTTGGCGAATCAAATGGTGAATTATCTGAAAGATCCAACATTAAAGGCGAAGCCGGCCTAACCATTACTAACCCAGAGATCGAAAATGAAACAAGTGTTCTTCCGCCGAGACCGTTATTCCAGACAATCCGAGTTAACTTGCAGTTAAAAGTTGAATGTACACCGGGCGGCAGAAATGAAATGTTTGGGATCGTACAACCTGTTGGAACTGTATATTTTGATGTCTTTTCAACCTTCGTTTGTTATGTTAGTGGAGGTCTTTACGAGCCCGGCAGCCTTATCGCCGCAGGCGAAGGCGGAAGTGTACCATTGACCAATGGAAACACACTACTAAGTTCTACGCCTGTTCCTGTTGACGCAAACCTTTTCGCCTAGTAGGAACACTATTGCGATTCTGGAGCCGAGATGAGCATTGCTGCAGCAGTAAGTAGCGTAGAGTTACGACAAATTGTCGCGGCGCGATATGCTGGTTCTTCTTTTCGTGTCGCTTTGGTAAATTCACCTGGGACTGTATATGATCCATCATCGACCGTAACGCGGACTTTTATGGCCAACGAAATCCTCGCTGGCACCGCCGGATACGCTAGACAAACAATCTCTTACACAACAAATGATATTTATGCGTATACCGACGAGGGGATTCCACTAGCCCGTAAAGCGGCCACATTCTCACACAATGACAGTGCGACGACCTACTCATTTACCCATGTTGTGCTGTTGCGACCTGCAGTCATCACGGCGGCTATCAGCGGCACCACTATGACCGTTAGCGCCGTAAGTTCTGGCACGCTTGCAGTTGGCCAGGTGTTGACTGGTACTGGCGTTGCTGTTGGGACCGGTATTACGGCCCTTGGTACTGGTACTGGTGGCACTGGAACTTACACTGTTAGCTCGTCTCAAACGGTTTCAAGCACGACAATTACTGCTGCGGAAATTGTTTCGGTGGCGCCACTGGCAAACGCTGCAACAATGTCCGATGGTTACGACGCTGTATTCTATTTTGACTTAAAGCAATTTGGATACTATCAAACTTAAGAATTAAAATGGCAAGTAGTGATTTGGCCCAGGATTTGCGAGAGTCGGCTATTCGACGCAGAGCAATAGTACTCGAAGAAATAGCCGAAAAAGAATCAAGCAAGTTAAAGCCTGGTCAGTATGCAGCTTATTGGCAAGGTTATGCCAATAATGGTGATGGGCTCGTCATGTATAACGGTACTGTTTATCAGACTATTGTTTATGGTACAAGTTCAATACCCAGGGGGACGCAGGTTAACTTAACTGTTACATCAAACAAATTATTTAGTAACTGGTAATGGCAATCAATAATCCCGAAATTACTGCAATTGATCATGGCGAAGATCTATCGACGGCTATTGATATTTTGACCTCAAGGCCGTCTATTTCTGTACTCGCGGTAGCAGTTAATCCAGGGCGATTAATTGGTTATTATAATGCTGGTAACGATGCGGTTGAACTGTATGTTGCCGATCAAAATGGCTTGCGTTGGATTCCGGTAAGCAATAATGTCTAGCCAACTTGAGCACGATTTTATAGCCCCCACCTTAATTGAACATGGTTCACTATTTACTACAGCTATTAGATTAACTAAATTTGACCCTAGGCTTGGCGGATATTATAAAGATGAAAATGGCGACTTCCAATACCAGGCCGCATACGGCCCAACATTCAACGGTGAACTATGTGCATATTTAATATTCTCAGGTGGCATTAGAAAATTAAAAATGCTATGTGGATACAATGATGGATCGGGTTTAGAGTGGAAACCTGTCCAGAGCAATCGATCAATCAGAATTCCATACTTGGACATTAGGACTAATGATATCTACGATAATCGCTATTTGCAAAACTGCATGCCTCCCTGGGTCTGCGAATAAAATGGCAAACTAGCCAATAAAAACATGTCAAGATATTTTCCAAAGCCCGGTGAAAATCCAGGCCCAACTCAAGAAAATAAAAAATCGCTAGAGCGAAAATACGGAGCCCAGACTGCAGTATATGAATATAGATATAAGTCCGGCAGGATGTATCCTGTTCGATATGTTCTTAGATATGGTCATCTTTATATGGAATATGATCCACGTGACATAAGAAATCAGCCGCCAAATACTAAATATCCAAATCCTTTTACTGGCTCTGGAAGAGATAACAAACCAAAAGATAAAGGAGATACGATATGTGAAGATGGCGCAGTCTGTTGTGTTGAAACAAGTTGCTACGATACGGGTGGCTGCGGTGGCGGAATTGGTATTGGAGGAAAGAGGTTTTGTAATGAGTTCTGCCAAGGTCACTATGAAGAATACGGCGTGAGTCCTGATGGTTGCCCGGAACCTTATGATTCAAAGTGTTTTTCATGTAGTGAACTGACAGACACTCTTGACGAGAGAGCCCCAACTCCAAATTTGCATTGCACTTGTGGTCAAGCAATCCCACCAACAGATTGCGTAAGATGTAATTCTGGAACAGGAGTATGGGAAAGTTCTCCGTTGTGTAGAAAACCACCCCCACCAGAAATTGAAGAATGCGAATGTTTTAGAACGGGATGCAAGACTGTACAACAAATTATTATTGATCCCTGGTATGGTAGCACCCCGTGTCCGTCTCAGGACGGTTTACGACTTGCTGCCTATATACAAGGCGACAATAAACTATATTGTTTATATTGCAAAAATGACGATTTTGGCGAAGAGAAATGTATCAATAGTGTTACCGGTGAACCCTGTTGCCCTAAGGGTAGTGTTGATAAATGTACATGCAGAACAGAAGGTGATACCCAAAGATGTTATAAAGCTTGTTCTCCTGACAAGGAATGCGATCCAATTGATGATGAAACAGAATGCACATTACCAAATGGAGATGAATGTGAAGAATGTGAAATCTGTGATTCAACTGATCTTATTTGTGTGCCAGATCCGGGATGTGGCGAAGGGTGTGGAAGCATTGATTTGGAAGGTAAAAAATCTAAACCATGTACATGTAATGATGAATGTAACACATGTGAATTATGTAATGGAAATGGCCGCTGTTATCCAGATCCATCATGTATTGATTGCATCCCGCCAATTTGAAGGGAATACTATTCTGACGCTTTTTTAGAATGACAGCAACTCCAGACATCATCAGGTTAAAGTATAGTTCTGATGGTGATGCTGCGATTCGTGCTGCTATTGCAACCAGTGGCACTGATCCAATTACCACTGGGGAACTTGTTGTTGGCATTGAGGATTTCAGAGTTAGACTGTATTCAAAAGATGCTACGGGTAGAATTGTAGAGGCTGTTTCGGGAACAAGTCCGCCAACGATTGACGGGGGTGATTTCAATACTGCATTTCCAGTGCTTAATATTGGCGATGTTTATGGCGGTGGTTATTATGGTGGATTGATTTCATTCAGTGAAAATTATGTTGCAACGCATGCATTAATCGTCAGTCCAAAAGACGTTGGTGAATTTAATTTACAATATAAAACGACAAACACTGCAGAAGCAGGTGCTGCTAGCGACAAGGATGGATACGCGAATACGCAAAATGTAAACGATATAAATCATCCGGCGGCTCAATATGCACGAACCTTAAATATCTCTGGTTATACAGATTGGTATATCCCCTCTAGGTTTGAACTGGATATTTTATATTATTATTTAAAGCCTTCAACAGCAGCAAATAGCACTTCGAAAACATTTGTAAATACGATCGCAATGACAGATCCGCCAAGAAATGAATACACTGCATCAAATCCCTTAAGAACAAGTGCAACAGTATTTCAGACTGGGGAATCCCAAGTTTTTATTCCGTTAGTAGGTGCCTTTGCTACGTATTATGGTAGTAGTACACAGGTTACTGGTTCTACGACTATCCGCAGTCAAACATTTCACAATAGTACATACGCGACTTCCGGTTTTACTGCAACCACAAGATTTCGCGCAATTAGGAAAATTGCCCTGTAGGCATACTAGGCCACAATTTTATAAAAAATGATTAACAGTATCCATGACTTAGCGTATTTAAATGACGACGGCAGCGAGGTGCTGCCGATGGGTCCATGCAGTGCTTGGCCAATAAGTCGCAACAGACCTGGGCCAGGAATCATGGGTAAGAAAGTTCAATATCAAGCCACTGAAGTGAAGGCGACTGTTGGCGAGATGGCACATAATTTATTCAAGACGGGAATTTCGGCCATTAAAGACGGCAAATTAAATCACGAACAGCGAAACGATCGATACGCAAAGTGTTTGGAATGTCCTTTGTTTATTGCTGACTCAAAGCGCTGTTCCGAGTGCGGTTGTTTTATGGAGGCAAAGACATGGATCAAGGGTGCTTCATGCCCTGTTGGGAAGTGGTAAAATGAGTGACTACTTACCAGTATGTTTACCGGATATGTCGGACTGCAACGCAAAGTGCAAATATGGAACTTCTGATAACCCTACAAAACTAACCAGTTGCACAGATCCTTGCGAATGTCACGATGATGCGTCGCGTCCTCCAGCAATACTTGACGAAGAAGACGGCGTATGCATCTTACAAAGGCCCTACGGAGATTGTCCATGCGCCTTTGCTACAAATCAAACATGGGTATCTACGTCCTGCCAAGACCCAGACTGGATTCCCAGCGGTAATGAACAAAAATATTGGACTTTCAGTTGGAGCGTAAATCCTTATGATGGTGATCTAGGCTTTAGATACGTAAAGTTCAATTTTGGGAATGGTTTTGCCTTCGCCACCGTAACGAATGTCCAAAATGGTTCTGGGAGTGTTACAGTTGGCCCGTACAATACTAATGAAATTGATTATGGGTGGTACAATGCAAATAGCAACTATACAGTTAGTATTGAGGTTAGCTGTCCATATTTTTGATTGGCATACTAGCACGCACTATGGCGTGATGCCAAAAAATGGAAGATCAGGAACTGAAGGCACCTGAGATGGGAGCCGATCAGGTTGCCACTGGTAACAAAAACTATAGCGAAGACGAAGTTCAAAATTTACTCAAGGCGTTAAAGTCCGAACGAGAAGCACGTAAAACGCTTGAGCGTCAAACCAAAGACTATGAAAGTCAGTTAAGTAAATTTGCACAAATTAATCCTGACGAATATCAAAAACTTCAGGAAGAAGCCGCTGCCGCTGCTGCAGCAAAGGCTGCCGCCGATGAGCGGACCAATTTACTTGAAGAGAAGTATGGCTCACAGGCTGCTGAGGCTGCAAAAGTTGCGGAATCGGCTCGCAAAGAATTGCAAGAATTTCGCAAGCGATATTCGCTTGAAAAGGTATTCTTTTCTGCAGGTGGTCGTACCGATTCGGCCGATAATGTGTCATTCTTTGACATGCTTGCAGCGCAGATCGGCAACCAGTTTCGCCTTGAGAATGACGGCAGTTTAACTGTTGTTGATTCTGCAGGTGATCCTGTACTCGATAAGGAATCAGGCAAACGCATTGATCCCGAATCTTATTTGACCACCTTCAAAAATCACCCAATTTATGGAACTTTCTTCAAGGGGGCCAAGGGCTCTGGTGCTGGCATTGGCTATGGTGGCACTGATGCCAATGGGATCCCGGGCGAGGACTTGAATTCTATGAGTCGTGAAGAACTGTTCCTAAAGGCATTTGGTTAATTAAAGAAAATGCCTCAAGTTTCAATAAGCTAATTTCTTATTAAAGAAAGACCGGCCCAAGTGGCCGGTTTTTTGTTATTTCTTTTGGTATAGATCAAACTCTTGGCATACTAGGTAGACAACACCCGAAGCTAGTGGACGTGATGTCACGGGCAGGGTGTTCCGACGTTCGGGCGTGATGCCAACGTAGTTTCACCTAGCTATTCGCTCATCCTTCCACTAGAAAAATGGCTCTTACTCTTGCGGAGGCTAAAAAGCACTCCACAAATCCTCAGGAACGCGCAATCGTTACTGAACTTGCCGCTGGCTCCCTGCTCAGCGTCCTTCCCTTCCGTGAAATCCAAGGCAACGGTTTGTTCTGGAAGCGTGAAGAGTCTCTCGGCGATGTGGGTTTCCGTCAGTTTAACGCTGGCTATGAAGAGACCTATGCCGAGGTGAAGCAACAGTCCGAAAGCCTGAAGCTCTTTGGTGGCGACATCAAGGTTGATCGCGCCATTGTCGATCTGGAGGGCCCCGAGGCTCGCGCTTACCAGATCCAAGCCAAGACCCGCGCAATGCGCCTGGCCTGGGAAGCTCTGTTTATCAACGGTGACTCCAACAGCACCGCTGCTGAATTCGATGGTCTGGCGACCCGCCTGCCCGCTGCCGCTTACGCCACCAACTCCCAGGTGATCCGTAACGCTTCCAGCGCCTCTGCCCTTGATCTGGGCGCTCTGGACGAGGCCATCGATGCTGTCGATGCCCAGGGTGGTAGCAAGTATCTGGTCATGTCAAAGTCGGCTCGCCGTCACCTGACCAAGCGTGCTCGCCTGTCGGCTCAGATCGACATCATGCGGAACGAGTTCGGCTACCAGCAAATGGTGTATGCCGGCCTGCCCGTGATCGAACTGGATCGCGACCATCAGAACGTGGCCATCCTAGACGGCACTCCCGCTAACCAGTCGATCTACGTGGTGGCCTTCGGCAATGACTTGCTGACCGGCATCCAGAATGGTGGTGTGCAGGTGCGTGACCTGGGTGAGGATACCGCTTCCCCGACCCTGGTGACCCGCGTGGAGTGGTATTGCGGCCTTGCTTTAGTGAATGGCCGTGCCGCTGCTCGCCTCACCAACGTTGACTCGACCGCCGCTGTTTCCTGATAGGATCTAGCCGGAATGTTCCCAAGCCCCTTCGGGGGCTTTTTTATTGGCAACCTACTGTGAGTCGCGCCAACTCTCTGCGGGGCGGGCTCTGTTAACCTAACTGGATTACTACCATGGCTCGTCGTTCTAGTGGCGTTTTCCCTCGGGAAAAGTTTGATCTTGACGCCAACATGAAAGTCACCACCACCGCCGCTGACGTGGGTGTGGATCTTGGCACCATCAACACCGTGCGTGTGCTTGTGCTGGATGCTACCGTCGTGCAGAAGAGTGGTGATGGCACCAATGCTACCATCCAACTGAAGGATGCCGACAATAGTGATGCTGTGTTCTACACCATCACTTCTGCGGATCTGGCTGACGTGGATGCAAACGGTGTGTACATTGCCCACGTGCGTGGCACCCTGTTTAGCGGTATCAGCAACATTAAGTACACCTACACCGCTGGCACCAAGTCCACTGGCGTGGCTGGCTCCATCACCGGCTTCTCCGTGTTCCTGGATGCTGTGGACAACGTTGGCTGATCGTTGACTGATTAACGATTGGAACCATAGGGAGTGGCAAAAGTCGCTCCCTATTTTTATGCATTTACGTAATCGCCCCTGGAAATATGAAAAAGACGGCGATGTCGTCTATGCAAACTATAGTGCGGAAGCACGTGACTATGTTGAACTGGGATATAAACGTGTGACCGAAACTGCCGAAGAAATTATTGAGACTTTTGAAGAGCGCGTTCTCGACGAGGAGAGCGAAGCAGATTTTGACTTTGAATTGCTAACTAGGGCGCAGTTAATGCAACTCCTGCAAGGTGAAAAGATCCCATTTAAGAATACTGCATCCAAGGCTGAACTTGTAAAACTTTGCCAGGAACTGGACGATGAATGAAATCACTTATAGCAATGGACCACGCATTGAAGATGGGATCAACTTTGATGCCGACATTGTTGCCGGCCATCCTCGGGTGCAGCATCGATCTATTACTAATCCAGTTAGTGATGGCTCGTTGGGTAAGTATGGATATGCCCCTGGCCAAAAGAATAAAGACAATTCTGATCTCTAATCGGAATTCTAGGTAAATGCGTTCGTCTTATGGCAAAAAAACGAATGACCAAGGCTGAGTTTGCGGCAAAGCAATTCAAGAAGTCAGCAAAGGCCAAAGGACTGACTGGTGAACGTGCGGGTGCATATGTTTATGGCACTTTGAACAAGATTGGCTTGAAAAAAGGATCCCAAAGCACGAAGCGTGGCGCTAGCGCACATAAGCGAGGTAAAAAATAATGGCAATGTCAAAAGCACTGGCTGTACCATTCAAGAAAAAAGCAACTCAAGCGAAACCGATTAGCGAGTACGCTTCCAAAGCAAGTCCGACCAGTAAGAAGCCAAAAAATGGCACAAGTGGACGTTTGAATCGTAAAAATAATGGCCGCTAAAAGTCGCACGGCTAAATTTTATGCGTCTAACCCTGATGCGCGAAAAAAGAAGTATCAATACGATAAAAAGCGCAATGCCAGTACCGAGAAGCGTGACTACCGTGCGATGCTGGCTCGCGAGCGTCGCGCTCGTGCCATAATGGGCAAAGGTGGTGCCGATGTGAGCCATGCCCAAGGCGGCGGCTTTAAACTGGAAAAGCCTAGCGCCAATCGCGCTCGTAATGGCCACGGAAAGCGCCCTAGGCTGGCCCCTGGGCGCGGCACACGCAAATCTAGGTAACTGGAAACCTAGACGGATAGAAAGCACGCTGTGATCCTTTCTGCTGCCGACATTCGCGATCTGATCGGCGGCGATCCAGTTTTAAAACTGCTTGTTCGTATCAAAATTGTCGATGGTAAACCGCCGGCAGAAGCTGGTACTGGTGTTGCAATCTATATTGATCGCTATCCAACAGTTTCTGAATTTGAAGCAAGTTGGAGGATTTGGCTGGTTGACTTCGATGGCGAACCTTTAGATATTATTATTGAGCAACTTAGAAAAGTTTTACCTAAATTGAAGGTTGTTTCGCTTGGCATTATTACTGAACTTAAAACTACGGAACTTAAAAACGATAGCACTCAAGTTAAACCAGTCGCGGCCGTTAATACACCTAGGTTTATTGTTGATGCTTTTGAAAAAAGATTTCAAGATTTAGTTGAAAGTATTCAAGATAGGATGCTATTGGTTGGCCCTGGCCGGCCGGGTAAAGATGGCCGAGACGGTTCAGATGGTCAAGATGGTCGCGATGGCCAAGATATCAATGCGACTGACACTGAGCTTGGCGAGTTAAAAGATGTAGATACGACGGATGCCAAAGAAGGTCAATTCTTGATGTTTGATGGCGTCTCATGGGTCACCAGATTTATTCCTCAAATATTTAATTATGCAAGTGGCAGCGGTGGAGGCGGTGGCGGCGGAGGTGGTATTCAAGAACCACCCAATGATGGTAATTATTATGTTCGCGTCAAGGGAAACTGGGTTGAATTGCGCGAAGCAATTAATAATTTGAACTTGGATGGCGGTGATTTCAATCCCTGAGCGGAATACTAGACAAGTTAATTACGTAAAATGGCAACCCCCGCAAACAGGACTCCAGTGCGTATTGCCCGTGGCACTTACGCAAACCTGCTTGCCAGTATTCTGGATCTGGAAGAAGGGGAGATTTGTTATGCAACCGATCAAAATGCTATTTATGTGGTCGAGGGTGGAGTCTTAACCCCACTTAGTATTTCCAGTACTGTTAATGCAAATTATATTCGCGAAATCACTGGTATCAACCAAACTGGTGAACCACTTGGTCACAAAGATCGAACTGAAAGCACCATCTCCTTTGACACCAGCACTAGGACCTTTACGATTCAACCCGTAAGCGGTAGCTTTGATGTTTGGTGTAAAGGTATTAAATATACCAAGACCGCAGCCGAAACAGTAACCATTCCAAATACGACTGGAATTTACTATATTTATTATAGCAATAGTGGTGTATTATCCTACAATACCACTTATTTTGACTGGGCAAATGATACGCCAACTGCCTATATTTACTGGAATGCAACGACCGGTGCAGCGCCTTATTTTGCGGACGAGCGTCATGGCATCGTATTAGACTGGGCTACCCATGAATATTTACATCGGACCCGTGGAGCTGTATTTGCCAATGGCTTTTCAGTTTCTAATTACACTTTAGTTGGTGACGGCAGTTCCGACAATCATGCTCAAGTAGATCTTAGCGGTGGCACTTTCTTTGACGAAGATTTAGAAGTTGTCATTAGTCATAGTAATAGTCCAACTGCAAATACTTGGGAGCAAGACCTGCAGGGCCCAGCACGAATTCCTGTTCTTTATTTAAATGGTACTGCCTGGGTGCGAGATGCGGCTACCAATTTCCCGCTAAAGGCTGGTAGCGCCTACCCTCGTTATAACTTACTATCTAGCGGTAGTTGGTCTGCGACTGAGGCTGCTGCTAATAAGTGGCTTGTTCAATATCTTGTTGCGACTCACAATTTGGGTGCTCCCGTGATGGCAATCATGGGTCAAGATGTTTACGATAATATTGGCGAAGCCGAAGCTGAAACGTTTGACGAATTGGTATTGACTAATTTCCCTAGTGTGGAATTTCGTCCATTGTATAAACTGGTCTTCCAGACCGGTAACTATGGCAATGCTATTGGGGCTCGTCTACGTAATATTCTTGATCTTAGGAATCTAACCGCGACTGGAGCTGGTAGTGGAGTTTCGGATCACGGCATCTTGACCGGATTAGCCGATGACGACCATCTTCAATATATCCATGTTTCTGAATTTCGCGCTGGTGTAAGTGCAAATATTGCCACCAGTGGTACACTTTTAACTACAAATTCTACTGCGTCTTCTAGTAGCTCCACTGGCGCATTAGTCGTAACTGGTGGAGCCGGTATTGGTGGCGATGTTAATATTGGTGGTAATTTAACGGTCAATGGGACGACTACTAATATCGATACTCAAAATTTACTTGTCGAAGATAAAAATATTGTAATTGGCGATGTAACGACGCCAAGTGATATTACTGCGGATGGAGGTGGAATCACACTAAAGGGTACAAGTGACAAGACGATTAACTGGATTGATTCAACTGACGCTTGGACCTTTAGCGAGCACATTAGCATTGCTAGTGCCAAAGAATATCGGATTAATGGTACAAAAGTACTAGATAGCACTAGCCTAGGCAGTGGCGTCACAGAAAGCAGCCTAACTAGCGTTGGCACTATCGGAACTGGGGTTTGGCAGGGCACCGTAATTAATAAATCCTATTTGGACAGTAGTTTGATCAGTACTGGTGATACGGGCACCGTCACCAGCACGATGATCCTGGATGGCACGATTGTTAACGCCGATATCAATGCCAGCGCCGCGATTGCAGATACCAAACTTGCCACCATCAGCACTGCAGGCAAGGTCAGCAACAGTGCCACAACAGCAACCAGTGCCAACACGGCAAGTGCGATCGTTGCTCGTGATGGTTCTGGAAACTTTAGTGCTGGCACGATTACAGCCAATCTGAACGGTAACGCCTCAACGGTTACTACCAACGCCAACCTAACTGGTGATGTCACGTCTGTTGGTAATACCACTTCTATTGCTGCTGGCGTGATTGTTGACGCAGACGTAAATGCTTCTGCTGCGATTGCTGGCACCAAGATATCTCCCGATTTCGGCAGCCAGACTATTGCCACCACCGGCATTGTTAGCCACGCTCTGGGAAATGCTGGCGCACCCACCGTCACCTTCACCGGCGACACCAACACCGGCATTTTTTCACCCGGCGCAGACCAAGTAGCCATCAGCACTGGTGGGTCTGGCAGGTTGTTTGTTGACTCCGCTGGCCTTGTAGGCATAGGAATTAGTTCGCCTGGTAGAAATTTAGAAATTGCAGGAACCGGTACCGATGTTGGGTTAAACATAACCAAAAATACTGTAGGCACCGCTAGGTTTGCTTACGACACAGACGGTCCCTACATTTTAGATCAAAACAATAAACCGTTTAGGATTTATACTGGTGGTAATGAACGCCTGCGCATCACCTCCGCTGGCCTCGTAGGCATAGGGTCTTCTGCGCCTGCTGATGCACTACATTTGGCGTCCGGCAATTTTAGGCTTACAAATGGTGCAAGCTTTGTTACACACAACTCAGAAATTGCCAGCATCAGATCTTTTGCAGGGTCAATAAACCAGTTTGAAACAGCGCGTATTACATTTCGCACTGGGCAATTCGTAAATCGTGGCGAGATTGCATTTATTACCGGAGACGACACAAGCGTTTCTGAGAAAGTCAGAATTGATTACCTCGGCCGATTAGGGATTGGCACTACAAGCCCTAGCGCAAAACTTTCGGTTTCAAATAGTGGAGCCGAGGGTATTGAGTTCTTCCCTGCGACTGTTGCTGGTGTTGATGAAATCCAAGCGTTTAACAGAAGTGGGGCAAGTTATGACGCGCTGAGG
>Ga0194130_10002362_pt1 | contig 27495 bp, 15 predicted proteins | sample TA2KigsurfametaG_FD_160084 | JGI IMG/M metagenome (GOLD analysis project Ga0194130, IMG submission 160084) | Freshwater microbial communities from Lake Tanganyika, Tanzania - TA2015050 Kigoma 12 surface | ecosystem: Environmental > Aquatic > Freshwater > Lake | place: Tanzania: Lake Tanganyika...
TTTCTGCCCGTCGTGGGCTGCTGTTGGTGAAATGACTCACAGCAGGATACGCCGCCTTTTTCTTTTCCCTCTACGGAACACGACTTTCGGTTATAGCTCGCGAAGGCTCCCGGCAGCGTCGTCGTCGAACTGTTTCCCGGCCGGAACAGCTGAGGTCGATCCGTCCGACGCGCACGGGCCGGCGGTCCACCAGGGGCGCTGCGTCAGTTCAGCCGCCGGCCGGCCTCGTCGGCTGCGAACAGGTGGATGCTGCCGGGCCGCACGGCCAAGGGCACCCGGTCGCCCGGCTGGGCCGCGATGTCGCCGGCCAGCCGCACGACGTGGTCGCTGCCACCGGCCAGGGCGAAGTGGCCGAGCGTCTCATGGCCCATGTGCTCGACGACATCGAGCGCGACCGACGTGAAGGGCGTGGCGTCAACGCCCCCCTGCCCTGCCAGGAAGTCCTCCGGCCGGATGCCCAGCACGGCCTGGCCCGACGGCGCGCCGCAGGCCTCGGCGGGGAGCGGCAGACGAAGGTCGGATCCCTCGACCAGAAAGATCCCGTCGCGAATCGCCCCGGGAAAGAAGTTCATCGTCGGGCTGCCGATGAACGAAGCCACGAACCGGTTGGCCGGCCGCCGGTAGATCTCGAGCGGCTCACCGGCCTGCTGGATCACGCCGTGGTTCAGCAGCACGATCCGGTCCCCGAGCGTCAGCGCCTCCACCTGGTCGTGGGTCACGTAGATCACCGTCGTGCCCAGCCGCCGGTGCAGCCGGGCCAGCTCGGCCCGCATCTGCACGCGGAGCTTGGCGTCGAGGTTCGAGAGCGGCTCGTCGAACAGAAACACGGCCGGTTCGCGGACGATCGCCCGACCCAGGGCCACCCGCTGCCGCTGGCCGCCCGAGAGCTCCCGCGGCCGGCGGCCGAGCAGGGGCTCGATGGAGAGCGCCGCCGCGGCGTCGGCCACGCGGCGGTCGATCTCCGACCGCGGCGTGCCCCGCATCTTCAGGCCGAAGGCCATGTTGTCGCGGACGGAGAGGTGCGGGTAGAGGGCGTAATTCTGGAACACCATCGCGATGTCGCGGTCGCCGGGGGCGACGTCGTTGACGAGCCGGTCGTCGATCCGGATCTCGCCGCCGGTCACCTCCTCGAGCCCGGCCACCATCCGCAGCGTGGTCGACTTGCCGCAGCCCGACGGCCCCACCAGCACGAGAAACTCCCCGTCGGCGATGTCGAGCGAGATCCCGCGGACGGCGTGGAAGCCCTCCGGATACCGCTTGTGCAGGTCGCGCAGGGTGACGGTGGCCATGGCTGACAGGGCGGAGCCCTACTCCTTCACCGAGCCGACGGTGAGCCCGTTGACGAGGTACTTGCTGAACGCGAGGAACACGGCGACGACCGGCACGCTCACCAGGATCGACGCGGCGGCATACAGACCCCACTGCGACGACAGGCTCGCCTGGAAGCCCTTGATGCCCAGCGGCAGCGTGAACATGTTTTCGTCCTGCATCACCTGGGCCGCGACGATGTATTCGCTCCAGGCCGTCATGAAGCTGAACAGCGCGGTGATCACCAGCCCCGGCGTCGCCAGCGGCAGCACGACGTGCCAGAACGCCTGGGCCCGCGAACAGCCGTCGATCCGGGCCGCCTCCTCGAGCGACGCGGGGATCGTGTCGTAGAAGACCTTCATCTGCCAGACGCAAAAGGGCAGCGCCGTGGCCGTGTAGAACACCATCAGGCCGGCCCAGGTGTCGATCAGCCCGAGCCTCGCGATCAGCACGTAGAGGGGCAGCAGCAGCATGGTGGCGGGAAACATCTGCGTGGTCAGGATCGCCAGCATCGTGGCCTTGCGGCCGATGAACCGGAAGCGGCTGAAGGCATAGCCGGCCGTGGACGCCAGGGCGACGCCGGTGAGCGTGACCACCGCGGAAACCACCAGGGAGTTGCGGAGCCAGCGGAGGAAGGGCTGCTCGGTGAACAGCTTCGCGTAGCTGTCCAGCGTCCAGTCGGCGGGAATGATGGCCAGGTCGGTCGACCGCAGCCGGTCGCCGGGCCGCAGCGAGATCGAGACCACGTTGAGGACGGGATACAGCGAGATCGCCACGAACGCCAGCAGCACCGCGTGCCGCAGGAGCGTGATCCGGAGGGGTTCCTTCATGGCCGGGGCCTCCGGCCGCAGCCTCGCAGGGTGGTCATCGGTAGACGCTCTCCGTGGCCCGCGTCCGCTGGAGGAACAGCAGCGAGAAGGCGAGCAGGATCAGGAACATCACCGTCGACAGGGCCGCGCCGTAGCCGTAGCGGTAGAGGTTGAACACCGACTTGTAGACGTACGACACCAGGATGTGGGTGGCGTCCTGGGGCTCGCCCCCGTTGGAGACCAGCCAGACGACGTTGAGGTTGTTGAAGGTCCAGATCGCCCCCAGCGTGGCGGCCGGCAGGAGCACCGGCTTCAGCAGCGGGAGGGTGATGTGCCAGAACTGCTGCCAGCGGCTGGCGCGGTCGATGCGGGCCGCCTCGTAGAGTTCCTGCGGGATGCCCTGCAGGCCGCCCAGGGCGATCACCATCATGAATGGAAACCCGAGCCAGACGTTGGCGATGATGCAGGCCTCGAACGCCCGCAGCGGCTCCCCGAGCCAGTTCACCGCGGGCAGGCCCAGCCACTTCCCGAGCATCAGGTTCACGGCGCCGTACTCGTAGTCGAACATCCCGCGCCAGGTCAGGGCCGTGATGTAGGCGGGCACGGCCCAGGGGATGATGAGCAGCAGGCGGTAGATCGACTTGCCCCTCACCGGGCCGTTGATCGCCACGGCCAGCATCACCCCCAGGGCCACGTGAAGGGCCACGTTCACGACCGTCCAGACGATCGTCTTCAGGAACACGCCGGACAGCCCCCAGAGCCTCGGGTCGGAGAGCACCTCGGCGTAGTTCTGCAGGCCGACGACCCGCCAGTCGCGGAACCGCACCAGCGACATGTCGGAGAGCGAGAGGACCAGGTTCCAGACGAACGGAAACACGATCACCGCGAAGATCACCGCCACCGCCGGCAGGGCGAAGGCGTAGGCGGTGGGATTGCGGCGGAGGTCGCGGAGGAAGGCCATGAACGAGGGCACCTGCCAGGCCAGCAGCCCCAGCAGGCCCAGGCCCACCGCCGTGGCCAGCACCGGCACGAGCGGGCTCGGCTCGATCCGCTTGTGCATCGAGGCGATGAAGCCCTCGGCGTCGCGCTGCATCCGCACCGCGGCGGCCGCGGGCTCCAGGGTGCCCCCGAGCACGGCCTGGTAGGCGGGCCGCATGCCGTCCCAGACCGCCCGCAGCTCGGTGGCCACGGGCATCAGCCGGCCGTTCTCCAGCTGGGCCCGCGACGCGGCGAGGGTGGCATCGTCGGCGAACACGGGGTCATCCTGCACCGACGCGCGGGCCGGGAGCATCCGCAGCCGCTGCACGAGCCGCCGCTGGACCGGTTCCGACGTCATGTGCCTCACGAACCCGATCGCCGCCTCCGCCGCCGCGCCCCGGGCGTTGGCGTTGAGGGAGTAGCCCTTCGGCGCGACCATCGGCCGCATCGGCAGCCCGGTGGCGTCGACGGTCGGGAGCACGGCGACCGCGGCGTCGATCGCCGGATTCTCCAGATAGTCCGACCAGCTCCAGTCGCCGTTGACGATCATGGCCGCCCGGCCGGTCTTGAACAGCGAGTCGGCGAGCTCGTAGTCGCAGTTGGCTGGCGCCACCTTGTGGACGTCGCGGAGGTCGCGGATGAAGGACAGCGCCCCCGCCATCGCGGGCGTGTCGAGGTTGGGCACCGGCGGGGTGCCCTCGGGCTCGCGGAACACCCAGCCGCCGAAGCCGGTCACGAACGGGATCGCGAAGAAGGGCTCGGTGTAGTTCCAGACCAGGCCGTAGCGGTCGGTCCGGCCGTCGCCGTCGTCGTCGGTCGTGGCGGCGACGGCGAGGCGCACCAGCTCGTCGGTCGACCGCGGCGGCGTCGGCACGCGCCGCCGGTTGTAGACCAGGGCGAGGTGATTCCCGAAGCGATCCCCGATCTGCACCACGTCGCGCCGGCCGCTGCCGTCCCTGGAGGGCAGCGTGGTCACCGCCCCCTCGACGAACTCCGCTTGGTCGGCAGCCGGGAACCAGGGTTCCAGATTCCCGATGATCCCCATCGTATGGAAGGTGTCGAGCACGTCGGACGGGCCGTAGACCAGCTCCGGCCCGGCGCCGGCCAGGGCCGCCGCCTGGAAGCCGCTCCGCAGTTCCTCCGTCTCCTTGTAGAGCGGCTTGACGTGGATGCCGGGGTGATCGGCCTCGTAGCGGGCGATCTCGGCGGCGAGAAACTCCCGCTCGTTGGGCCGCGACTGGTGCCAGATCGTGACGGTCACGCCCTGGTCGACGCGGCCACATCCGGCCGCGAGCCCGGCCATGACGAGCACGGCCCGGAGGATGTCCACGAGCGGCGGGGGCGGGCGGTATCGCATGCCGATCGTCACCGCGGACGGTTTACGCGGAGCACCACCGCCTCGAGCGGGGGAAGGGTCACCACGGTCGCGTCGCCGTCGGGCTTCACGACCACCTTGGCGACCTCGCCCGATGCGACGAACGCCTGCTGGATCGTCGCGGCCTGCGGCGTGGGGACCCGCCACTCGTAGGCCTCGTCCCCCCGATTGAAACCCACGAGCAGTTCCTCGGCGCCGTCGGTCCGGCGGAAGGCGAAAAACTTGGCGGCGTCGTCGGCGGGCAGGAACTCGATCTCCCCGCGGCGGAACGGCAGGCAGCGCTTCCGGAGGTCGATGGCGGCCCGGTAGAAGTCGAACATCCCCTTGTCGAAGGCGACGGGGTCGGCCGTTCGCGGCCGGCCGCGCGGGTCGGCCGCCTGCGGCGCGTAGGTCATCTCGGGCCAGACCATGGGCATGCGGTCGCAGGGGTCGTCGGCCCCCCACATGCCGGCCTCCGTGCCGTAGTAAATCATCGGGGCCCCGAGATAGGTCATCTGAAGCAGCGCCACCATCCGCTGGATCCGCCGCTCCCGGGCGTCGGGCTTGCGGAGGGCGTAATCCGCGTGATGGCGCGGGGTGACGTCGATGTCGTAGTCGAACCGTGCCGGCTGGGCGTAGGCCCGGCGGGCGGCGTTGACGACCATCGATGCGAGCCGGTCGGTGTCGTGCGAGTCGACCAGGTTGAGCATCGCATACCGCATCGCCGGGGGATGGTCGTCGAGGCGGTCGTGAAACTCGGCCGCCGCCTTGACTGCCGGCATCGTGGAGTCGATCAGGTAGCCCTTGGTGGGGAACGAGAACCCGAAGTAGTTCATGGTGGCGTCGAACGCGCCGTCCCCCAGGAACTTGCTGGCCTCCTCCCACTCCTCCGCGACGGTGTACGCCTCGGGATTGAGCGACTGCACCAGCGTGTGCCAGTCCCGCCAGAAGGCCACGGGCACCTCGCGGGCCACGTCGAGCCGCCAGCCGTCGATGCCGTCAGACGGATCGCCGTCGCCGTCCGGGTCCATCCACCGCCGCGTGATGTCGAGCACGTAGGCCTTGGGGCCGGCATGCAGGTCCTTGCCGTCGGCCGAATCGGCGAACTCCGGCAGGGTGTCGACCCCCCACCAGCACTTGTACTTGAACTCGTTGGCCGCCGTGGCCGGGTCGTCGAACCGCTCCACCGTGTACCAGTCGACGTACGGTGACTCCTTGCCGCGGGCGCGGATGTCGTTGAAGGCGAAGAAATCCCGCCCGGTGTGGTTGAAGACCCCGTCGAGGATCACCCGCATCCCGCGGCCGTGGGCCTCGTCGAGGAGCTTGAGGAACAGCCGGTCGGCGGCGGTCCACTGCCAGGTCGTGGGGTCGCTCGTCTCCTTGGCCATGGCGGCCAGGTCACCGGCGGGATCGGGGCCGAAGTACGGGTCGACGTGGTGGAAGGAACTGCCGTCGTACTTGTGGAGGGAGCGGGCGTGAAAGACCGGGTTCAGGTAGAGGGCCGTGATCCCCAGATCCTGCAGGTAGTCGAGTCGGTCGATGATTCCCTGGAGGTCGCCGCCGAAGCGGCGGTGGAACACGCCGTGCTCGAAGAAGTCGGGGCCCAGCTGCTTTTCCCAGTCGGCGCGGGCGTACCAGTCGCCGGTCCACGGCGACACGGCCCACGACGCCGGCACCTCCGCCTCCAGCGACTCCCGGGTGGGATCGTTGGCCGGGTCGCCGTTGGCGAACCGCTCCGGGAAGATCTGATAGAAGACGGCATCCGCCACCCACTCGGGAACATGGGTGGTCTCGGCCGGCGTGGCCGCGGGCCAGGTGACGGCACACGCCGCGACGGCCAGGCAGAAAACAGCCTGCCGTCCGGAAAAGTGGCCACGTCGCTCGGGTTCACGATCCATTGGGCGTCTCCCCTCGTATCCCTGCCAGGAGAGACCGGAACGTGGCGTGACCGAGACCACCATTTGAACTGGATTTCTCGGAACGGCCAGTCCGGTTCCCATCGTGGGTGTCACGAAGCGACCAAAATCTTGCTCCGGCCGCGCCGCGGACAGTAGCATAAATGTTTCGAGGCTGTTTTCCACGCCGGTCCTTGAGAAAATAGCGGAATCGACATCTCGATCTGGGTGTCTTGCATGGATCGGTTTGCACGCTGGATGGCACCGTTCGAGTCCTGGAGCCGATTCCCGGCTCGCGGTTTGTGGTTCCTGGCCATCGTTCTGGCCCGTCCCGCCGCCGCGGTCGATGCGTCAGCTCCAGCGATCCTGCAGTGGTTCGACTCCTCCTACCCCACCCAGGAGAAGCGGGTCGCAGACTTCTTCATGGCGGGATACGGGTCGACCTGGATTCCGCCGACGGGGCGGGCCGATTCCAGCAACCATTCGGTGGGCTACGACGTGTTCGACCGGTTCGACCTCGGGTCCACCGGCAACGAGACCCTTTACGGCACCGAGACCGGGTTGCGGCGGTTTGCCTCCACCCTGCACCGAGCCGCCGGCGACGTGATCGTCGACCTCGTCTGGAACCACAATGGCTTCAGCACCATCGCCACGACCGGCTTCGCCATCGCGGGGGGCTATCCCGGCTTCGTGCTCTCGGCGACGGCCGCCCCGGACGGCGACTTTCACGGCGCCTTCGAGACGGGCGACCTCAACGGCCGCCTCTCCGGCCTGATCGACATCAAGCACGAGACGAACTTCGCCTACATCCGCCAGCCGGTGGCGGCCGGCAATCCGCAAAACATCCCCGCGGGCACGTCGCGCAACCTCCCGTCGGCCGCCAACGCCCGCTTCTACCCCGACCGGAACCTCGGTGGCACCAGCCTCTACAACCCCAAGACGGGCCAAAACACCGCCCTCTACTCGTTCAACACCTCCGACCCGACGGCCGGCGACGCGACCGCCGAAAACGCCACCGGGCTGTTGATGCGGAACGCCCGCTGGCTGATCAACGACGTCGGCGTCGACGGGTTCCGGCTCGATGCGGCCCGGCACTTCGAGCCCTGGCTGATGAACTACTTCGACGAGGCCGTCTACCGGGCGAGTCGGCGGACCCTGCTCAACGGGGCCCCGCGCGAGGTGTTCAGCTTCAGCGAGAGCGCGTCGACCGACCGGGCCAACCTGATGTCGCAGTTTGTCCGCAAGGACGTCGGCCTGATCCCCGCGAACCAGATCGCCGGCAACCGCGACGCCCTCGACTTCGCCCAGTTCTGGCCGATCAAATACAACCTCTCGAGCAACGGCACGGCCAACGATTTCCGGAACATGGTCTACGCCGGCCTCGACGTCTACGACGACGGCAAGGTCAACGGCTCCAACGGGGTCGTGTTCGTGCAGAGCCACGACGACTTCGGCCCGGACATGATGAACGTGGCCTACGCGTTCTCGCTGATGCGGCCGGGCAACGCGATCGTCTACTACAACGCCTCCGAGCACTACGACCCCCTGCGGGCGTTCCCGAAGCCGGGCCGCGGCGACGCCCTCGGCAACTACGGCAGCACGATCACCACGCTGGTCGACCTCCGCAGCCGCTACGGCCGCGGCGACTACCGGGAGCGTTGGATCGAGAAGGAGAACTACGCCTTCGAACGCAGCGGTGCCGCCCTGGTGATGCTCAGCAACCGCAACGACTCGGGCTTCGATTCCCGCACGGTGAACGTCGACTTCACGCTCGGCCAGCGGCTCGTCGAACTGACGGGCAACGCCGCCCGGGCCAACGCCACGCTGGGCGCGGGCACGATCCCCGAGGTGGTTCAGGTGCAGGGCTCGGCCTCGAACCGCTCCGTGAACGTCCGCTTCCTGCGGAACGACGGGAAGGACCAGGGCTACCTCGTCTACGGCCTGCCGACGCCGAAATCAGCCGCGGGGATCGAGTTTTCGGGGACGGCGGTCGGGTCGCTGATTGCCGGAGACACGCCGGCGAAGTTCCAGGGGGGCGAGACGGCGGCACAGACGGCGGCGATTCACGTCGCCAACGCCACGGCGCGGCTCGCGAGCATGCGGGTGATCAACGCCGGGACGTTCACGGTGCGGCTGGCCACGCAGGCGGTGACGCTGGCGGACGGCTACCGCGACCGCAGCGCCGACGGCGACACGGCGATGCTGCGGATCAACGAAGGCCTGGACCTCAACGGCAGCGGCGCCGTCGACGTCACGAGGCCCGGCGACGTGTCGTATGGATTCGAGAACTTCGTCACCACCCGGCGCACGGGGTATGCGCAGGCGGACGGCAACGGCCTCTACGAGCAGTCGGTCAACGCCACGCTCCTGCCGGAGGGCATGAACTTCCTCACCGTGCGGGCCTACCGGCAGCGGAGCGACGGCGGGCCGGCCGTGTACAGCGACTTCAAACAGGTGCTCTACGTGGACCGGCTCAAGCCCGAGTCGGGCTTCGATCAGTTCAAGGCCTTTTCCGGGGCCGGCAACTACGACGTCTGGATCAAGTCGCTCGACGGCACGGCCGACAGGGTCAACATCTTCCAGAACGTCGCCGCGACGGTGTCCGACGCGACGATCCTGGGCTGGGTGAGCGCCGGCCAGGGGTCGACCGACGTGATCGACCGCGACATCTTCAAGACCGGCTTCTTCGGCGTGCCCAACGGCAACAACACCTACACCGTGGTCACCCGGGAGCTGACCGGCACCTACAACATCCAGCGATTCACGGGGCGGCGGCCGGTGGCGGGCCGCGGCGCCGGGTTCGGCGACCTGAACTTCGACGGTTCGCGGACCGGCCTCGACATGGCCAACTCCAGCTACGGCTTCGAGCGGGTTCTGTATTCCAAGAACTCGGAGTTCAACGCCGCCGCCGACACGACCGGCGACGGGCTCGTCGACACCTACGACCTCCTGCAGATGGAGTCGCTGCTGACCGGCACGGCCAACACGTCGGCCGCCACGGCCCTGGCCGGGGTGAAGTTCCGCCGGGTCAACTTTGTCAACGACGGCGTCCTCAACGAGGCCGACCTCGGGGTCCTGCGGGCCTACGCGGCGCTGCCGGCCGGTGCCGACACCTGGACGTTCGACCTCGACTGCGACGGGGCGATCGACCCCGGCGACGTGACCATGGCCCAGCAGCAGTTCGGCATCGCGCCGACCGCGGGCGTGCCGACGACGATGACGTGGACCGGCAACGACGCCGTGGCCGGTGGGGCCGGCACGTGGTCGACGGCCGGCCTTGCGTGGCGCGGTGCCGTGACGGATGCCGCCCTGGCCATGCCGCTGGTTCCCGGAAGCCGCGCCGTGTTCGGCGGCTCGGGCGTGTCGGTCACCGTGTCCGGCAGCGTGCCGGTCGTCGGCGGCATCGACGTGACCGCCTCCGGCCTGCCCACGTTTTCCGGCACCGGGACGATCGTGCTCGCCGGCTCCACGGCGGCCTCGCGCGAGATCGCGGTGGCGGACGGCGTTCATGCGGTCGTCTCCGCCCGGGTCGCCGGCTCCGCCGGGCTGACGAAGACGGGTTTCGGACGGCTGACGCTCTCGGCGGCCAACCCGCTCAGCGGCCCGGTTGCGGTCATGTCGGGCACCCTGGCTCTCGGGTCGGGCGGCTCCACGGGCAGTGTCGAGGGTCCCATCAGCCTCGCGGCCGCGACGGTCCTGGCCGTCAACCGCAGCAACGAGGTGGTGTTTGCAACACCGCTGTCGGGCAGCGGCGGCCTGATTCAGATGGGCGCGGGTGCCACCAGCCTGACCGTGGCCAACTCTTTCTCCGGCCCCACGAGCGTGCAGGCGGGTGAACTCCGGATCGCGCACCCCGATGCCCTGGCTTCGAGCGTCGCGACCGTGGTCGGCGGACGGTTGGCGGTCGGGCCCGGGATCGGTGCCCGCGTGCGGGGCTTGGCCGTGGCCGGGGGCGTGGTGGACGTGGCCGACGGGTCGCTCACGATCGCAGCCGGAGGCATGGCGACCACGGACCTCGTGGCCGCGTTGACGGCCGGCTACAACGCGGGCGACTGGAGCGGCGGCTCGGGGATCGTCTCGTCGGTGGCCGCGGCCGATGCGGCCGGCGGTGTGGCCCGCATGATCGGCTGGAGCGAGCAGGACGATGGCTCGATCGTGGTGAGTTATGCCGCCGCCGGCGACTCGACCCTTGACGGCGTGGTCGACATCCTCGACGTGGCCGAAATGGTGTCCGCGGGCCGGTACAACGCGTCGTCGGCCGCCACGTGGCAGCAGGGCGACTTCAACTACGACGGTCTGTTCGACGCGCTCGACATTGCCGACATCATCTCCGCAGGCGTGCTGGATCAAGGGTCGTATCGGGCGGGCCGGGCCCCGGAGACGGCGGTTGCCTCGGTGCCGGAGCCGGCCCTGGGCCTGGCCGGGGCGGCCATCGCTCTCCTGCTGGGCGTCTGGGCGCACCGCGGCGTTGGCTTGACCGGCGAGAAGCGGAGGGAATACTTTATTCGGTGAGCGACGACAGTTCGGTGGTCTCGGTGTTCTCGGTTCGCAAACCAAAGGGGGGGGGTGTATGCCCCGATCTGAGTCAGCCTGCGCAGCATTCGCGACTTCGTGCCGTGGTGTGAGCCGGCCAGCGAGCTCACGCCGGCGTGCGTTTAGCCTCGTCGAGCTCCTCGTGGTGATCGCGATCATCGCCACGCTGATCGGGCTGCTGCTGCCGGCCGTCCAGAGTGCCCGGGAGTCGGCCCGCCGCTCCTCGTGCACCAACAACCTCAAGCAGCTCGGGTTGGCCGTGCTGACTCACCACGACGCCAAAAAGAAGTTCCCGCCGAGCGTGGCCCAGTGGGGGGAATCCCCTGCCAACTCACCCACCACCTGCGACAAGCAGGCGGGCTGCACGGGCCGGGGCTGGATCGTGGAAACGCTGCCGTTTCTCGAGCAGTCGGCCCTCTACTCCACGCTCGCGCCCTCTACGAAGGGCAACATCTACGAGAACCGCGGCCTGGCACTGGTGAAGCCGGCCCTGAAGACGCGGCTGCCGATGCTCTCCTGCCCGACCGACGCCGACGCGGCCCGCACGTGGGTCGTCGACACGGCGGGGAGAACCGGGCCCTTCATGCACTCGATGCAGGGCACGGAGGTGAGCGTGACGAGCTACAAGGGTGTGCTCGGGGCGACGAAGGTAGGCGGCAGTTTCGGCAGCATCTGGCCGCGGCACGACGACGAGCCGCGGACTCCGATCGATTGCCACAACAACGGCGCGCAGTCGGCGACCGGCGGCAAGGATGCTCCCTGCAAGGGCGTGTTCTGGCGGAACACGTACATGCACCCGCGTCGCCTCAAGGACCTCACCGACGGCACCAGCAAGACCCTGCTCGTGGGCGAGGCGGTGTATGCCCACGACCATCATGCGGTGGCCTTGTACGCCGACGGCGACTGGGCGGCATGCAACGTGCCGCTCAACTACCTGCCGACACCCCCGGTGCCGGAAAACTGGTGGAACGTGCGTGGCTTCCGCAGCCGCCACGCCGGCGGGGCGAGCTTCGTGCGGGCCGACGGCTCCGTCCGGTTCACCGGCGAGGACATCGACATGAACGTCTACATGGCGCTCTCCACGGGGGGCCGCGGCGACTCGACGGCATCGGAATGAGCATGGCGCGAGGTCGGTCGTCCCTGATGCTGGCCATGGTGGCAACGCTCTCGGTCTGCCAGGCGGGCTGCAGCAAGCACTCGGCGAGCGTGTCGGGCAACGTGACGCTCGACGGAAAGCCCCTGGCCACGGGCGTAGTGAACTTCACACCGGCGGCCACCGGAGCCTCGGCCTACGCCAACATCGGCGCCGACGGCCGCTACGCGCTCCAGACGGGCGCAGAAGCCGGGCTCGAGCCGGGGGCCTACAAGGTGACGGTCGCGGCCAACGCGACGGCCGATCAGGCGGCCGCGATGGGAATCAAGGTCGGCCGCGATGGCATCATGCCGCTCCTCACGCCGCCGCGGTATGCCGACGTCTCGACCACGCCGCTCGTGGTGGACGTGAAGGCGGGCCGGCAGGAGATCGACCTCGCGCTCGAGGCCGACAAACGCGGGAAGAAGTAGCGATGGCCGGGGCCGTGCAGCACGGCGGGAGGGCGACGATGGACTGGCAGCGTGGATGTGCTCGGCCGCGGATGTCGTGGGCGATCGTGCTCGTGGCCCCGCTGGCGATGGTCGGCTGCTCCCAGCGGGCGGAAGTGGGGGGCACGGTGACGCTCGACGGCCGGCCGCTTTCGGCGGGCGTGGTCACGTTCTGCCCGACCGGCGACGGGCCTTCGGGGTATGCGGCGATCGGACCCGATGGCCGCTATGTCGTGCAGGTGGGCAGTCGGAACGGCCTGCCCCCGGGCCAGTACGTGGTGACGGTCGCCGCGAACGTGCCACCGGCCGAGGGAGCCCAGCCGGGGCCCGGCCAGTACTCCGACGGCATCACGCCCCTGGCCACGCCGCAGGTGTATGCCGACCGCGAGCAGTCGCCCCTGCGGGCCACGCTCGTGTCGGGCAGCCAGGAACTGAAGCTCGACCTCACGAGCCAGTGAAGCCCCGTCGCCAGACGTTGGGCTTTCGGCAGCCGCACTCATGTGAGTGATGCGGACCCGCGACGGGATCGCCGGGCAGCCCCTTGCTGAGTTCGGGCTCTACGAGGGACGCGGTTCACATCTTTGGCGAATCGGTTTGATCATTTTTGCGAAATGATTCGCTATCTCCGTGAAATCGCGGCTGTTCCGCAGCCGAGTTCTGGTTGGCGAAACTGGAGTATTCCACGAAAAAAACGCGAATTCGATGAATTTCGGTTGCTTTGGAATACGAGTTGCACCCTCCTCATGCCAGACGCAGGTATCTGAGTCTTCACGGAATCGAGACCCATGCAAGTTCCTTTCGCTGTCACCTTCGTGTTCGCGGCGCTGGCCCTCGGAACGGTGGCGTTTGGTGCCGAAGGGTCCACCTCGCCCTACTCCGACGCGGCCGGCGACATTGACCCGGGCATTAACAACGCGGGTGGCACGGCAGACATCCTTGGCATGGAGATCACCACGGTCGGCAGCGACCTGAACTTCAAGCTCACCGTGAATGGCAACGTCGCCACAACGAATTGGGCCAAGTTCATGATCGGCATCGGCTCGTACAACGCCCCGCTGGGTACGACGACGGGCAACGGCTGGAACCGCCCGATCAACCTGCAGTACACGCCCAACCCGTTTCCCGCGCCCGGCGGCATGGACTACTGGATCGGCTCGTGGGTGGACGGTGGCGGCGGCTCGCAACTCTGGACGTGGGATGGTGCTGCATGGACCGGTCCTACCGCTCTCACCTCGTTCAGCTTCACTCCCGGTGCGACGAGCGAGATCAACTACACGGTGTCCCTGTCCTCGCTCGGCCTCGCCCCCGGCGACCAGTTCACGTTCGACGCCTACAGTTCGGGCGGCGGCGGCACCGACTCTGCGATTGACGCCCTTGCCAACCCCAACGTTTCGATCACTTCTTGGGATCAAGCCTACACCTCCAATCCTGTCACCTTCGGCGGCGGTGGTCTGAACTCCTACACGGTGCCCGTGCCCGAGCCGTCGATGTTTGCGGCCGCCGCGGTGGGCGTCGCGATCGCCGGCTGCACGCTGCGTCGTCGTGCGACCCGCTCGCCTCGCTGATCCCGGTCACCTGATCCTACGATCTTCGTCGCCCCGCCCCGGCCCCTGGCTTGGGCGGGGCGGCTCGTTTTGTGACCGGGGCGCTCCGTGAACATTCTCGGCATCTCCGCCTTCTTCCACGATACCGCGGCCGCGCTGGTCCGCGACAGCGCGATCGTGGGGGCGGCGCAGGAGGAGCGGTTCACCCGCCGGAAGCACGATGACGCGTTTCCACGGCAGGCCGCCGAATGGTGCCTCGCCACGGCCGGGCTCACCGCGGCGGACCTCGACGCGGTGGTGTTTTACGAAAAACCGCTCGTGAAGTTCGAGCGGCTACTGGAGACCGCGCTCGCCTTCGCGCCGCGGGGCTTTCCGCAGTTCGTCAAGGCCATGCCGCCGTGGCTGCAGCGGAAGCTGCACATTCCCCGCGAAATCGATGCCGGCCTCGGCGGCGCCTATCGCGGGCCGATCGCGTTCGCCACCCACCACGAGTCGCACGCCGCCAGCGCGTTCTACCCGAGTCCGTTCGACGAGGCGGCCGTGCTCACGCTCGACGGGGTCGGCGAGTGGAGCACGGCCACGTGGGGCACCGGGCGGGGGCATCGGCTCCAGCTCGAGGCCGAGATGCGGTTCCCGCATTCGCCCGGGCTGCTCTACAGCGCGTTTGCGCTGTTCTGCGGGTTCCGCGTGAACTCCGGCGAGTACAAGCTCATGGGGCTCGCCCCCTACGGCGAGCCCCGGTTCACCGACGTGATCCTCCGGGAGATCGTCGACCTCCGCGACGATGGTTCGTTTTGGCTCGACCAGCGGTTCTTCGACTACTGCGCCGGGCTGCGGATGACGAGCCGGCGGTTCGACCGCCTGTTCGGCGGGCCGCCGCGGCGGCCCGATGGCCCGCTCACCGACCGCGAGATGGATCTCGCGGCGAGCATCCAGCGGGTGCTCGAGGAGATCGTGCTCCGCATGGCGGGGCACGTCCACGCCCGCACCGGCATGCGAAACCTCTGCCTGGCCGGCGGCGTGGCCCTCAACTGCGTGGCCAACGGCCGCCTGCTCCGCGAGGGGCCCTTCGAGCGGCTCTGGATCCAGCCGGCGGCGGGCGACGCCGGCGGAGCGCTCGGTGCGGCCCTTGCCCACTGGCATGGCCACCTCGGCAATCCCCGCACGGCGGATCCCCACGACGCGCAGCGGGGCTCGCTCCTCGGGCCGACCTGCGACGCCGCCGCGGTGGACGCCGCCCTGGCCCGCGCCGGCGGAGTCGCGGAGTCATTTCCCGACGAAGCGTCGCTCGTGGCCGCCGTCGCCGCCGAGCTCGACGCGGGCCGGATCGTGGGGCACTTCGCCGGGCCGGCGGAGTTCGGCCCGCGGGCCCTCGGCAACCGCTCGATCCTGGCCGATCCGCGGCGGCCCGACATGCAGCGGCGGCTGAATCTCGCCATCAAGTTCCGGGAGTCGTTCCGCCCGTTCGCGCCGGCGGTGCTCGCGGGCCGGCAGCGGGAGTTCTTCGAGCTCGACGGCGAGAGCCCCTACATGCTGCTGGTAACGCCGGTGCTCGGGGGCGTGGACCGCGGGGCCACACGCGCATCCGGGCTCGACCGGCTGCGGGACGTGGGCGGCCCCCTGCCGGCCATCACGCACGTCGACGGCTCGGCCCGCGTGCAGACCGTGGATCCGGCCAGAGCACCGCGGTTCCATGCTATTCTCGACGCGTTCGCCCGGCGGACGGGGTGCCCCGTGCTGGTGAACACGAGCTTCAACATCCGCGGCGAGCCGATCGTGCACGATCCCGCAGACGCCTACCGCTGCTTCATGTTCACCGACATGGACGTGCTCGTGCTGGGCGACCGCCTGCTCCGCAAGGCCGACCAGCCGCCGCTGGCCGGCGCGGAGGCCTACCGCCGGCAGTTCCTTCCCGACTGAGTGCCCTGGAGCCGAGAGCATGCCGCGCCGCTCGTTTCTCGCCGAACTCTTCGACTACGTCCGCATGCACCGCGCCTGGATGCTGGCCCCGATCATCGTGGTGCTGCTGCTCGCTGGGGCCCTGATCATCCTCGGCGGCACGCAGGCGGCTCCGCTGATCTACACGCTGTTCTGACCGTTTTCCGCGGTCCGCGCCGACCGCCCTTCGTCGACTCGCACGCGGCCGATGATCACGATCGACTGGCATCCGTCTCCGACGCACCTCCGACGCTGGGCCGTGACGATCGCGGCCTCGCTCGGCGTCTCGGGCGCGCTGTTTCGGTTCGTCGACTGGGGCGTGTTTCGCGCGGGCCACGACCTCGCCCCGCTGCTCTGGGGATTCGCCGCAGTGGCGCTCGTCACGGCCGGCACCGGCACGCGGCTCGGCCTGCCCGCCTACTGGGCCTGGATGGGGTTCGTGTGGCTGGTGGGCACGGCGCTGGGCATCGCGGCGCTGGCGGCGGTGTTTTTCCTCGTCGTCACGCCGCTGGGCCTCGCCGCTCGGGTCGCCGGCCGCGACCGGCTCGGGCTACGTCGTCCCCCGCCGGCTGCGTCGCTCTGGCGGCCCCTGCCCCAGGCCCCGCACGACCCGGCACGGCAGTTCTGAGGCAGCCATGACTCCACCGCGCCCCGAGATCTCCGCCCCGACGCCCCTCCCGACGTGGAAGCGGGCCGTGTTCATGGCCGTCACGCTGGCGATCCCGCTCGTGGCGCTCGGCGTGGTCGAGGGCGTGCTCCGGCTCGCCGGCTGGGGCGGCTATCCGGCCTTCCTGCGGACCGCGGGGCGGCTCCCCTCCGGCGCGTCGGTCGCGCTCGTCGAGCCCGCCGCGTCGAAGCCCTACTTCTTCGCGAATCCGACCCGGCCCGGCTACGCCGAGGAGACCAACTTCCTGATGCCGAAGCCCGCCGGGACGGTGCGGGTGTTCATCGTTGGCGAGTCGGCTGCCAAGGGGTATCCGCAGCCGCGGAACCTCTCGATGCAGTCCTTCCTCGAGGCGATGCTCGGCGACATCTGGCCGGACCGGCAGGTCGAGGTGATCAGCCTCGGCACGACGGCCGTCGCCAGCTTTCCGCTGGTGTATCTCGTCCGTGACGCGGTCCGCTACGAGCCCGACCTGTTCGTGTTCTATGTCGGCAACAACGAGTTCTTCGGTGCCTACGGCGTGGCATCGATCAACGCCGTCGGCACGCTGCCCACCTGGGCGCTGCCGTGGATGCGCGGGCTGCGTGGCCTCGCGGTGGTGCAGGCGGTCGAGGGGCTGATCCGCGGCAAGGCCGACGAGAGCCGCACGCTCATGGAGCAGATGTTCGCGCAGACGGTGATCCCGGCCGACTCCCCGCTCCGCGCGGCGGCCGCCCGCAACCTCGAGGCCCATCTCGGCCGCATGCTCGACACGGCCGCCGCCGCGGGCGTGCCCGCGGTCGTGTGCACCACCGCCGCCAACGAGGCCGGGCTCGCGCCCCTTGGCGTCGGCGACGCGGCAGCGGCCCGATTTGCGGAGGGCACGCGGCTGGCCGCGGCCGCCGACCCGGCGGCCGCCCGCAACGCGTTCCTCGAGGCCCGCGACCTCGACACCATGCCCTGGCGGCCGATCGCCGCCACCGAGGCCGCGATTCGCCGGGCCGCGGAGGCCCGCGACGTCGTGTTCTGCGACGTGGCCGAGGTGTTTCGGGGGCTCTCGCCGGAGGGGGCCACGGGCTGGGATCTGCTCGACGACCACGTGCATCTCAGCCTCCGCGGCCAGGCGGAGATGGCGCGGGCCGTGGTCGCCTCGATGGCCGGGCTGCCCGAACGTCTGCGGGTGGATCGATCCCGGGCCGCCGCACTCGCCGACTGGCGGGCCTACGCCGAGCGGCTCGGCGCCAACGAGTACGACGAGTACCGCGTGAACCACACGCTCCGCACGCTGTTCGGCGTGCCGTTCATGAAGCGGACCAACGCCGCGGCGCTCACCCGGTTCGACGCCGCCTGCCAGAAGGCGGAGGCGCGGATGACGCCGGCCGTGCGCGAGGCGGCCCGCGAGTGGCAATCGATGCGTCCGCACGCCGGCGGGCTGCGGCCTGTCACGGGCATGGTGGCGAAGGCGATGATGCGCGAGAACCGCATCGCCGAGGCGGAGCGCTTCTATGCGATCGCGCAGACGCAGGTGCCCGACTACACCTCGTGGTATCTGGAATACGTCTACTTCCGCCTTGCCTGCCGCGAGCGGATTGCGGGCGGCCTGTCGGAGGCCGAGCGGGCCGAGGCGACCGCCGCGATCGGCCAGGGCGAGTTCCTGCTCCGCCGTGGCTACTCGCAGACCGGCCTGGCGGAGCGGTACGTGGGCCGGCTCCACCAGCTCAAGGGCGAGTGGGCCGAGGCGATCCCGTTCCTGGAGGCGGCGCGGGGCCGGCTGGTCAACGAGGATCGCGTGGCCTGCGACCAGGCGCTCGTGCTCTCGCTCGTGAAGACCGGCAGCCAGGCGGCTGCCGAGGCGATCGTGGCCGACGGCGAGGCCAACGCCGGTCGGTTCGCCCCGCGCTACGGCCGCATGCGGGCTGGTCTGACTGCTCCGGCAGCGACCGACCGGTGAGCGCCGCGGCATAAAACTTGACCGTTCCAGCGGGCTCGCCTACTCTGCGAACGGGTCCGGTGCGGTCTCGTGGCCGCGGGGATGCGGATGCCGCCGCATGCGGGTCGCAGGCCCAGATTCCGTGGTTGCCATTCGAGGAGCGGACGTTCGTCCGTCGCCGCCATGAGCATGTCGCTTCGTCGTGGATCTGTCTTCGGTGGACTCCTCTGTCTGGCAGCCGTCGCGGCTGGTGGGTGGACGCGGGCGGCCGACGTGTCGTGGATCGCGTCGGGCTCGGGCAGTTTCACCACGGGCAGCAACTGGAGCAGTGGCACCGCGCCGACGTCCGCGGACCTCGCGATCATCGGCAACGGCGGCACCGCCGCGCTGACCCTTGCGGGCACCTCGGCGGCGCCCAGGTTCTCGATCGGGCAGGATGGCGGCGGCACGCTCGTGGTCCTCGGGGGAGGCACGGCTACCACGACCGGCATCTCCTCCGTGGGACGCACGCAGGCCACCGGGGCGGCGGCCGGAAACGGCTCGCTCGTGCTCGATGGCGCGTCGACGCTCCGGCACACCACCCCCGGCGAACTCTTCATCGGCGTCGGCAGCGGCACGCGGGGCGTGGCCGGCACGATGACCGTCAACGCCGGCAGCCTCTACGACCACGCGTCGGGCGGCAATGTGATCATCGGCCAGACGAACGGCTCGGGCACCGCGCAGTTCACGGGCACGCTCAACCTGGTGGGCGGCACGTTCGCGATCGCCTCCAACGAACTCATCGTGGGCCAGCGGACGTCGGGCACAGCCGCGGTCGTGGGCACCATCTCCATCGAGTCCGGCGGCGCGTTCAGCGTCAACAACTGGACCAAGTTCGGCGCCGGCGGCGGCACCGGGCGGCTGCTGATCTCCGGCGGGTCGTTCACCAAGGGGGGCTCCGGCAACCTGATGTTCGGCGACTTCAACGGTCGCGGCGAGGTGACCCAGACGGGCGGCACGCTCACGAACACGGCCGGCACCCTGCAGATCGGCGCCTGGGGCACGAACGGCGTGGGCGTCTACGACATCTCGTCGGGCACGCTGGCAGCGACGACGGCGCTGGCCGTGGGCAGCAGCGGCGGCACCGGCACGCTCACCGTGTCGGGCGGCCTGGTGCGGAAGACCGGCGCGGGTGATCTCGAAATCGGCACGGGGGCCACGGGCCGCGGCACCGTCAGCGTGTCGGGCGGGCTGGTCGACGTGCAGGTGGGCGACCTGGCGGTCGGGGCCGCCGACGGCGCCCGTGCGTCGCTGAATCTTTCCGGAGGCGAGGTGCGGGCGCCGATCCTGGTGCTCGGCAAGGCGGGCGCCACGACCAGCGGAACCGTCAATCTCAATGGCGGCACGCTCCGCGTGAACCAGGTGACCGGCGGCGCGGGCGGCGCCGCCTCGGCGTTCGTGTTCAACGGCGGAACGCTGGCGGCGCGGGCCGACCAGACGTCGTTCCTCTCGGGCATCGGTTCGGCCACGGTGGCGGCGGGCGGCGCGATCGTCGACACGGCCGGGTTCACGGTCACCATGCCTCAGGCGCTCACGGGCTCGGGCGGGTTCACCAAGGTCGGCGCGGGCTCGCTGTCGCTCACGGGCGCGAACACCTTCACCGGCCCGGTGGCGGTGTCCGGCGGGCGGTTGGTCGTCACCACCGCCGCGTCTCCGGCCGGCAGCGTCACGCTCAGCGGCTCGACCACCCTCGGCGTCACGGTGGCCGGCGGCCTCGACACGCAGTTCACGACATCGGCCCTGACGCTCGGTTCGGCCTCCGGGCTCACGATCGATCTCGCGTCGTTCGGGAATCCCAGCCTGGCGCCGCTGAACGTCTCCGGGGCCCTCACCACCTCCGGCGCCTCGACGATCAACTTCCTCTCCTCCGCACCGACCGTCGGCACGATCCCGCTGGTGAAGTACGGCAGCCTCAACGCGTTCTCCTTCACGCTCGGCACCCTGCCGGCCGGCGTGCTCGCCACGCTGTCGAACAACACCGTCAACAAGTCGATCGATCTGGTCGTCACGAGCGTCGCCCTGCCCCGCTGGGACGGGTCCGTCAGCAACGTCTGGAACGTCGCGAGCACGGCCAACTGGGTCAACACGCTCACCGGCTCGGCGACGACGTTCCAGAACGGCAACCCCGCGCTGTTCAACGATCTCGCGGCCGGCTCGACCGACGTGCTGGTCAACTCGACCGTGCTGCCCGGTGCGACCACGTTCGCCAACGAGACGCGGGCCTACAGCCTCGGCGGCACGGGGGCCATCAACGGCACCGGCGGCCTGACGAAGCAAGGCGCCGCGGCCCTGTCGCTCAACACCGTCAACGGGTACACCGGCGTCACGCGTCTCGAGGGGGGCACGACGTCGATCTCGATCGTGGCCAACGCGGGTTCCCCGAGCGCCCTCGGCGCGGCCTCGGCCAACCCCGCGAACCTCGTGTTCGCCGGCGGCGCGGTCGCCTATGCGGGATCCTCGGCATCGACCACACGCGGCTTCACGATCGGCGGCTCCAACAGTGTGATCGACATCACCGGGGCGGGCACGGAGCTCACCTTCTCGGGCAACGTGGCGGCGTCGGCCGGGCAGTTCCGCAAGGCCGGCCCCGGCACGCTCGTCCTCTCCGGAACCTCCAACACGCTCGGCTCCGATTCCTCCGCGTATGCGTTCGCCGTGGACGCGGGCACCCTTCGCGTCGGCGGTGCCGGCGGCGGGCCCTCGAGCCGCGTCAACACCGTGACCGGCGAGCTGCGGATCGGTGCGGCGGCCGATTCGTCGGCCGCGCTCGAGGTGACCAACGCCACGGTCAACGTGTCGGGCTGGCTTTCGGTGGGCTTCGGCCAGGGGAGCTCCGGGCAGACGGCGGCGGCGACGCTCACGAACGCGGCGGTGCAGGCCGCCAACCTGCGGCTCGGCTTCGACAACTCGCTGCCCAACGCGGCCACGCAGTCGTTCACGATGACCGACTCGACGGTGAGCGTGGCGAACCAGGCGTTGATCGGCAACAGTGCCGGCTCGGGCGCCCTTCTCTCCCTCCAGGGATCATCGGCCTTCTCCACCTCGGGAAACCTGATTCTCGGCAACGTCGTCGCCGCCACGGGCACGGCGACCGTCGCCGGCGCGAGCACGCTCGCCGCGGGTGATGGCCTGTATGTCGGTGACCTCGGCACCGGCGAACTCTCGGTCGTCGGGTCGTCCACGGTGTCGGCCGCCCGGCTCCTCATCGGCCAGGGGGCGTCGGGCCTGGGCACGATGACCGCCTCCGGCTCGAGCCTGGTCAACGCCTCGGTCTACGCCGCGGTCGGCAACTTCGGCGGCGGCAGCCTGACGCTCCAGGATCGAGCCTCGATGGCCGTGACGTTCGACCTCAACGTGGCCGACCGGTTCGTGTCGTCGGGCACGATGACCGTGCAGGACTCGGCGGGCGTGTCGGCCGGGTCCGTCTACGTCGCCAAGGGCGCCAACACCACCGGCGCGGTCATCGTCAGCGGCGGCACGGTCGCCACGTCGGCTGGCGGGGCGTTCGTGGTGGGCCGCAACGGCACCGGCTCGCTCACCGTGTCGGGCTCGGGCGTGATCGTGGCCGGAACATCGGGCATCGTGCTGGCCGCCAACGCCGCCAACCCGGGCAATCCCGACGAGGCGGCGCCGGGCGTGGGCTCGCTCGATCTCAACGGCGGTCGCATCGAGACCACGGTGATCCGCAAGGGCCTGGGCACGACGGCCACGATGTCGCTCAACGGCGGCACGATCCGGGCCGCCGCCGGCGCGACGCCCGCCTTCCTCACCGGGCTCGACAACGCCGTCGTGCTTCCCGGCGGCGTCACCTTCGACACCAACGGCCAGTCGCTGACGGTCGGCCAGTCGCTCGCCGACGGTGGCGGCGGCGGGCTGGTGAAGATCGGGTCGGGCACCCTCTCGCTGACGGGCCTCAACACCTACACCGGCGCGAACGACGTGCTCGGCGGCAAGCTCGCCGTGCAGACCACGAGCCTCGCGAGCGGCGGCTACTCGCTCGCCAACGGCACGAAGCTCGGCGTGATGATCGGCGGATCGGGCACGCAGCTCTCCGCGGCATCGCTCACCATGACGGGCACGGCCGGCCTCGACATCGACTTCGCGTCGTTCGGCAATCCGACCCTCGCGCCGCTGAACGTGCTCGGCGTTCTGACCGCCGGTGGCCCCGTCACGATCACGGTGTCGGGCGTGCAGCCGGCCGTGGGTCAGATTCCGCTGATCCAGTACGGCGGAAAGGCGGGGGCGGGAAGCTACTCGCTCGCCCCGCTCACCGGCTACACGGCGTCGCTCCTCGACGACGGATCCACGATCTTCCTGAACGTCACGGCGATCGCCGCCCGGCAGTGGAACGGCCTGGCCTCGGGCACGCCCGCCGGATCGTGGAACGTGGGGACGACCGCCAACTGGCTGATTCCCCCGACCACGGCCTCCACCTTCGCCAACGGCGACGGAGCCGTGTTTAACGACGCGGCGGCCGGCACGACCTCCGTGGTCGTGGCCGCGGCGGTCAGCCCGTCGTCGGTGACGATCGACAACTCGGCGCTCGCCTACACGTTCACCGGGACGGGGGCTATCTCCGGCACGACGTCGCTCGTCAAGCAGGGAACCGGGGAGGCCTCGATCGCCACCGCCAACACCTACACCGGGGCCACCACCGTGGCCGGTGGCCGGCTGGCGGTCGCGTCGCTCGCCAACGGCGGCTCGGCGAGCCCGATCGGTGCGTCGTCGTCGGCGTCGTCGAACCTTGTGCTCGCCGGCGGCACACTGGCCTACACCGGCGCCACCGCCGCGACGAATCGCGGCTTCTCCACCCGCGGGGCCGGGGGCAGCTTCGAGGTCACCGCGCCGGGCACGACGCTCACCGTGTCGGGCAACGTGTCGGGCACGGGGACGCTGGCCGTGTCGGGCACGGGCACGCTGCGGCTCACCGGAACGTCGATCGCGGTCGGCTCCGGAGCCGGCGATGCCGTCACCGTCCGCTCGGGCACCCTGGCCCTGGCGGGCAGTGGGACCGGAGCGGCGTCGCAGACGAGCACGTTCAGCGGCGAGGTGGTCGTCGGCTCGGTCGCCGACTCGGGCGCGGCGCTGACTGTGACCGACGCCACGCTCAATGCGACGGGATTCTTCTCCGTCGGCCGCGGCACGGGCGCCTCGGGCGCGAGCTCCGCGGCCACGGTGACGCGCGGGGCGATCACCGCGGCCGGGTTGGCCATCGGTTCGGACGGCGGCGTGACTCCGAACCTCGCCACCCAGGCGGTCACACTGGTCAACTCGTCGTTCGCCAGCGGCGGCGACTCCCTGGTGGGCGACAGCGCGGGATCGACCGGATCACTGGTGCTCAGCGGATCGTCGTCGTTTTCCTCCGACAACGGCACCCGCATCGGCAATGCGGCCGGGGCCGTCGGCAGCGTGACCGTCGCCGACTCCAGTTCCTTCATCACGGCCGGCTGGCTGGCGATCGGCAACTCGGGCAGCGGCTCGTTCACGGCCCGCGACGCGGCGGTGGTCACCGTGCCGGTCGATTTCAACGTGGCCGACCTCGACGGCTCTTCTGGGTCGCTCGTGATCCGCGACACCGCCAATGTGACCGCGGCGTCGACCTACATGGCGAAGAACGGCACGTCGTTCGCGACCGCGACGGTGACCGGCGGCACCTTCACCTCCAACGGGTCGGAGTTCATCATCGCCCGGACCGGGTCGGCCCGCTGGAGCCAGTCGGGGGGCACGACGACCGCCGCGTCGGAGGTGATCCTGGCCCGGAACGGCGGCTCAACCGGCGAACTGGCCGTGTCGGGCGGATCGTTCGCGCAGACCGGCACGGCCTCCGGCCTGATCGTCGGCTTTGACGGCACGGGCGTGCTCACCGTCTCGGGTTCCGGCAGCGTGACCGTCGCCGGCACCACCAGTGGCCTCACGCTCGGCAACTTCGGGATCGGCGCGGGCACGGTGGCCCTCGACGGCGGCACGCTGACGGTGCCCTTCGTCCGCAAGGCGGGCACGACCGCGAGCCTGACGCTCAACGGCGGTGTGCTTCGAGTCGGGGCCGGGTCGAGGAACGACTTCCTCAGCGGACTCGACTCGGCGACCGTGCTGGCGGGCGGCGCGGTGATCGACACCAACGGCGCGAGTGTCACGATCGATCAGCCGCTCGCGGACGGCGGGGGCGGCGGGGGACTGGTCAAGCAGGGTGCCGGCACGCTCGTGCTCGGCGGCGCGAACACGTACACCGGTGCGACGTCGGTGGCGGCGGGCGCGCTGTCGCTCTCGTCGGCCGGTTCCGTCGCGGCGTCGTCGTCGGTGACCGTGGCCGCGGGGGCCGTCTTCGACGTGACGTCGCAGGCCGGCGGCTATGCCGTGCCGGCCACGCAGACGCTCGGCGGCAGCGGCACCGTCAACGGAGGCGCGACGTTCGCCGGCGGTGCCACCGTGTCGCCCGGCACGAGGCCCGGAACGCTCACCTTCACCCAGGGCGTCACGTTCGGCTCGGGCGGCAACTACAACTGGCAGCTCTTCAACGCATCGGGCACGGCGGGCGCGGCGTGGGACCTGGTGAGCACCAACGGCACGCTCACCATCGCGTCGACGTCGCTCGATCCCTTCGCCATCAACCTCTGGACGCTGTCGTCGCTCGCGCCGGACGTCAGTGGCTCGGCGACGGGGTTCAATCCCGGCCAGAGCTACAGCTGGCGGATCGCGTCGGCCACCGGGGGGATCAGCGGCTTCGCCGCCGAGAAGTTCGTGATTCGCACCACGGCCACCAACGGCACCGGCGGATTCGCCAACGCGGTGGCTGGAGGCACCTTCTCGATCGCCCAGAGCGGGAACAACCTGAACCTGCTCTTCACGTCGAGCGGCCCGAACGTGATCACGATCAACGTGCCGAGCGGCACGCAGACGCAGACCCAGGCCGGCTACCCCACGCTCTCGGGCTCGATCCCGGTGCTGAAGACCGGCGCCGGCACGCTGGTGGTCGACCAGGCCAACACGCTCACCGGCTCCACGACCGTGCAGGGGGGTGCCCTTCGGCTCGCCAATGGCGCGGCCCTCTCCGCCAGCCGGCTCGTCGTCGTGGCCGGCGGCACGGGCCAGGTGGCGCCGTACCTCTCCACGAGCGTGGCGAGCCTCGATCTCGCCAGCGGCAACGGCCTGGTGGATCTCACCAATGGGTTCCTCACGATTTCGAGCGGCATGACGGCCGTCGAACTCGTGGCCGAGATCCTCGAGGGCCGGGGCGACGGCTCGTGGACGGGCACCTCGGGAATCACCTCGAGCGTGTCGGCCGCCCAGGTGGCGGCCAGCGAGCTTCGGGCAGTGGGCTGGCTCGACAACGGCGACGGCTCGGTGACGACGGCCTACGCGGCGCCGGGCGACACGAACCTCGACTGGGTCGTCGACATCCTCGACGTCTCGAACTTCGTGGCCGGTGGGAAGTACGGCACGATCGATCCGGCGAGCTGGACGGAGGGCGACTTCAACTACGACGGCATCGTCGACATCCAGGACGTCGCCGATTTCGCCGCCACGGGCCTGTACGGCGCGGCGAGCTACAACGTGCCGCCGCCGTCAGTTGGGGCGGTGGCCGCCGTTCCGGAGCCGGCGACGGCCCTGAACGTCGTCGGCCTCGCGGCCCTCGCCGCGGCGGGCCACGCCATGCGGAGACGGCACGGTCGAGGCGCGTGAGGCCGTCGCCGAGGCCATCAGCCAGCATCCGGCCACGGCCCAGGCGGCGATGAGCCAGAGGGTGATCGTGGACGGCATGCGTAGCGGCTCCGGCGGAAGAGGTCCGTCGTCGGAACCATAGGCCACGGATCGCTGCCGTGCCGGATCGGGTCCGGGGGCGGTCCGGGTGTGACGGTCGCGCGGCCTGCACCGTCACGATCCGGTCGGGGGCACCTGGAACGTATCGACGTACACGAGATCCGCCACGGAGCCCTCGTCGGTCCAAAACCGGGCCCGGATCGCATACAGGCGGTTCCGCTCGACCACGCATGCGAACGGCTCACGGACGCGGACGCCAGGGTTCAGCTGGTAGCGGCGGCGGCGATAGTCGTCGTTGGAGGCGAGCAGGTTCTTTTTGAGGAGGATCGGCTTGGGCCGGCCGTCGCCGCTCGTCCAGTCGAACCAGGGCACCGTCGGCGGGGGCATCCCATTCACCGTCGGCCCCTGGTCCGCCCCCTCGCGGGCCGTCGGCTCGATCTCCACGATCGAAATTTCGAGCCCCGCGTCCCGGTCGTCGTCGCGATCCGGGAATCGCGGCGCGATCGCCACCTTGCCCGCGTTGCGAAGATAGACGCTGACAGTGAGCAGAACTCGGTCGCCGTCGAGCGGATCGATGGATGGCTCGACGCTGACCTCCATGGTCGGGTCATGCGTCCGCTCGACGGTGAAGTTCGAGTAGGTCCACCAGGCCGCAACCACCAGGGCCACGACCCCCAGGATCTTGCTGATCAGGTCGGCCCACAGGTGTGCCCGGGCGAGGCGTCCGCCGCCACCCTCGCTCACGGCTCGATCCTGCTGCAGGCGATCATCGATGCGTCGAACCTCGTCGCACACAAGGCGGATGGGGTGGGATTCGAACCCACGAGCCGCTTTCGCGACTGCCGGTTTTCAAGACCGGTGCATTCAACCGCTCTGCCACCCATCCTGTCGGTCGCGCGGCCGCAGTCACGGTGTGCGACCGGGCCGCGCGGTGCTCGAAAGTCTACCGGACGGCGCCCCGTCGGCCGCCGCGCACCGACGGATGAAACCGGCCCCGGCCCGGCGTCCAGGCGTCGGCTTTGACGTTTTTCCCGCCGTTTCCTAGAACACTTCCAGGGTTTCCGAGTCGTCGCCCCACGGCATCGCGAGGCGATTTCGAATCTCCCCGCGTTGTTACCCTGGTTTTCCCCCTGATTTTCCCCCTGATTTTCCCCCTGATTTTCCCCCTGATTTTCACCCCAGAAG
>Ga0194130_10002366_pt1 | contig 27468 bp, 29 predicted proteins | sample TA2KigsurfametaG_FD_160084 | JGI IMG/M metagenome (GOLD analysis project Ga0194130, IMG submission 160084) | Freshwater microbial communities from Lake Tanganyika, Tanzania - TA2015050 Kigoma 12 surface | ecosystem: Environmental > Aquatic > Freshwater > Lake | place: Tanzania: Lake Tanganyika...
TATGAATTTAATTAATAATGATGATATTATTAAAGTTAAAAGAGAAAATACAATTTTTACAAAAATATAATATTTTTATAAAAATTATTAGTTATAAATAAAATTAATAATATACTTATTTAATCTAATTTTTTTTCTGCATTATTAGCTGGTTCACGACCAATATTCATGTTATTAAGCATGCTTTCCATACGTTGTTTTTCTTGTGATGCATATTCACAAGCAACAACAGCCGTAATAAGGCCACCGGTCGTTATGCTATAAAATTTCATCCCTGCCTTGAGGCGATCTTGAAGTCTAACTCTGGGATCATACATCGGTGATTGCAACTTAGCCAAGTAGCAGAATATTTTTTCCGCGAAACTTCTAATTTTTATTTTTGGCATTATATAACGAATCTATTATTTTAAATTATATATATATATAATTAATTTCAATTTTTTCTCAATAATTCATAAAATTATGGGGTTCAAAATCCTGAATTGTGAAAAAATTGAACAATACATTTTTAACTTTAATATATAAAAATGACTAATTATTATAAAATATCTTCTATTGTTCATAATAGTGTATCTACGGATTTTATAAAAGAATGTATCCAAAAAGGAATTTATGAATTTTGTGTAAATAGCAAAACCAGAGTTAATAATTTTCGTCAAATAAAACCTGGAGATGTTTGTTGGACAAGAATTAAAAATGGAAAAAAAGGTAGTGATAGAGATCCTATCTGGCGTCTTGATATTAGTAGTGTATCATCCCAAATTGAGGAAGTAAAATGTAAAGATGTTCTAATGTTGAAACACAAATATAATTGTGATGGAGAAGAAGAAGATCCAGAAATGATTGAAAAATGTATGTACTTAAAAGGAAATTGGACATATGAAGGTACTTTTGGAGAAATGACAACTCTTTCCAAAAATATCTTTAATAAATCTGCTTATCCAAGAACAGCTATAAAATTAGATGAAACTATTTGTTTTTCTAGATGTAATGATAGTGAGTTCATATAAATCTATTTTTGTACACGAAACGTCCAAATTAAATATACTAAAAATACACCAAAAAGATTTTTAGAAAATAAATCTAATATATTATAAGCAGTGTTTTTCAATATATATGGTAAAAATGCTGCTAATCCATATAAAGACCAGACAACAAAAAAGAAAATAAATAATCCTTTTTTATCTTTTGTAGTTTCTTTATCTTTGATATATTTTTCATAGATAATATAAAAATAATATACAAATGGAATAAATCCTAATATTATAGCTAAATTATAATTGATAATGTTATTTTCACCTAATAGGCCTAGACCTAACATTATTATATTAGCAGCAACCACTTTAATAATAATATTTTTATTATTTTTAATAAATGTGAATAAATCAGAGGTATTTTGTCTATCTAAATATGCCATTAAGGTTATTAACATAGTAGGTGTTGTTAACATCCAATCATAGTATCTCTTAGGTGTAATGTTTTGTATTGAAGAAAAATTAGCAATAAGCCATATATAAAATATTATTTCAATAAATTGAACACCGAATTCTAATTGTAATAATTGGTTAAATATACGTTTTTCTGGAGGTATTTCAATATTTAATCCATATAAATCGATAAAAAAAACAATGATTTGAATAATTAAAGATATTATCGCCGATGTATATAGCATATATATATATAATGTTTATTTTAATTAAATCGTCTGTCATATTCTATTGGAGATAATCCATACCATATGAACTCTGGTTTATAATTTATTTTACATTGTAAACATTGGATTAGATTAGTATAATAATCATATTGATAAGTATAATTAATATGTCCATTAGGACAATGGAACCCGCATAATCCACTAGAACAAACATATTTATGACAACAATTACCATTTTCATCACTACAAGCATTAGTGATAGTTAAAGATTCTCCTGGTTTACATTTTTTATGACAATCATGACAATACTTGTACTCATATCCAGATTTTTTTTCATATAAATATTTTTTTATTTTTCTTTGAAATATTTTTAAACCTTTTAATAGATGATTCTCTATTAAACATATTATATCATCAGGAATATTTTTTTGTTTTAGTATAAATGTGTATATATAACGTTTGCTCATTAGTCTATCTATATTCTTAATAAATTTGTTATCAAATTTTATATTAAAAATAAATAGATAATACTAATTACATAAATGAATGAAAAAAGTTAGTCGTTAATAGACAAGAATAGTTCACAAAGTTATGATAAGAATATGAGAAAAATGTTAATATGAATATAGACGTCTGCTTTTATGCGGTCTTTTACATATCCAGAGCATAGTGGTTAAGTAGGAAAAACGTTTCCTATACCATTTATTATTCTATTGTTAATAAAGATTTATAACGGATACTATAGTTATACCAATAAAAAAATCTTTTTAACCATAATAAATAGAGTAATATTATTAGAATATTATCATTATGATAATAGTATAGATATCAGTTTAGTGGATAGCTGATAATAACATATTAACATTACTAATAATGATATAAGTATTTGTATTTATAATTATAAATATATGTCAAATAGTAGTCAAAATTTAGCAGTATTTATTGATGGTGATAATATAAGTGGTGCTCATTACCAAAAAATAATGGAAGAAATTCGTAGAAATGGCAGGATTTTGGTTCAAAGAGTATATGCTGATTTTAGTAAACCGAGTAGTACTCAATGGCGTGATATTATAGTTAATTATGGGTTAGAAGCGGTTCAAGTATTTCGTGTAGCTAAAAAAGAAAGCACTGATAATACACTCATTGTTGATTGTATGAGAACTCTTTATAATAACAAGGGTATTCATAGTTATGTGATAATGAGTAGTGATAGTGATTTTAGTAGTTTAGCAGCAGAAATAAGATTACGTGGTCAATTTTGTATAGGTATAGGTTATAAACATACTCCTATGAAATTACGTAATAATTGTGATCGTTTTATATTAATTGAAAGTTTAGTTGGTAATATTACAACAAATCAAGAAACGCACATTGACCAAAATCTTAGTTTAATTGATCAATTAGATATTTTTTTTAAAGACCGTTCAAAGATGGTATGTAGTTATGAAGAGTTAATATCTTTTGCTCAAAAAGGATTATTATTAGATAAACTGAAAGAAAAACAAGTGAGTCTATTTCTTAAAATAATTGAACAAAAAGTATATTGGTTAAAACTAAATGAACATAATATAGTAGATTTTATTTTAAAATTAATGAATGAAAACGAACGTTCAGAAATCCATATGAGTTGGTTAAAAGAAAGATTATTAAATATTGATAGCACATTTGACCAGCGTCTCTATGGTTTTTCTAAAATGTCAGAGTTTAGCGAAATGATTTTATATGGAACAGAACATCGGGTTGGTAAAGATAAAAATAATGAAGCAATAATAATAGTTAATAGAATGTAAAAATTTGATATAATATAATATAATAATAAATTAGTTAGTAATGAATACATATCTTGAAAAATTAGATACTAAGTCAAAATATTTATTTCAAGAATATTATGAAAAAAATAGACATATTCATTTTCAAAAACTGAAAGTAGGATTTGAAAATTATGTAATGACATTAAATAGTAATTTACTTAGTGTTATTACCAATAATGATATATTACATCGTGATTATCGGGCTTATATGCGTGAATACTATAATCGTCAAGAAATGCCATGGCCTACAGCATTTGAAGGATTTAGCCAAGCAAATTTATTGAAACGTGAAATCTATAAAAATTTTGTAGTTAATAGTGAATTAGAAAAACAAAAAGTGAATGATTTTTATAGCTGGTTGAACAACATGAGTTATTTACAAAATCGAAAACCGATAGAATCTAAGTTAAATCATAAAACAGTAAAGCAACTTGAAAAAAAAACGTATAAATTATATGTGGATAAAAAAATGTGGAAAAAACTTAAAAAGGGTGATAATGTATCTGAATGGAATTCAGAAATTCGTAATAATTTAATTGAAATTATCCGATATCAATTACAATATCAATCAAAATTAATTAATTGTGTTGATAGATGTAATTATTATGTTTATCAGATTCTTAGAATACAACTTAAATTTCATAAATGTTTTAATACTCAAAAATATGAATTTGGAGAATATCAAAAATTTTTGAAAACTGCATTACGTAAATCTCTCAATTGTGCTTCACAAGATGGATTGGCTGAAGGGATCTACTTATTAGCTAAAATTAGACCCGATATGATAGATATAAATTGCTATCCAGTTATTAATGTCAATACAAAAATATATAGTTATACCGATTTCAATCGTTTAAATAGTATTAATGTTTTTAAAAAACTAGAATGGTGTCAGGAATATATGAAAAAAGAATATCAATCAACACAATAGAGGATTTTTTCGTAACTATTATTTTTTATATTATCAATTAAATGAATCAGAATTATTTGATAAATATTGAATACAATATTTTTTATGAATGTATTTAATATTTTACATAGGGCGAACTAATCCTAGATTATTTTGAGACTTAGGACATATAGTAGTGTTATTGCCATTAAACGAATTATCTAAAACTTTTGGTTCAGATGAAGTGGGTTGAACTGGAAAAGGTAATTTCGTAAGAATACATGATGGTTTAAATACTTTTGGAAAAAGCGTATTGTTCTGGTTGTGAAAAAAACTGGGGGCAGTGGTCATCAAAGGGTTTTGTATATACTATATTCAATATTTTATTTTTATATATTTTTATATATTATTTTAATAAAGATTGAGCTAATGAAACTATACAAGTATTATGAATAGATATTCCTCTATCTAATTTATTTTTATTTAAATAATCACTATATAAAACTTCTCTATGTTCAATTTTATGTTCTATAAGAACAGGTAATATGTTTTGTATTGATTTACCATGAACACTTATATATATATATCCAGTAATAGCTGCTTCTTCAAGATGTAAGAATACTCTTTCTATTTTTTCTATATTTTCATGACTATATTCGTGTAAATGTAATATTGTATAAATGGCTAATTTTTTATAAATAGCATTTGGTAATTTAGTTAATACTGAATTAGAAAAATCTTGTTTTTTATCTATAATAGGAACAAATGTAAAAGGATCAAAAAATAAATTATCAATATCTGTATAGATTTCCCCGCTACTTTCCCAAATCTCATCATCTACACTAATTAAAAAATCTAAAATTAATTTAGCATCACTATCAGAACATCCTTTTAATCGTGATTCTTTACTAATTTCTGGAAAAGGCATTTATATAATATCTTAATAAATAATTATAAAGATGAATGAATTAGAAATTAAAATATATTTCTATAAAAATAAAATAGAGAAAATCAAAAAGAAAATAATTGAATTAAAAGAACATATTTTATTATCTAGAAATAAAATGATTGAATTTATAAAAACAATTGATGACATAAAAATTGTAGAGATACTAAACACTAAAATAAATAAGAAATTTCAAATAAATACAAAAGAAATAGAAACTACTGTTATGAATCTTTGTTTTTCTAGAGAGTATTATTTATATATGAAAAACTACTATAGAAGTTTAAAATACATGAAAGATGTATTACAGGAAAATATGTTTTTATATTGGTCTGATATATTAAATAAAGATGATAAAATAGAGTATATTTATAATCTTTAACTAAAAGGAACAATAAATGGTGTATTAATATCTGTAAATACATTTAATAATATATTATTTATAGGTTGTACCTTAATTCTTCCTTTTAATTCACTATCTTCTATATTTAACTTATTTAGTAATGTTGACATTATTGGTCTTGTATCGGTAGTTATAAACTCAAGATTTGGTAATTTATTCATACGCAATGTGTTTAATAATATATTTCGCACAGAATCAGTCGTAGGTTCTTCTGTCTTATTTGGAAAAATAGGATGAGTAATAAACAATTTATATTGTATTAATTGTATTGATTCCTTTTCAGTTATTTGTGCTTTTTCAATAATCGTATTATTCAATTTGTCAACTGTTTTACCAGCAGTACCACCTGTTTGTATTAGGTCATCCATAATAAATAAATTTACGGGAATAAATGCTTCATCTGATCTATATTTTGTTACATTTATTTGAATAAACTGTAATAGTTCTTCAATATCACCTGTTATTTCAATAATTCGTTCAGCTTCATTTCTAATTTTTCCACATGTAATAGTATTTAATGGAACTTCTGCTTTCTTTTGTCTATTTTCATTTTCTATTTTAAATAATAATGAATTTCTTTTGGCAGCTCCATCATCTGGAAATACAACCATTGAATAGCCTTCTATCATTTTTGTAGTATTTAATAATTGTTGGAACATGGTTATAAATGTCATTTTAATATTTGTATGGAAAAAAAAACGAGAGCATAAAGCATGCATATCTATTACAAATAATTCATTTTTTTGAGCACCAGATGGAATTGAATTAAAAATGTGTGCTAAGTAGTATCCAGTTCCTAATTCACCTTCTTTTGTTATTCTTTCCATAGTTCCGGTTGGATAATATGGTAAAACAATATTTAATTGATTAATACCATATGATGATAATGATGATAAGAACATATATTGGGATAATATATTTGTTGCTTTAGGTTCATTAAATGAAAAATAACCAAAATATATTACTCTTCTTCCTTTTAACATTTTTACTGTAAATTCATCAAGAAACATTTTTGGTGTACCATCATCATATTTATTCCATGTAACATTACCTTTGAAAAAATATTCGGGTTTATTTTCGATGAAAAAATTTACGATATGATCAAATTCAGGACATGATAATAATACATATTTATCTAAATTTCTATTGTTCATAATACCTAATTGCTCAATTTGTTCTCCAGATAAAATACCACCTGATTGTTTTTGTATTTTATTATTTTTTTTGGAATGTTTTTTTGTATTATTATTATTTTTTTTAGAAATCATATTGAATATATTTATTCAATAAGAAAAAAAATAGAATGAATAGTGTCTGTCTCACATATCAAACTTAATTTTCCAAATATGATGTATTACATCATTAGATGAATTCTGCTTATGACGTGGTATTTTATGGTTAGGATGTTCTCGGTTATATCTTCTTACTAAACGCGTAAGTTTATTTGAATCCATTAAAGCAGCATCAGACCAATGTATTTGTTTTCCTTTAATTTTAACATATGCTGATTTTTGAGTATTATCATTTATAATATCTCCGCATACAGACACATCGATCTTATCATCTTCGAGTGTATCCCTTTTCATACTTAATATTACAGAATTATTTTGATTTTTTGTTTGTTCATCTAAAAATCTATCCAATTGAATTAATACAAATTTTCTAAATTTTTCCATATCTAGATACCTTAAATTGAGAATAGGTTTAGATTCTTCAAGAATGGTTTTCTCTATAAAATTACGGACTATTGTAGCATCCATTGTAAATTGTTTTATTTATTTATGTATTGTTATAAAATCAAATTTATACTTAACTAAAGGTATATATTTGATTTGTATGTATTTCATCTATTATTGAGATTTACATCCTATAATATTTAACACAAAACTAATTCATAAAAAGTAAAATATTCATTTCTTTGACTAATGAAAGTGTATCTGGTACAATAGTCCTAGATACTAAAATCTATTTTCTATTATCCTTGTTTTCTAGCAGTTTTATCTATAATACTGAAAATCTTTAGGTATTTTGATGGATATCCATTGATACCAATAACCGCATTTTATCAGAAGATAAAATAATACGTAATTCTTTAAAAAGTCTATATAAGAATATTTTGTATGAGACTAATATATATTGTATATAAAATTATATAGTTAATATTGATATATAATGAACAATAATGAAAATACTATTTCAGCAACACTTACTTATACTCCCTCAATAACAAATGGACAAAATATTAGACCTCCTAATTTAAACAGATTGAGTGCTTCACCTGTATTAATAATAGATGACCCTCCTATTTTAAAAGGAAGAACAATGGCTACAGATTTGCCATTAAATAGTGAAAATCATAAAGAATTAAATACACTACCATTGAGTATATCACAAAATACAGTTGTTAATGGTTATGATGATAAATCAGTTAAAATGTTAGAAAATATGAAATCTACTTGTGAATTTTTAAGTTTTTCCTATCAATTTATATTAGATCGTAATTTTAAATTTTCAACTCGTTTAAGTATTATTTCTATGATTAGCAGTAGTTTAATGAGTATTTTTGCTGGTTTTAAGCTCTGGCTAGGAGATGATAAATCTTTCCAAAGTTATTCCGATTTAACAATGTTAATATCAAACTTTTTAATAGCTGCTGTGACGACTGCTAGTAAAAATTATATAGATGATAAACGAAATGATGCTATACGTAAATATTTGAGTACTGTAGATCAATTTTTAGGAATTTTACAGACACAATTAACATTTGATGCAAAATATCGTATACATGCCGATGAATTTATGAATAAATATAAAGAAACATATGGTAAAATATTAAGTGAAGCGCCTAATGCTTCAATTAAAGAAATAATATTAGCAAAACAACGATACAAATTAATGAATTATGTTTTATCACAAGAAGAGCCAGAAATAACAACATGTCTATGTTATAAGAAAAAAATCAATAACAATGTTGATGTAACAACTGATTAGTCTTTTCTACTAATTCGTGTTCTTTCCATTGACTAGCACGAATTTTGGCCGATAATATTCCGGCACAATGACGTTTACAATCATTTTGCTTACTACAAATAGGATATTTTAAATGACTTGGATCAAGAAAACAATCAGGACCACATTTGTTATACAATGCTTCGCGATCAGCATGAGTTTTAGGCGATAGATTTGACCAACCTTTTGAAGGCTTGCTTAGATAAGGTGATAGAACATACTTAGGGTCGGGCTCATTTCCACCTAAAATAATATCAAAAAATGTGGGACTAAATTCAATTATTTTTTTATTTTTATACATTATATTTTTTTACAAAGAAAATAGTTTATAGATCTTCTAAAATAATATCATTTGATGAATAGCTAATTGTGGGATTAAGAATATGATAGAATAATGGACTATGTATATTGCTCGAAATATATGTTGGATATTTTTTAATATTATCTATGGAAACGTGACTTTCATTATCACTTTCTAATTCATTCATTATTATATTCTAAATAAAGAGATAAATAAAAAAATCTAATTATTTATAATATAGTATGATTCGTGAAGAAATATTATTTTTATTCATTTTATATTGTAATTTATATTTACTAAGTCTTATTTATGTACTTTATTCCAATTATTATAATCTTAGACTTTATATGATATATACGGATATAATATTAGCTAGTGCTTTTTTAGTATCAATCCAAATATATTATAACATTATACATCGGAATTCAAATCTAATACTACTAAGATAAATATGATTCTATCTTGTATATAAATATTATTTAAAATATTTATTTGATAACCATACCATACCTCCTTCATAATAGATATTAATATTTTCATCAGTAAAGAGATTAGCTGCTTCAAACTCATCAGCATCTCTCTGTATTCTTATTCTATTATGGGAATTATTTGGACAAATTTCCTCTGCGCGATGTGTCATATATCTTATAAAATTATCCTTTCTTTCACTCATGGGTATCTTATTTATACCACTCTTAAACCAATCACTTTGTATTTCTGCCCAATTAATATGTACTTCAACAGCAGAACATAATAAATAAATTAATTCTTTATAAGGAGAAGGACAACTAGAAAAATTATCAGGACATAAAAGAATACTGGCAGTATGTAAACTAAGAACAAAACGTTCAATAATACCTTTTGGACAACTTATATTACCATCAGGATCTTCGGCAGCACTACTATATGCTCTATAGCTATCTTCAATAAATGTTTCTAAATAATTTTCCACAAAATTAACCTCTTGTATCATTACAAAAGATATTATTAATCTTAAAAATTCCCAACGTAACATACCTATTGATACATAATTATAATTATAATTAATACCACGTATTTGTTCTAATACTCTTGTTAAATGTTGAATTAAATTATCCTTTTTTTCCCTTAAAGCATCACTGAAATGTTCATTTATAAACCTATTAAATATTGTTTGAATATTATCTAAAAAACTATCAGATTGAATGTCAGTAATAATTGGTACATTGGTTGAATGAATATATTCTACTAAATTGGGCAGATTTATTTTTTGAAAAGCATTATGAATCTCAAAGGCTATCCCTTCTATTTCAACATGCTCGGGTTCATCTATTAATATTTCATCTTCCTGATAATCATCTGCTGAATTATATATAATAGTATCATGTTCAATATCATATATTTTCGATATATATGTAGGCATTTGTAATTGTTCATCCCATACACTTAATGATACTCCTATTTTTTGATTATTGGATGAAAAACTGATATTATGAATATCATCATTTATAAATAAATGGTCATAATCATCATCTCCACCATCAAATGTATGATATAATTCTAATCCATTATCAGTTCCTAATGCTATATTTCCAGCGGTATTTATAGTAATGCTATTAAATTCTTTTTCTCTATCGAGAGGTTTATTATATATTTCTTCAAACATATGTTCTAAATCAAGTATTCTCATATTTTTATCACCATTATAACTAGTTGTAATACATACTAAATTATTATGATTGGGTACAAGTTCAGGATAATATTCAAGTAAACTTACTCTATATTCAATATCTTGTCTTAAATATTTGTTCATAGTATTATCCCCTGTTATTAAGTCATATATAGATAATATCGTAAAATCATCAATATCATCTTCATCTAAATCATCTTCATGTCGCACAATAGCTATTGTATTTAAATTAGATAAAGAAAATAGAATTTCATTATGATTAAAAATTTTTTCGAATACTAAGCTTTGATGTCCTGGTGTAAAATCATAAACATGTAATATAGTTCTACCTTGATGATCTTGTACTAAACCATGTATTGAATTAGAATAATGTAAATTACAAAAAAATAAAATAGCTATGTGATTGTTATTAGGTGATACTTTATAATTAATAATGCGAATATCTGTAGAAAATGTTAAAATACTGGCATCTAGGTTGTTTTGTATTAATTCATTATATGGTATTATAACTATTTTTTCAATACCTTGATATTGATAAGAGGGTTGTCCAATCACTATATTATTGCCATCATGTGTAAAACTAACAGAAGCGACAGGAAAATACTGATCTTGTAAATCTTCCGTATTAAATAAAATAGTATGATTATCATTTATAACTTTTAAATTATAATCATTTGAAGCTATTACAACTAAATTTTCATTAGATGGACTGTAATCGATAAGTTTCATATATATACTAATTATAAAATTATTACTATAATAGTAAATTTAATGATAGAAATCTGGACAGATTTTATTAGCGTGATGAGTCATGTATGTTATATAGTTATCCTTTTTATCAACAATCTGTATCTAAAAAATAATTCGATAAACATTAATACTTGTTCCCTTACCACAATGCCAACCACTTAGCTCAACCCCTGTAATACTAACATTGTATGATACTGTTTCTTCTACCTTTTTTTCAAGTTCTAAAAATATCATATTTTGTCTTTGTATAAATTTACGTTTAATATCATTATAATTCACATAAATATTAGTTTGAGATGGTATTTTTAAATATTCAGGCGGTTCTTTATAATAATCTTCAAATGGTTTATCAGTCACACAACTATAGTATACACTTTTAGGGTCTTTTAAAAATGTTTTCAAAGCAGTAAATGTTAGACATGTAGCAAAAAAATCAGCCTGTTCTGGATTTTTATAAAATATTACAATATTTTCACTACTTTCCGCCAAATAATTACCAATACTGTCTTCATCTTTACCTTCAATAACATTAAAACAACTTTGATTACCGTGTTGTGTAAGTTTTTCAACATTGGTTGGAGGAACAATACATGTATCTAATTCTGGATCGTCAATTACATGATCTTCCTCATCCACACTATAATGTTCCCACTCTGATTCGGAATCATCATCATCATCATCATGCGGATTTGAATTATAAATAATTGCACCTTCGGAAAAATCAAAAATTTTAAATGGATAAATGTGTGTTTGTAGCACTCTATCATATACACTGGTTGCTATTGCTACTTTTTCACTATTTTGTGTAAAACTAATATCTACTATAGTATCATTTTCAAATAATTTATCATAATCATTATCACTGCGATCTAAACTATGGTAGATATCTAGTCCATTATCAGTTCCTAATGCTATATGACCATTACTATTTATAGCAATTGAAAAAACAATATCGTCTTCATTTAATCTTTTATTATAAATTTCTCTAAAATCATTTTCTAAATCAAGTATTCTCATATTTTTTTCCCGATTTAAACTTTTAGTAATTAATACCAGATGATTATTATAAGGAAAAAGTTCTGGATAAAATTGAATTAAATTAACCCTATATTCAGTATCATTTCTAAGATATTTTTGGATAGTTTTATTTCCTGTAATCAGATCATATATACATAAATCAGAATATTCACCTAGATCATCTATATCTATATCCTCTCCTTCACTTACGATAGCAATTGTATTCATTTCCGAAAGAGTAAATATAATCTCATTATCTTCATTATAAATTTTTGAAAAAATGAGTCTTTTATGTCCAGTTGTAAAATCATATACATGTAAAATGTTTTTATATTGATATTCCATAGGAAATGTTCCATCTAAAATACTTTTAACACCGTTTTCTGTATCTGAATATGTTTCACGACATGTAAATAATATTGCTATATGATTATAATTGGGGGATAGCACATAATTAATTATATCACCATCTGTAGTAAAAACGAAATTAATTATACGTCCTCCATCTACGTTAATTTCAAATAATTCAGAATATTCCATTATAGTTAATTTTTCATATAAGTCATTTGTGTCATCAAGATAAACTATGTTATTCCCATCATGTGAAAAGCAAACATATCTAGCATTAATAGTCTCACCCTCTTGACTGTTAAATATAACTGTTTCTTCATTTTCAATTACTTTTAAATAATTTTCATCATCAGTAATTATGAATATATTATCATTAGATGGACAATAATCTATAATTTTCATATATATTTAATACATATAAAATTATAACTATAATATAAAATTAAATCATAAAATATATACTATAAAATGATTCCAGAATTTACCGATGGTTATTTTAAAGTTTCTAAGGAACACGGGTTTTTACCAATGGTTGAACCCCTAAGTGTATTACCAGATAAATATAAAAACCTACAAAATATAATTGACAATTTATCAAGCTATTTAACAAATGTTGATATAGATAATATATTCCAAAAAATAAGTGATTTAGAAAACTATGACGATTCTATAAGAGAAGAAATGGATATTAATCTATTAGTAGCTCTTTATCGAGCCTATTGTTTTTTAGCAAGTGGTTATCTATTATATCCTAGTTATGTTTCATTTGTTAAAACAAATCAATATGGTAAAGGTAGAAGTAGACTTCCAATTCAATTATCACAACCTTTATTATATTTAGCAGATAAATTAGAGGTTTATCCTTGGTTAGAGTACAGTTATGGATATTCATTAGGTAATTATGTGAAAATAGATAATACAAAGGGACTCGATGTAGAAAATCTTAGAATGGCTTGTCATTTTAGTGGAACAAGTGATGAAACTGGTTTTATAATGTGTCATGTCGATATTAATCAACATACTCCTAATTTAATACGTGTTTGTGATAATTTATTAGAGACTAAAAGCATAACTAGTTTAGAAGAAGTTGTATATATATTACAGGATATAAATAGGAGTCGTCGTAAAATGTGGGAGGTAAGTAGATGTAGTCATTATAATGATTTTCGTGTATATATCATGGGTATTAAGAGTAATACTAATATATTTCCAAATGGTGTTATATATGATCCTGAAATAGAACCTCGATATTATCGTGGTCAAAGTGGTAGTCAGGATACAATAATTCCTTTTCTAGATAGTTTTTTCCGTGTTTGTGACCATTATCCTCAAAATCAGTTAACAAGTTATTTAATGGATATGCGTAGTTATAGACCAGAACCATTTAGGCAATTAGTTGAATGGACTGATAATCATTGTGTAAATTTAATAAAAGAATTATTAGAAAGTGATGTAGATGGTAAGATATGTAGTTTATTATATCAAGTTTATCGACAAATCTATGAATTTCGTAATGGACACTGGCAATTTGTTCAGAAATATATAATGGCTAATACTGCTTATCCTGTAGCTACTGGAGGTACACCTATTACAACTTGGTTACCCAATCAAATCATGGCCACCTTAAGTGCTATGCGTATTGTATTAAACTATGCGGAACGTTTTCATGATAATAGAACCATTGAATGGCTAGCTTATGAAGAAGAGTTTAGTAATATGTTAAAATTGCTAGAAGAGCAGAGTACAATATTGAAAGCGGATATATATGACTCGAATGAAGTTTTTAATTTAAATTGTACATATAGACAGTCAGATAAATAATAAATATTGTAATGCTATAATATATGGATAATTTTAAAAGTAAATTATTAAACTATAAAGATAGACTTACACCATATCAAAAATATATATCAGACAATTGGGGATATTTTATATTATTTTTGGCAGTATTTATATTTCTTTTTATATATTTTAAGGTATTTTTCAGGCGTGTACATTTTGCTTTGAGACCATTACGAAATTTAATAGTAAAATATAATATTTCTCCATTGTCCGCAAATAAAGAAGTAATGTCGGGTAGTTTTAAACTATGTGATTTTTATATAGCAAGCAGTTATAGGTCATATTTACCATATACGCAATTTTGGGATTATAGTAGTATAGATGCTATAGAAACAGTAATACGTGCTGGTGCCAGATATATTGAATTAGATGTATATCAAGATGGTTTTTGTTTGGATAGCGATCCTGTTGTTTTCAATGGAGATGAGGTTGGTAATTATAATTGGACAACGCGTTTATGTTTTGAGAAATGTATTCAGCGTATACAGCAGTGGGCATTTAGTAATAATATATCAAATAACACTGATCCATTTTTTCTATGTTTGAATATTTATTGTGATAGTAATATTCGATTATTATCAAAAGTAGCTAAAATATTAGGTAAATATTTTGAAAATCGTTTATTAGATAGTAAATATAACTGGCGCCAATCTAATTTAGCTCAGACTCCTATAAAAGAATTAATAAATAAAATAATAATAGTCAGTAATAGCACTTGGATAAATAGTCCAATGGAAGAATTTGTAAATTTTAGTCCAGAAATGCCTTTTTTGCGGACAATGAGTCATCAACAGATAGGGAATCATCTTGACCAAAATGAATTAACCGATTATAATAGGCAAAATTTAACTCGTGTTTTTCCATTATTTAAAGAGCGTAATACACAAAATTTTAATCCAGCTATAAGTTGGTTGAATGGTAGTCAATTTATATGTATGAATTATCAAAATGTGGATAATATGATGTTATTATATTTTGAGACATTTAAGAATGCTAGTTTAGTATTAAAGCCTGAAAGACTCCGATTTAAACCAGTTACATATAGTCAACCAGTTGCGCAAAATCCGGCTGTAAGTTTTGCTCCTATTCAAAAAACGACTCCTCTATATACAATTACTTATTAAATTTCATTTTTATTCATTAAATAAAAAATACTTAGTTATGTAAAAAAATATAGATAACTAAAAATTTTATAAATACATTCTACAATATTATTATTGAAATTTGCCAATACCATTTAGATTTATAGTAGCACCTGGAAATCGTAGGGTTCCAGTAATTTTTCCATTATTATCTGTAACCGTATTGTTGAAAGTGCCCATAGGTGTTTTCGTCGTAATGGACAATTTGTCACCCTGGCGTAACAAACAATTACTAAATCCAGAGGGAATAGGTACTGATTGATTATTGTATTGTGTAGTTCTACCATTAATAGTAATTTTTCCAGAAAATGTAAGAGAGTTGGCTATTTGACACATATCAAAGTTTTTTATATATATAGTTTATATTTTTTTTTCTAAATATATATTTGTATTATTTTAAAATAGCATAACCAATAATAATCAATAGTAATAATATTTTATTATTTACTATAAAATGTTTTATTTTAAGTAAACAATTATATAAATTAGTATGCCCTTTAATCCAACTATGAAAATCTTTGGATAATTGAATAAGTGTTAAATTATTAGTTTGTTCTAAATTGTTCATAGAATAAAAGTTTTGATAGAAATAAATTCATGAATAATATCAAATTTATTATATTACACCTTTGAATATTTTCACTGCATAATTAAAAATGTAAAATTGACATGCGTGCTTATCTTTTTGTTTACACTGGTGAAAGACGATTCTTGAAACTGATATTCTACTGGTTTTGTTTGGTTATGTATACAAAATACAGTATATAGAATTTGTATTGTTTGTTCTAAATAAGACATTTATGTTTTCGCATCTCACTTAGTTAGAAGAAGTGAATAATTTGTAAATTTCATTGACATTTTTATCTTAATAATGTTTGAATTCATTTCTACTACTTTTGAGATAACGAAACTATTTTTGATATATGTTCTTATTATTTACCGCGGCCTTTCAATTCTTTTAATTGTTCTTCCATTTTCTTTATTACTTCTAAATGTTTTTCACCTAATACTTTAGTAGCATGTAAAATTAAAAAATAACTATCCATATCTACAAATAATTCAACTAATATTTTTTTTGTTTTAAGAACATAATTATCAAGATCACCTTTAGTAATTAATCTATCACGATATATTTTTAAACGTATTTCTACTCCCCCTTTCATTTTTGGTTCTACGCGTTCTTCTAATAGTAATTCTAATATATGTAATAGAAGTCCAATTTTTGTATAGATACTATTTTCTAATTTATTCATTGTATCGAACCATTTTTTGTTTTCTTTTTTTAAATCTTCAGTAGGTATAACATATAATTTTTCTGCCTCTTCCCGTGTATTCAGCCATTGCCCTCCATTTTTAGAACATTCTTTAGGATTATTTATTTCTATTAAAGCTAAATTTGTTAATAAACTCGTTTCATCAATTTTGACACCAGCTGCTTTAACTTTTTTCAATGTATCCGTTCTAATTTTTACAAGATCTTCATCTAGTAAAATTAATTCAGGATTATTTTCTATTTTAAATGGAATAGATATTTGTATTGGTAATTTAAACTTACTTTTAGATGGTTGTAAACTATTATCTTCCCCTCCAAAACATAAACCCCCATTTTTTATACGATCTAATTTTAAATGTGATAATCTAATGGATAAAATAATAGTTCCAACTAGATTAATTTTTTTAATATAATATTCTGCTAAAGCATCACATATTTTATTCATTTCCATTTGATTATCTTCTTTATAACCTAAGATAATTTGCTTAGATTGTTCTTTTAAATGTTCACTTGAATATTTTTGTAATATATCATTTGTGACAACTATTTTTAAATTTTTACAATATTGTTCCTGAATGGTTTTTTCTATATTTTCTGGTGATAAAACCTGTTGATACATTTCTTCTAAATCGCTCTTAATAGTATTTATTTTTTCATCACCTATTTTAGTGCTACTATTACCCATAGTTATATTGTAATTATATAAAATAATCTTAAAGAAAGATTATAAAATATAAATAATTTAATCAACTTCTTCTACATTTGGTCCTTTATCGGCGGGTTGAGGTCCACTACTACCATATACTTTTTGTATAATTGGAAAATAAACTTGTTCTAATTCTTTTTGTTTCGCATCATATTCTTCCTTTGTATGCTCACCGCTTTCAATCCAATCAATATTGTGTTTAATAAGCTCTTCTAGTTTAGAACGTTCATCTGTACTAAATTTATCCTTCATTTCACCATTCATCGTATTCTTGATTTGATAAACATAATTTTCAAAACCGTTACGTGCTTCAATTTTAGCTTTCTGACGTTCATCTTCTTCTTTAAATTGTTCTGCTTCTTTGACCATACGATCAATATCAGCTTGACTTAATCTAGATTTATCATTTGTAATTGTAATTTTATTTGTTTTACCACTTGTTTCTTCACGAGCATTAACATTCAAAATTCCATTAGCATCAATATCTAAATCAACACTAATTTTTGGAACACCGCGTGGAGCTGGTGGAAATCCACTCAAATCAAACTGACCTAAGCAATTATTATCTTTAGTGAATTTACGTTCACCCTCAAAAATACGGATTGTACAACCTGGCTGATTATCAGCATAGGTAGAGAACGTTTCCGATTTTTTAACAGGAATAGTTGTGCCACGTGGAACAATTACAGTGGATACGCCGCCAGCTGTTTCAATAGACAGAGACAAAGGTGTAACATCCAATAATAAAATATCACGAGTAGTTTCACTGTTATCACCAATTAATATGGCCGCCTGAATAGCTGCCCCATATGCTACAGCTTCATCTGGATTGACAGATTTATTTAATTCTTTTCCATTAAAATATTCAGTTAGTAACTGCTGTATTTTAGGAATACGGGTGGAACCACCGACTAAAACTACTTCATCTACTTGATTCTTTGAAATTTTAGCATCAGATAACACCAAATTGACTGGGTCAATCGCCCTTTGAAAAATATCCATACATATGCTCTCAAACTTAGCACGCGTTACTTGTAGATTAAAATCAATACCATCAACAAGCGCATCAACTTCAATAGACGCAGAGGTAGAACTAGATAGTGTTTTTTTAGCGCGTTCACAAGCTGTAAGCAAACGTCTTAGACCTTTTGTGTTATCGGATAGGTCACGTTTATGTTTTTTCTTAAACTCTTCACAACAATATTGTAAAAGTCTATTATCTAAATCAGTTCCACCTAAATGAACATCTCCACCTGTTGCTAAACATTCAATAACTCCATCAGTGCTAATTTCCAACAATGATACATCATGTGTTCCACCGCCCATATCAAAAACTAATACATGTTGATCACGTTCCTTTTTCTTATCTAAATGATAAGCAATTGAGGCAGCGGTAGGTTCGTTAATAATACGCAAACAATTCATACCAGCAATTTGACAAGCAGTTTTAGTGGCTTGACGACATTCATTATTCATATATGCTGGAACAGTTACAACCGCGTCAGTTACTTTTTTTCCAAGATATGCCTCAGCTGTTTCTTTCATATAGGTCAAAACCATAGCGGAAATTGCTTCAGGATAAAACTGCTTATTTTCGCCATTATATTCAACCTCTATAATTGGTTTATTACGTCCATCATCTTTCACTGTAAAAGGGAATCTACTTACATCTTTTTGTAGCGCTTTATCATCCCACATTCGACCGATTATACGTTTTACATCATAAAGAGTATTTTTAGGATTACTATTTGCTGAAGCACGAGCACTATCACCAATAATACGTTCATTTGATGTAGGACTAAAACTTACCATTGATGGGGTAATACGATTACCTTGTTCGTTAGGAATAATTTCAACCTTACCATTTTGAAAAACACCAACACAACTCATACATGTTCCCAAATCTATACCTATCGCAACCTTTGATTCTGATGACATTATTTATCTATCTATATGTTCTTTTATCTATATTCTAATCTTTAAGTATTTTTTTTAAATAATGTTTTGTATGTATTGGCTACTTGTATATTATCTAAGCCATCATGATCATTAGGATTACCACCTACTTGCTGCTTTTCACTCTCCATATCTTCTACCTCTTCATCATAGCATTTTTTAGCAATTGATGATGGTTGTATTAATCCTATAGATTGAAAAGATTTGTCATATTTTTTACATAATTCTAATACTTTTTCATATTCAGGAAGATGAAAATATTGTGTAACTCGTAAACGCACAAGTTTTTTTTCCTCCCATTTATAAATATTTTCAGTTCTATCATCCATAAATATAACATTTTCAACTTTATCAGGACTTAATCCAAGTCTATTTACAATTACATCAACACTTTTTTGAGTAGCCCCATCTTTTGACATTCTTGGAGGATTTTCATCGCTCCTTCCACTATGATCCAAGTCATACAAGGCTATTTCTGGTTTATATGTGCTTGAGTATTTTTCGAAAATTTTACGCAGCATTCTTACCCAATTTACATATGGTGTTTCGCTTTTATCATCATTTCTTGAAGCACTTGTATACATTATTACATAATTAATTATCTTTTCATGTTTTAAATCTTTAATCATACGAAATAATTCATCAAGCTTGGGACGACCAAATCCTATATTTAGTAAATCAATAGAAAATTTTATAAAAAGTTTTTCCGCCGCATGACGGGTTTTATCCGTCTTTTCGATTTTTTTTGATAAAAAATGATTACCTAATAATAGTCCATACATATTACTTATAAAACCAAAATAACCTAAACATTCATCATTATCTAAAATAAGTAAATTCATACAATATACTATTAAATAAGAAATAGATTTTATCACTAAAACATAAAAGGATATAAAAAATTAATAAAGAATATCATTCATAATATGGATACACTAACAAAAGAGATTCAAATAATAGATGCCTCACTACATATGGGTAGTAATATAATTCTACATGGTTGGGTACATCGTATTCGAAGACAAGGAAAAAAAATGATTTTTATTATTTTACGTGATGGTAGTGGATTTGTTCAAGTAGGTGTTTTTGGTGATTTAGCTAAAACATACACTGAACCACAATCACTGTGTACTGAATGTTATATACGTATTAAGGGAATTGTTAAAGAAGATAGTCGTGCTCCTTATGCTGGTGTGGAAGTTCAAGCTGACTCATTAGATGTTTTAGGTGCTAGTAATACTGATTTTGATACAACTGTTCAAGCTGAAGCAGGTAATCAAATAGCTTTTGACCAGAGACACTTATTTATTCGTGGTGAAAATACCAGCTCTATTTTGAAAATACGCGCTTTTCTTCTGAAAGTAATACGTCGATTCTATGATGATAATGGATTTTATGAAGTGACACCACCTAGTATTGTTAATAATTCTTGTGAAGGAGGTTCAACTCTTTTCAGACTGAATTACTTTGGGGAAGATGCTTTTCTTACACAATCTAGTCAGCTTTATTTAGAAAGTGCGGTGCCAGCTCTTGGTAAGGTGTTCTGTATTCATCCTAGTTTTCGAGCTGAAAAGTCTAAAACAAAACGTCATCTTGCCGAATATACACATATTGAAATGGAAGCGCATAATATGACTCTTGAAAAACTAATAGAACATTTACGACAATTATTTCATTATGTTTTTCAACAGATTGATAATAATATTGAAATCCATACATTGGCAAAGAGACTTAATCCGGGTTATACTGGATTATTTTATGATGATTTCATCGTTTTACCATATTATAAAGCTGTACAATTGTGTGTAGAATTAGGAATAATGTTTGTAGAAGATGAATGTGAACCTAGAGCCTATCAATATGGTGATGATCTTACAGATAAAGTTGAAAGGCGTTTATGTGAATATCTTAAAAAACCGGTATTTATTACACAATTCCCGGCATCTATGAAAGCTTTTTATATGGACCCAAGAGAAACAGAACGTGGCTTAGAAACAAATAGTAGTGATTTACTTTTTCCGGGGGTTGGTGAGGTAGTAGGTGGTTCAATGCGTAATAGTAATTATAAGCTTTTATTAGAAAAAGCAAAAGAAGAAGGTGGCTCACTTGATTGGTATATCGATCTGAGAAAGTATGGTGCTGGTCAAACAGGTGGATATGGTATAGGATTGGAAAGAATAATGCTATATATATTAGGTGGTGACCCAAGCGAATATAGTGTAAAAGACTGTTGTTTATTTCCACGGTATATGGGTCGTTTTAGTCCATAGCTTTGATTTTAATTTTATAGTATTTATATAGATTCATTATAAATAGTATAAAAAATGACTAGTATATCTAATCTTATAAATGAATGTGCTATATATATAAATAAATTTATTGGGATAGCGGATTATAAGCATACAGATAAAATAGCAATAAGTGATATTGGTAATTTATATATTCAACCCAGAACAATCTATCGATATTTACAAAGAAAATACAAAGGTCAAAATCATATTCGATTAAATGATTATATAAAACGTGAATTTCTAGAAAATTATATTATATATCTAAATAAAATATTATCTATTGATAATGAAAATAAACAATTAGAAGACTATTTTATCCTTTTGAATGCCAATAAAAATTTACTTGGACATATATATCCATCATTTGTATTATTACAACAAAAATACAAACAAAATAATATTATATGTAATACGTTAAACATAACAATATTACAAATAACTGAATTTGAGAAGAAAATAAAAACATTATTACAATAATGTTATAAATAGATTATTATCAAAAAATTGATAATATATAATAATTGTATTAACATAAAAATCTAATTGTAAAAATGTCAATTGAAATTGAAGATTTATTTAGCAATAATAATGAAGTCAAAAATAAAGCAATACATAAATTAATAATAAAAGATCTTATCGATACAAATCCTAAATATTATGATAATCATGAAATATTACAAAAAACTCTTGTAAAACTAAGTCGTAAATATAAATTATTACCTAGTAAACGGGAATTAAGTGTATGCTATCGAGAAATGAATCGAATAGACCCTATAAAATATCCAATGTTAGAAAAACTACGAGTTATTTTAATTACACGTGCCGTAAGAAGTGATAGTGGAATTTTAAACATTAGTGTAAGTATGCCACCTGACCAATTTAGTTGTAAATACAATTGTCATTTTTGTCCAAATGAACCTGGAATGCCCCGTAGTTATCTTAGTAATGAGGATGTATTTTTACGAGCCAGTAAGGTAAATTTTGACGCCGTAGGCCAAGTCAATAGTCGATTAGAGGCACTTGAAGAAAATGGACATCCTATAGATAAATTGGAATTTCGTATTTTAGGTGGTACTTTTAGTTGTTATTCCCATGATATTGCGGATACATTTATTCGTGACTTGTATTATGCTGCGAATACTTATTTTGATACAACCCCTCGTGAACCTTTATCACTTATAGAGGAGCAGTGTAAAAATGAACACTCTAAGGTTCATGTAGTTGGTATTGGTATAGAGACTCGTCCTGACGAAATAAATGAAAATGAAATCATTCGTTTTCGTAATTATGGAATTACTCGTGTAGAGATTGGTGTTCAACATACAGATGATAAATTATTACGAGGTGTAAATCGTGGACATGGTATAAAACAATCTAAACGAGCTATTAAACTTTTAAAGAACTATGGATTTAAAGTAGAAATCCATATCATGACTGATTTGCCGGGTGCTACACCTGAAATTGATATGGATTGTTACAGACAAGTATTACGTGATGATAATGATTTATTTCCTGATTATATGAAAGACTATCCATGTTTAGATGTTAGTTATACAGAAATAAAAAAATGGCGTCAACAAGGAAAATGGATACCATATTCGGAAAAAAATGATGCTGAAGATTTAAAACGTGTTCTTATTTATCGTCAATTGATTACACCACCTTGGGTTCGTGTTAATCGTATACAGCGTGATTTTAGACTTTCAAATGATGATGGTAATCTTGGATATACAAGTGATACAATAAAACCAAATTTGGCTGAAATTGTAAAACGGGAAGCTGAAAATGAGGGTATATATTGTCAATGTATTCGTTGTAGAGAAGTTAGAACCGAGGATTTTGATCCTCGTGATATAAAATATATAACGCATAGTTTTATTGCCAGTGGTGGATTGGAGTATTTTATATCAGCTGAAATCCCGCGAGAAAAACGCAATTTATTATTAGGATTTATTCGTTTGCGTTTTAGTAGTTCTCTTCGTTGGAGTATACTTCCAGAATTAAAAGGTGAAACTGCAATGATAAGAGAATTACATGTATATGGTCGTGTAAAAGAAGTTGGTAGTAAGGGACGTAATCATGGAGCACAACATTTAGGAATAGGTAAAAAGCTATTATCTTTAGCCGAAGGTATTGCTAAGGAAAATAGTTTTAAAAAGATGGCTATTATATCAGGTGTTGGTGTAAGAGATTATTATAGAAAATATGGATATCAAAAGGTTGGTAGTTATATGATAAAAAATTTGGAATCTATTAGATTTTATAGTTATCTAGAATATATATTTGTTAGTATAATCTTTGTGATATTATCAATAGTGTATTTGTTTATTTAGAACTAAGCTACTTTTTTTATATTATTCTGTTAATAAACGTTTTTTATACCAATGATAAGATGTTCTGACTATATCATCTAAGGTATATTGATTAGTGTGTCTTAAAATTTTCACTGATTTTGTATTGTCACAGTAGAGTGTGGGGGGGTCTCCGTGTCGTCTATCTTGCCAATTTATTTTAATTTGTAATCCAGAAATTTCTTCTACTTTTTTTATTAACTGAAGATTTGAAATAGGTTTGCCGTTTCCAAGATTAAATACATCTTGAATATGGTCTACTTTTTCAATAGCACGTATATGAGCGTTTGCTAAATCTAAAACATGTATATAGTCTCTATCACACGTGCCATCAACTGTTAGGTAATCATTTCCAAAAATATTAAATTCTTTATTATAAATAGCTGCTTTAATAATATTAGGTAATATTCGTTTTTCAGTATTATGCCATTCTCCAACCTCACAATCTGGATCATTACCAACTACATTAAAGTACCGTAAAATAATATATTTTATACCAAATGCCTTATGATAATCAAAAATAATTTTTTCAGTCATTAGTTTAGACATACCATATGGATGAATAGGTTCTTGTGGTGTAGTTTCTAATATAGGAAGTTTTTCAGGAATACCATATGTAGCACAACTAGAACTATACACTATTTTATCGCATCCAAATTTATTCATTGTATCTAAAATATTAATTGTTCCTATTACATTAACCCGGTAGTAATCATCCGGATGAAAAATGCTTTCATCTACATGGGCTAATGCGGCAAAATGTATTAAAATCTCTGGTTTAAACTGTTCAAAGCAATTTTCTAAATCATTTTTATGAGTAATATCCCCTTTATAAAATGATCCATATTTACAAAATTCCTCACAGCCAGTTGTTAAATTATCAAATACGCAAATATTATACTTTTGGTTGTGTAATAATTTACATGTATGACTGCCTATATAACCAGCACCTCCAATTACTAATATATTTTTCATTATATAATTATATATTAGTAAATTATTTATATTAATACTTTTTATAGTTATGTAAAATATATGTTTGTTAGTATAATCTATTTATTTTGACTAAGGTTTATAAAATAATTTATTGTTTTATTTAAACCATCTGAAATTACAATCTTTGGAGTCCAATCTAATCTTTCTTTTGCTAATGTAATATCTGGTTTCCTCTGTCGAGGATCATTTTCTGGTAGTGGTTCATTTACAATATCTAACTTTTTAATTGTTATTTTTTCTGTTATAATATCCAATGTATTTTTTAATTCTAGCATTGTTAATTCACTATCTGGATTACCAAGATTAATAGGTCCTACTTCACTAGATAACATCATTTTCATAAATCCGTCTATCATATCACTTACATAACAAAAACTTCGGGTTTGGCTGCCATCGCCATAGACAGTAACGGGATTTCCATGTAAATAAGACTTAATATAATTTGTAATAACTCGACCATCATTTATATCCATCTTAGGTCCGTATGTATTAAAGATGCGAACAATTTTAAGTTTATCTGCTAATTTTTTATGTTTTTTCCTATATTCATAGATTAATGTCTCAGCACACCGCTTACCTTCATCATAACAACTGCGTGGTCCAACTGGATTTACATTACCCCAGTAAGATTCTCGTTGCGGATGTTCAATTGGATCACCGTATACCTCACTTGTGCTCGTAAATAGTAATGGACAATTATGAACACGGGCTAATTCTAACACATTCATGGTTCCCAGGAGACTTGTTTGTAATGTTTTATAACCATCCTCTTGATATTTTGGTGGACTGGCAGGGCAAGCTAAGTGCCAGATGTAGTCAACATGTGGTAAATATTGTTTGTCTGTAATATCGGCGTATTTAAATAAGAAATCAGGGTTTGTTAGAAATTCTTCTATATTTTTTTTATTGCCAGTTTGTAGGTTATCCAAGCATATTACTATATGACCTTCTCTTAATAAGCGTTGGCAAAGATTGCTACCTAAGAAACCGGCACCGCCTGTGACAAGTGAAATAGGTTTAGTTGCGGGAATAGTTGTGCGCCATTTATCAAGGGTCCATTCGCGTTGTGGACGATCAATATTGTCATTTCGGTCTAAAATGCTTTGATAAATAATAGAGGGAACACCTGCTTCTTGGAATTGTGAATATAGACTATGTGTATCTTTTGGAAAGCAGGTTCCTCCAAATCCGCGCAATCCAGCATATCCTGGTACGTTTAAATGAGTATTACCAATTCTTGGGTCGAGTAATAAATATCTCTTAATGTTATCATAATTAACATTTTTAGCTTGGCAAAAATCATATAGTTCATTCATAATGCCTACTTTAGCTGAAAGATAGCAGTTCTTAATATGTTTGACCATTTCAGCCTCGCTGTTTGTTACAAAGCATGTTTTACTACTGGCTATTAGGCCTTCATGACAACTTGTATTAAATAATTTTTCTATGCGCCTGGCAAACTCACTATTTTGTTCTTTATATTGTTCTCCTACTAATAGACCGAATACCCAATGAGTGGTATTAATAAAATCGTCGTGCCAGTTGGCTTCTGTGAGGAATTCTGGCATAAAATAGCATCCAATACTTTGTGAAAATCCAACTGGAACAGTGCTGCGAATAACTTTAAATGGATTCTGTAATTTTGGTAAAGCATCTTCCAATAATTTAGTGTAGCATTTTCCGTGGTGGTTCATTGGAGTTGGTAAACAGTAAAAGACGAGATCGCATTTTTCAAGATCTTCTAAAGTAGTGCCAGTTGGTTCACATGCCTCTGGACGTATATCGTAGACAAGTATATTTATTGAGGGTGATTTGAGTAATTTTGTTGCTTTTCCAACAAATCCATTTCCTACGATACCTATAAGCATTTATATAAATATTATTATAATTTTAATTTTTATATTAAATATATATTAATTATATTTATATATTTAATTAATGGAAAGTGTTAATGAAATATTGAAGCACTTAGCAAATAATAATATTAGTTGCTACGATAAAATAAATTCAGATTATTTATAAAAAATTTATAAAATGACGGATAGAATGTTATATATTATAATTAAAAATGGTAAAATAGAAAACTATAAACATGAAAAATGGAATTG
>Ga0194130_10002367_pt1 | contig 27464 bp, 14 predicted proteins | sample TA2KigsurfametaG_FD_160084 | JGI IMG/M metagenome (GOLD analysis project Ga0194130, IMG submission 160084) | Freshwater microbial communities from Lake Tanganyika, Tanzania - TA2015050 Kigoma 12 surface | ecosystem: Environmental > Aquatic > Freshwater > Lake | place: Tanzania: Lake Tanganyika...
ATCCTGCATATTACATCCAAGCATGGTGCTTATGTTAACAAAACCAAGGTCAATCGTGAGAAGTTCTTTGACACGTTGACAGAGTGGGGCAAAGACAAATCCAAGCGATTTGTGCTGCTTCACTATAGCATCCTGTCCGAAGGTATCAACGTCCCAGGTCTCTCTCACTGCATCATGTTGCGGATGATGCCTATCATCGAGATGGCACAAACCGTCGGCCGTGTTATCCGTATGGATAAAGATGATGCCCAGGATATTGCTACAGGCAAGATTCCTGCAGGTGCATGTCATCTCTATCGCAAACAGTTTGGTAATGTGATCGTGCCAGTATTCACCAACTACGGTAGTGCTATTGCCAAACGATTGCAGAGTGTTGTTGATACTATCTTTGTGCAAGGTGTGCCTGCTATTTCTACCATGACTCGATGACATGTTGCCATGAGGATACTTAATCGGTCCTCATGGTGCCCATAAGCAACACTGATCTCAAAAGGGTTGACTTTCGGCCTGATCCCTGCCATACTGTATGCATACCAAAGGAAACAAACCATGACTCGAATCGACATCCGCTGCTCTGCTGCTCCCTGGGAGAATCAAACTGTTGACCTTGATCAGGCATATGACATTGCCTACAGTTTGAGTGAAGAATACCAGTGTGATGTGAACCTCTGGTATAACACCACCAACACCCTCTATACCACTGTTTCCGCATACTGATGAGCAACCAACATCGTATTGACAACATCATCGACGCACTGCAAGAAGCACTCACAAAGTGTCAATCCGTGAACTATCGTGATGATGCAACGTGTGATGAAAGTCCTGCATTTGCCATTGGTTGGACATCATCCACAATCAAGAATGTTCTCCTTGATCTTAGTTACCTTCAGCACAATCTCAACCTCAAATGATGACTGAAACTCAATTCTACGTTGAAGCATTAGTCGAACAACTGAATAACAAGTGGAAAGTTGATGCACTCGAATCTGGTCATTTTGACTATCATCAACTGGACATCGTTGAAGGCCGAAAGTATTACAAAATCCGTCAACATTATGCACACACAACAGGTCGCTCTGTTTATATGTTTGTAGAGAAAGAAAGTGGTTTCTGTTACAAACCCGCATCATGGAAAGCACCTGCAAAGGGTGTGCGCTATGATATACATACATTGGTGAATCATCCTGAAAAGTGTGATCCCTACGGTTCATTCCTTTATCTCTATTAAATACCATGCTACTCAAAGTAACAGCCATCGAGTTTGATTTTTCTACTGATTCTGATGAGGAGTTTGTGATTCCAGAATCCGAACAGTATGAAATCAAGAATAACGTGATGAAGAAAGTTTGGCACGTTTATGAAGAAGAAGAACTCGCAAATGTGATCAGTGATGAAACTGGTTGGTGCATTAAATCACTCTCTTTTGACACCGTATTCTCATGAAAATTACTTACATTTTCCTTGGTGTGATTGCTATGCTCATGTGGCAAGCATTTCTCATTCAACGTGATGACAAACTGTTCAAGGCATACTATCACGAGAAGGCCAAAGTAGAGCAACAAAAACTCATCAAATAAACTTATCTGACCCATAAGTAGCACTGATCAAAAAAAGTCTGGTTTTGTATCACCATGAACACCATGCCAGGCCCTGCTGTGCCATACTAAAGGAGTCAAGGGGGGAAACGACCTCCCACCTCTCAAACCATTCTCTACTCTAACATGACCACCACTGATCTTTCCATCGTTCGCAACTTCTTCTCTGATGATGAGTGGAATGCCATCGAATCTGCAATGCATGATTATGCAGACTATGGTGATGAAGAAAGTGATCTTTCTTCCAACATTCAGTCCAAACTGTATCAACTCTTTCAGAACTGATCATGACTACTAAACAGCAAGTTCTTCAGCAGTTTCGTTACAACTGGAAAGTGGCAACTCTTCAGGATCCGCAACTCAAATCTGACACGATTGCAAAGCGTGAATCCTGGGCAAACTTCGTGGATGCACTCAACAAGGAAGGATACATTTCGGACAATCAAGTGTACAACTGGTCCAACCCTTTCTGACATGGCCCGCCCTAAATCTTCCAACACTCAATCAATGAAACTCCTCGGTCTTTTGTTCATCATTCTGTTCATCTCAGTGCCCTCTGTACGTTATACTACAGGCACTGTACTTCACAACGTTGCTAACTTTATTCAAGGAGAAGTTTGATCATGTCTCGTGAACAACGTCAGACCAACATGTTCCGTAAAAATACACCTCCAGTTCGTGTCATTCTCTTCAACAAAAAACCCACAAACACCAACATCAAAAAATGACTAACTATCGTGTACAAGTTGAAGCCTACGATGGATGTACCACTGTTTGGTATGAAAGATCCAAAGCAAAGTCTGCAGACAAATTGATTCTCAATCGTGTCTACAATCAACTCTGTGGACTGAACATTAAAGAGATCACCGTTACACCTTCCGTCTGAAACATCATGAACCGTCAAGAACTCCTGGATGCCTACATTGATCGCATCCTTGATAACATGTCCACCAAAGATTTGATGCGTTTTGTAGGTGATCAACTCGAAGAAAGTTTCTCCATTCTATCTGATGAAGAACTGATTGCAGAGGTTGAAGAATACTATCCTGACCTAATTGAGGAGGCCTGAATATAAAAGTTTTCCACAATTTCCACAATTAAAAAATACTCAAAAAAACATATGTATGCGTTCTGTTTAACTCTTGGAAATCATACAGTAAAGGTCACTCAGAGATGCAAGTTAAGCCCGCAGGCTATCACGACTTCTCTCATTTGTCAACCCTCAGACTCATAAAATCACCTTATCCCTTTGATAAGCACTGCTGATCTGAAATCGCTTGACAGACCCTCTGATCCGTTCTATATTGAGTGCATCGGAGGGAAGGGAAACCACCTCCCAAACACTTCACAAACCCTCTCACAATCGCCTCTCATGCGTAAGATCGAATCCCAGATGAATGATGCCATCACAGCTGGCAAAGATTTCAAATCTGGCAACACTCAAGTCGTGACGATTAGCGACGTTTCGTTTGTCTATCTGCACGGCAATCATATCGCCTCTGTTGGCAACAACTTCGTGCAATTGTTCGATGGTGGTTGGCAATCTGTCACCACAAAATCTCGCCTCAATGCACTTCTCTCTGTGCATGGTTTGCCTGGTGAGAAAGTCTTCCAGAAGAACTTTCAGTGGTTTGTTTCACAGAATGGCGGCCCTATTCCGTTCTTCTCAGGTATGCGTCTCGCCTGATCTTTTGTCCTGGTGATGACATTAAAAGCACCATTTAAAGAGTAAATGCCTGGTGATTAGTTTTCCACAGTTTTTTAGTTTCCTGTGGAAAACTAATTCACTTTTTCCACAACAAAAGTTTTCCACAGACTAACACAATCATGACCAAAGTTCGCACTGCTACCTTCACCAACGTTCTCACCAAAGAAGAACAAACTGTAGAGTTTCCCGATATCACTAGTGCCATGCAATTCGTCTACTCGTTGCAAGTTGCAGGCGTGAAGGCAATTGTTAATCTAGAAGCAGAAGATCTGGCCGTCTGATATACCTCTAGTCCTAGGCATGACTATAAACTAACTACCACACACTCACTAACACTCAACAGCACATTCCTATGTCCAAATCTGTTATGATCTCGATGCTCCGTCAGGGTAACACTGGCACCGAAATCCTTTCGATTCTCGATGCACTCACCAGCGACACTGTGAGCGGTTTCGATTATATCGAGTCGCCCATGATTGAGCAGGTCCTGGGTCTTCCCACCTTGACAGAAATCGACTTCTGAGTTATACTGGGGGGACACATACATCCCCCTCCTAAGTATAACAAACACAGCCCAGATCCCAGTCGTGGTGCGGGTTCTCGGCGGTCGGGTCGCCCGTATATATAAAAAAGGGTCCTTTGTAATCTATAAAGTGTTGCTGAGGGCAGCTAAATATAATCGGACGGGTCCCCTTTTAGGATCCCTATATTGTAAAATTTTTTTGAGGCTAAAAAATGAACCATTGGGTTATTCGGTATACTGACACAAAACGTGTAGTTAGACTTGTTCCTATTCTAGCAGAGGACACAGCATCGGCACTGAGATCATTTTCCTGGTTTGTCAAGGATGCCGTTGAGGACACCATTACAATACTAACAATGGATGAATTCAAAGATTTGCGTGAAGCATATGGATTTAATCGTGACGAACCTACTGATGATGAATACACAGCACTTGAGAAAAGAATAAGAGAACTTTATAATTCCCCAGAGTTTCAGGCAAGACTTCAGAGTGGGGGATATGACGAATACTGAGGTTCAGAAATGGTATGTACAAGTTGCCATACCAACAGAGAAAGGTCATTCGAAATTTCACAACTTCGTAGAATTTCTCAATGAGGAGGGCCAACTAAGATGTTGTGATGACATCGGTGTATTTACTGTATATGATACATATATAGAGGCAAGAGAAATTGCTAAGCAAATCTCAAAATTCCATTATATTGTAGAGATAACAGAATATGTCACGTAAATTTATCATCGAATTACAGGAGACTCCTGAGGGCGATCTGATTTTAGAATTCCCTCAGGAGATTATTGATGAACTCGGTCTCGTCGAAGGTGATGTGATGCGTTATGAGTTAGATGACGACGGCGTAGGGTTTCATATGTTCAAGGACAACTGAGGGGAAAAACCGCGCGGCCCGCGCTTTCAGCGCGAAAGGACTTAAAGGGTATTTAAATTATGACAGAGGAAAATCCTAACACAAAACTAAGACAGCTTCTATCGATGCCAGGTAGTGCAACTTATAATGAGTTCAAATTTGCAGATAATGAAAAAGCACATGAAATCATCAATGGATTTCTTGCTAACTTAGTTAAGAGAATTGAAGAAGATGAAGCGGCTACTGCAAAGCGTCTTGCTAGTCTAGAGACTTTTGTTACAACAGAATTAATTGGACCACGTAGTTTAGAATTTAAACCACCTGGATCTGATGACTATATTAGTTTGGGAACAGCACTAACACTGGTGTTTGAGAAACTAAATAGAATTGAAGAACATTTGGGTTTATCATGAGCGGATGCAATACATCTAGTTGCAGTCAATATATCCCTGGCGGTAATAGTGCCAACGGCGTCCAGATGAAGAAGGAGCAGTTTCCATATCCTGCAACTGGACAGATCAATGCTCCTAGCTGGAGCAGAGATCTAATCATGTATGACTTTGAGGATGTTTGTACCCGTCAAAATGTTATAGGTCGTTATTCAACAGGTGGCACAGGTAATGTAACAACAACGACTCCTGCACCACCAGGATCTCCCCCAGGAACAGCACCATCAGTTACCGTCAATAATGCTGCGGGATTTGGTTATATGGGCCTCAATAGGGGTGGAGCAAATGCAGGAAAGTTATATCAAACACTGGGCACCACGCAGTCATGGTGGGAGGAATATAGAAATTGTGTAGTCGATAACAGTGGCGGTGGTGGTCAATATTCTGGTGCTGTACAAAAAACCAGATATTGGGAGCACTATCCATCACAAATAAGTTTTGAACCAATTTTTTCTGACACCTGGTTTTACTATCAGTTTGATACAGCAAATGGTGTTACAGGTAATCCATGCCATGTTTATTGCTTTACTGTAACGTACAACTTCTATCCCAGTAATGGTGGGAGGACTAATCAAGTCAACTATACGTATAATGTAGTCAAGAGGCCATACGTTTGTCCTTGCCCACCTGATGAAACATATATTCGTTATGCTCTAGAAGATGGACTAACGAATCCATCATACAATTCAGATCCATATCCAACGTTCTGGTCTATTGGTACAAAGCGAAATGGTATAGCATTCCGTTATAGCAGTGGTGCTGCTACTACTATGCTGTATTACCAACCAAGAGATGGCCAGGAGCGTTATATCATCTTCACCCGAGGGGCACCAACTCAGGAAAAAATATGGACAAGAGCAGGCATGAAAATGTTTGGTAAGGTAGGTGCCAGTAACGCAATCAAAGACGGTGCCGAATTTACCCAAAACGTAACATTCTCAAATGGAATGGTTTTGAACATGACCTTTACTTGTCATCGTGGTAAGTATGGCAATAAGCCTATTGGCGGTAATGCAAATACATTTGTCAAATTAAATTCTATTGTCACACCACCTACAGGTGGATTCCCGACAAGTGGATCTCCAATCAAATTGGAGTTGAATCCTACTTCCCCATTTACAAATACCCAGGTGGTTGGTGCTAAAATGGGATTTATATGGATCTATCCTACAGGAACAAATGCAAATCCAGATAATAAACTGAAAGGTGTACCCATTGATTTTATGCTTTCAGAATCTAGATTTGAAGGCGGATTGTATGCTGTGACTCATCCTGGATGGACAGTAGGTTGGTTTAATAGTTATGCCGTATGGACAAACAATAAGCAAAATAATTTAGTCGGTCGTGAAATGACCGTTGTTATGAGAAAGGTTCCAGTAGCTGTTGCTGGTACATATACACTCAGAATGGGAATTGATAATTCTGGATCTTTTATCCTTGATTCTTGGGGAAGAACCAAGCAAGAAGATGAAGAAGTTTTATCAGATGCTGATGAAAATAGAGAAATTCCGATTGTCGGTGGATTCTTTGACGGTGGGGGTACAACTACATTTACAACTGTAGCTCCAGGATATATTAATATCACATGTAATGTACAGAATGGAGGTACTAATACATCTTGGTCTGCTAACCCTGGTGGGTTTGCTGCACAATTGACATTTAATGGACAAACTGTTTGGACTACTAGAGACCAAATAAATCAATTATCTTTCAATGGTGGAGATGGATTTAGGGGGATGACTCTTAAAGAGGCCGGATTTGTTGATGCCTGGAATGGAAGTGCAGGAATTCCATTTAGATCTGCACATGAATATGCGGGAACATGCTGGAATACAAATGGACTGCAAGTATATAAAGATTATAAATTCCCAGGCGGATTAAAAATTAGAATGCTACTCCAATCTGAGTTTGATCAAACAAATAATCGCTACAATACAATATGGAGAATTTATAAAGTACTCAACTATGGTAAAGGATATCAAGATGGGGACGGAGTAAATTATATTGATCAAAATAAATTTACATTATATTATCCAAATAAACAAGATCCCAATAGAATCTCTGTAACATTATTGCTCAGTAAGATAAACAATGATGCTCAGTTTGTTGAGCCAACTGCAACCAGATTAGCCATAGGTAGCACCGTGAATGGTTTTACTGTAAAAGATGTTAGAGAGTCTAGTGATAATTTAAATATGCATTATGCAGAACTTGCTAACGGTACAGCTGACTTTACAAAAGATCAAGTTTATACTGCTTCCAATGGAGCAGTGATAAAAGTTTGTGCTGGGTTTGGTATTAAAGATAGAGCAGTATTGATCGGACTATATGAGTTTAGAAAAAAAGAGATTGAATTTGGAGTAGGTATTCCTACCGAGGGAATGCCATTTAGTCCTGATTTAATTAGACCTCAGTGTGCCGCAGTCATAACAAATGGACGAGTTACTGGTGTTAATATCATTAGTAGAGGTAGAGGATTACAAAATAAAAATGTAAGAACACCACAATTGGTGGTATCACCTCCACCAACATATTTTAACTCTGAACTTTATGAAACTATGGTCAGCAAAGGATTTGCTGTTGATAAAGCACGGAGAGCATCAAAGGGAACTGGAACTGTAGCTCTTTTACAACCAATTTTTAAAAATGGTAAATTGGACAGTGTTAATATTCTCGATGGTGGTAGTGGATATTCATCTACAGCACCACCAGATGTTTATATACCAAATATTGTTCGAGTAGATCAGCAGGTAGTAAAAGAAGCAGAAGACATCAATAAAGTTCAATCTGGTGCCAAAGAGATATTTGAAAAGTCTGAACCATTTAAAAAACTTTCCTCAACACAATATGACAAACCCATAATTACTATTGACTCAAAAACTGGTAATGCAAAAGTAACTGGTACTACTAAGTCAACTGGATATAGTTGGAATGATTATAGCAAAGCCTCAGGTGGCCAACATGCTCAAATTACATATCCATTGACAAGGCCAGATATTAATACCATGACATCTGCAAATACAAAACGATCTACTAGATATGAAGATAGAGGTGTTGATAAAAAATTTGCACAAAATTTTAAAACAGGAAGTAAAAACCATACTAAAGATAAAGACATAAAGGTTGTAACAACTAAAAAATTACCCAGTACACCAACTACTAGTCTACCTGCAGCTGCCCCACCAGCAACAACCTCTGCAAAAGGTTCAACTGCAACTTCTACAACTAATACAAAAGTAGATGCTAATCAGTATATTGGAAAAACCTCTGAAGGATCCAAAGCACTGCAGGATGCAAATGCTCTGCCAAATGTAAATCCATCAAACGCCTTTGTTAAAGGTCAACTAAAAAATAATGACAAAGCTTCATCTTTAAATTATAAAACTGGCACTTCAGCAGATGCTGGTACAACAAAGTATGCACCACAAGTTTCAAGTAAAACAAAAACTGGTGTAAAAACAGAAAATTCGTCAGGTACTTATAATTATTCTTCCGAGTTTAAAAGTTTTCTTGCCAGCACTGGATCTGGAAACCTCACCAATAAAAATCTACAATTCTCTAATATGGATTGGAGTAAAACTGCTGGAGGAGGAAAAGCGACTCAACCTCCAAACTTTAAACCAATACAATCTAAAACAGTTAATAGTAAAACTTATGTAAATCAAATAGAAGCACAAGAGAAAAAAACAAATGATAGTTTTGATGAGATGTGGCAAAGAGATGAAGAAGCAAACAGAACTGGTTCTTGGTATAATACTGAAATGAGAGTTGTTAAACAATCATTCTTTAATTTACCTTGCAGAAATAATAAAGAGATATATCTAATGAGAAGATTCTGTCCAGACCCAAGACCATGGACAACCATCAGTGTTAGATTGGGAACTATTAAAAATCCTCCCGATCCTAATAATACGGAATTGACTGTATGTAAAAAATGTTTAGAAGATACACCAGGTCTGGCTGCAATCAGAACTCAAATTAGAAGTCAATTTAGCAATCCAGAATTAGACATTGAAGAAGCATACTGCGTATCACTTTATGGATTACCGCCAGCGATATGGTATGCTGGTCAAGCGGTCGGGGCTCCATATAGTGGTCAGGGTCCAGCTGCTAATGGTCAAACCTACTTAGCACCATTTGCAAAAGTGGGTACTTATGCTTCAAGCAATATGCCATCTAACACATTTAATAATAAAACTGGTGGATTACAAAATAAAACAGGATATCAACAAGCAGATACACAAGTGGAAGATGGATGTAGAAGTTATGAAATTAACGGGTATCTTCTAATCTATCATAGTTTAACTAATGAAGCCAGACTTTGGGCAGATGCCGTAGGTTCATATGGAAATCCATATGACTTTATGTGCGGGCGAAACTATGGAGACCAGGGAGAGGAGGACCTATATAGTACAGAAGAGGTAAACAATGACGAGAATGATTTAGCTGGATTAATGCCAGGTTATTTAGTCACGTCATCAGGAACATCCAATCAATCTTTAACTATTCCATCTGAAGGTTATTAACTATGCCTGCATTAGGCGTTAAGTCTGCTATTGGTCTTGCTGGAACTGTTGCTGGTACATGTACTGGTCATGGGGTATGTGTTCCTGCACATATTCATTTTGCATTGGGCCCGTGTGAGCTGCCATTTACAACTCCAGCTCCAGTTCCCGTATATCCAGTTGCAACCAAAGATGCAACTTGTCTATGGCCACCATTTAATACAATGCTATTAAAGGCAACTCCACGTACCGTTCTTATAAATGGGCAATTTCCATTACTTGATGGAGATATTTTGACCCTTCACCCGGCTTCTTGTACCAATCAAGTAACAAGATTATGTCTTGCCCCTGGAACACCTCCACCCTGCGCCAGATTAGACACAAAACCTCTACCTTGTGGTGAATTAACCACAGAAGACAAAAAAAATGCTGCAAAAGGACATGATAGAAAGGTAATTGCAACAGCAAAAACTGTTGTAGTATGTGGAAAACCTCTTGCTATCGTTGGAGATGCATTAGGACCTCCTTGTTTATCACTGATTTCTACTGGTTCTATCAATGTGATGGCTGGAACTGGCGGTGGATAACAATTTTATGATGTAAAAAATATTTTTTTGGAGAAAAATTATGGCAAAATCAAAATCTCTCACTAAATCGAACTATATTCCAGGTCCTCCCAAAAGATCTCGGCAAGGAAATGGTGGCGGTACTAAATATTCTGCAAGTAGTCGTAATGGTGCAGCAAAACGCTATAGAGGACAAGGAAAAGGATGAGTGTAGAGGCAGATATACAGGAGTGGATTGCAAGAATATCTGAAGTTCGTCCAGAATTAGGAGGTTTTTCAGTTTGTCCGTATGCCGCTAAAGCAAAAACCTTAATTATAGAGTGTCAAGCAGAGGACATCATACCTGTTTCTGGGTATGATGTCGTTTTTTATGTGGTTGAGGACTATCTTGACCTAGCTAGTATTCAATTTTGGGTAGAATTTTACAATAAAAAGTTTCCAGACTACATATTTTTAGAAGATTGTGCTACTTATAACACTTATATCAATGGAGTTCAGTCAAATAATGGCAAGCACAACATTATTTTTGTAAATTCTCGTGAAGTTTTGAAAAAATATCGTGTTATATTACGTGAAATGGGGTATTATAGTCATTGGAATGACGAAATGTTACGTGAAGTCTTAGGTGAAGACTACGAAATGGTCAAAAAATCGGGATAGCAACCCCGTAAAAAGTTCTGTTTACCCATTTAGGAGAAACAGATGGCACAAAGTCCCAATCCAGACACAAATCCTTCAATGATGAAGGCAGATTTTGGCACAATTTGCTTAATTACTGACCCAAAATCCGATGTATACCTGAAAAAACTAAGTAACAAGGTTAACAATCCCCCCGAAGATCGTCTTTCACGGCCTTGTGGAGGTAAAGGGGGGTTTGATGACTTTGTAGAACGTTGGCATTAGTGATATAAATATTTAAAAAACTTGTATCCATGAGAACTAGTCAAGAAATAGATGGACTTTTTACAAAAGTCAAAAGATCTTTCGTAGATTTAGATATTTCTTTGGCTAAAAATCCAATTACCGATGATGCAATCACTTTGAAAAATGAAAAAGCAGTTACTCAAGCTATCAAAAATATAATTTTAACCAAATTTGGTGAAAAATTAATGGATCCTTCAATTGGTTGTGATGTTCATAGTATGTTATTTGAGCCTCTTGATGTTTTCTCTGCTATGGAGATCCAAAGTAAAATTGAAGCTGCAATTGCAAATTATGAACCCAGAATTCAAATAATATCGGTAGAAGTTAAAACAATAGATAATGAACTTGGAGAGATTTTAGTTGATTTAGTTTTTAGAATTGTCGGTGAACCTAATATTATAGAACAAACATTTCTTATAGAGAGGCCGTCTAGCTAATGAGACCTTCAAACCTTACTACATTAGATTTTGCTGAAATTAGAGATTCTATTAAGTCCTACATGAGAACTAGGCCAGAATTTACTGATTACGATTTTGACGGATCGACGTTATCTTATTTACTGGACGTTTTAGCGTATAATACTTACTATTCATCGTTCAATGCAAACATGGCATTGAACGAAGTGTTCCTTGAAACTGCAACTCTCAGAGATAATATTGTTAGTATTGCAAGAATGCTGAATTATCTTCCAAGATCTGCCAAAGCTGCTTGGGGATGCGTTAGTATGGCTGTACAAACAGATTTGTTAGTAACAGGAAATTTTCCCACACATATTACTCTTAAGAAAGGTCAAATAGCCACAGGTAGTATCAATAATAAAGGTTATACTTTTTCAATTATTCAAGACAAAATTGCAGAAGTTGATAAAATAACTGGTATAGCACAATTAGGTCCATTTAAAGTATATGAGGGCAATCTTTTAAGCTACATTTATACTGTAGATACTACAATTGACCAAAAGTTCATTATTCCAAATGAAAACGTAGATATTGATACATTACAGGTTTATGTAAAACCCAACGCTCAATCAACAACAGTTGATAGATATAGTTTAGTATCAAATATTACAACTGTGGATGCATCTTCTAGATCATTTTTTATAAGTGAGTATGAAGATAGAAGATATGAAATTACTTTTGGCGATGGTATCATTGGAAAAGCTTTAGAAGATGGAAATGTTATTATTTTTGAATATATCAAAACAAATGGTGTTGAAGGCAATAATATCAAGAAGATGGCATTCTCTGGAATTGTTTTTGATATTGAAAATAATGAAATTGATTCAGGTAAAGTAGAGTTTACATTAGATGGTAAAACACAGTTAGGTGATAAACCAGAAACAATCAAATCAATTAAATTTAATGCACCTAGATTCTATTCAGCACAAAATCGAGCTGTTACAGTTAAAGATTATGAAAATATCATCAAAACTATCTACCCAAATGCCAGATATGTAATGGCAACTGGTGGAGAGAGCTTAAATCCTCCAATTTACGGAAAAGTTTACGTATCAGTAAAAACAAAGAATAATACAAAGTTAAATAATCTTACCAAAAAACAAATCATTGATGATCTAAGACCATATACAATGGCTTCTATTGAGATTGTGGTTACAGATCCAGAGGAAATCTATGTAGAATTGAACGTACTTGTAGTAGCAGATCTATTCCAAACTGTAGATGGTGTCTCTACGGGTACGCAGACAACTCCAGATAATATTGCATTACCTGTCGGGTCAAATGATTTAATTAAGGCAAAAACTATCTTTGCAATTAAGAAATTTGCTCTGTTTGAAGATTTGGGTAATTTCAACAAAACTCTATCTACATCAAAGCTACAAAAAGAAATTTTACAATCAGATCCTGCTATTGTTGACGTACTATTGCAAGTAACAGTTTACAAGTTATTAGCATATCCAGAAGAAGAAAATAGAGGAAAACCAATAACTTGGGATTTAAATTTTGGTATTGCTTTTGATTGCTCTTGCTCAACATCTCCAGGTGATGTTGTAAAAACTAGCGGATTCTATACTGCAGAATATCCTGACAAGTTGCAATTTATGGAAGATGATGGACTTGGCAAACTAAGAAGTTATTATATAGAAAATAATAAAAAGATATACACAAACTTTTTTGTGGGTCAATATGATTGTGATACTGGAATTGTTAGAGTCGGTCCTATATCTCCTGTTGGGGAAGCAGAATATATTCAACTTGGTATAAAACCCAAAAACCCTGCAAATATTGCTCCTGGAGAAGTTACTGGAAAACTTCTAGCTCGTTCAAATGTGATTCCTGGCCGAGCCACCGCATCACCAACATTATCATCTGGTTCTACTGTTGGACAATCAGTTATTCAAACTGATTTGTTAACAGTTAGCACTGGATCATCAGATCCATACAAAAAAACCATCGGTGGTACAAAAATTGTATCAAGTATTGTAAGCGACGGATATGCTGCAAGTGAGATTGTTTCTCCAACAATTTCAGCATCAGGATCTCAAGCATCGCTAGGATTTATAACTCCAAATCAACCTATATCAATCAATGGCGCTATTGTTAGTTCATCTTCCATCGTATCTACAACCATAGGTGGTGTTACCACATCAGGTGCAGGCGCTGGAGGGACGCCCATAGCGCCAGGGGCCCCTCCTGCAGCCGCCCCGATCACTCCGAGCGCAACACCGACCGCAGCAAGCACTGGAGGTGCTACAGGGCCAGGCCTAACAGCTCCTGGTGCTATTGTATCTTCTGGAGCAGCACCAATATTGTCATCTCTCACTACTCCTGGATCTGCTGGAGCACCAGGAACTGTCATTATTATGGGTCCTCCAACAGTTACTATTGTTCCTCCAGGATCACCAGCAATTCCAGCATTTACACCAGGCGGAGTTGTAGCAGTACCTGCTGCTACAATTTCTACTACGCCTGCTCCATTAATTGTACCTGTTGCAGATGCTCTAGGGTCCCTTCCTGCAACTTGCTTCACCTAACATTGTTAAATAGATATACGGAGACATATTACTAATATGCAGAACGAGAATCAAGTATCACTGTCAGTAGCAAATCAATTACCTGATTTTATCAGAGAGGAATATCCAAAGTTTGAGAAATTTCTTAGTGCATATTATGGTTCCGTAGAAAGAGGTGGTGGATCTGTTGGTATTCTAAACAATTTAGATTCATATTTTAATCTATCAAAGTATGATTTGAAAAAACTTGCGGGAAGAACTCGCATTCTTGGAGATATTACTAGTACCACAAAAAACATTCAAGTAGAATCTACAGACCCACTTCCTGATGAAAATGGGACAGTTTTAATTGGTGATGAAGTAATTTACTATGAATCAGTCAGAAAATCTCCAAACGTTGTTTTAACACCTGATATTTCATACGCTGAATTTAAGCAAAAAGAAATTACACTAGCAAATCCATATGCAGAATTTAATGGAACTCGTTTTGAGTTTGATCTAAAAGCAAATAACGAGCCCGTATTTCCACCATCACCTCATCATTTAATTGTAAAGGTATACAACCAATTTTTAAGGCCTGGTATCGACTTTGTTGTGTTGGGTTCAAAAATTAGATTTGTTACAAATGGAATCACTCCAACTCCACCCAGAGCATTCAACCCCATTTTGTTTGGAGATAATGCTACAGATATTTCTATTAAATTTCTTAAGGGATTTTTAGAATCTGAGATTACACCATTTGATACAATTGCTCCTGTTAATCTAGCATTAGATCCAGAAAGATTTGATTTCCCGTTGAAAATTAATAATGTTGCCTTTGAACCATCATCCACAAGTTTAGTAGTTGCTGTTGTTGATAAGAAACTATTAACTCCAAATGTAGACTATTCGATCTATCGTAGTACAATACTTTTTAAAAAATGTCCTTTACAATCTGTATATGTTGCATTTATCAATGCCCCACTGTTGTCAGTCGGAAAAAATGCTAAAGGATTTAGTGTTGTTAATGATGATGGTCAAGTAGAAAAAATATTAGTCGCATCTGGTGGTTCTGGATATAATATTGACAATTCACCAAAAGTTTCATTAGTTAAAGGGTCTGGTATAAATGCGACTGCAAAAGTTTTAGTTAATGGAGTTAAGTCTGTAAGTTTGCTAGATCCTGGTAAAGGTTATTCTAAACAAAATCCACCAGCATTGCTTATCCAAACACCAACAACGGAAGCAGGAATATTGGCTAGGGGATCTGTAACTGTCAATGATGCAGGACATGTTGAAACAGTATCAATTGATTATAGTGGCGCAGGATATGATTTTGTACCTAGACTTCAGTTTGTAAATCCATCAGGGGCAAAAATCGGTAATGTTAATGTATCCAGTACTGGTAGAATTTTAGGTGTATCGGTTCTTTCAGGTGGAACTGGTTATACTACTGCACCAAGAATCTATATTGATGATCCAGTCGATCCTAATGGTATTCAGGCTGTACTTGTAGGTAATCTAGGAACAGGGGATAATAAAGGCAAATTAGTTTCAATTACTGTTGCAGCACAAGGAAAGGGTTATTCTCAATCTAACTTACCTAGAGTTGCGGTTGTCGAACCAACTGGTGCTCAAATTTTAGATGTTGAAGTAGATCTATCAGGAAGAGTAATCAACATCGAACTATTAAGTGGTGGATTTGGATATGAAGATGTACCTAGTGTTTATATCGTAGACGACAGATTAGATGGAGCGGGAAATCCTGCGGGAGGTGTTGGGGCAACTGCTGTTGCAACTATCTTTAATGGTGAAATTATTGACATCAACATCACTAATTTTGGTGAAGGATATTCAATTCAGTTTCCCCCTAGGGTTTTTATTGCCGATCCTCCAGGTGCAAAAGCGTCTTGTAGTGTTGGTGAAGGAGAAATCACAGGATTTGAAATTATTGAACCAGGGAAAGATTATACAAAATCAGAACTTGTCGGTTGTAGCAGAGGTGTTAGTGGTATTGTAGCTTATGATGCCGATGAAAATGCAGAATTTAAATCAGAAAGTGAATCTATAGCTGCAGCCCATACTAATAAATCTTCAGTTGTTGGATTGGATGCCCTATTCTTCCGTAAAGTATTAGACAGATTAACTAAGCAATATTTACCTGGACTGCCAAAATTAGATCCTGAAATTGTTAATATACCAAATACTCTTAGAACTGTAAAAGATTTTTACGCTTCTAAAGGAACAGCTCAGGCAATCTCATATTTGTTCAAAATTCTTTATGGGGTACAAATTGATATCTCATATCCAAAAGATCAAATTATAAAACCATCTGCTGCCCAATGGGAGGTAGATACTATTCTTCGTGCAAAATTAATTTCTGGAAATCCTCAAAATCTAAAAGATACCTCGATAATCCAAGAAGCAGATGCTGTAGATTTTAATGTTAAAGCAGCTTCTGCTAATGTAGAAAATTTCATTGCTATTCAAACAGCATCATATGATGTTTATGAATTAGTTTTGTCGGAAGAATCTATTGTTGGGAAATTTATAGTTCCATACGCAACAAAACTTGCAGAACCAGTTGACAGCGAAACTTCTATTATCACAGTAGACTCAACTATTGGTTGGCCAGAAAGAAATGGTGAGATAGTAATTGGAACGGAGCTTGTCAGATATAAGGAAAAATCTTTAACTCAATTCATCGAATGCACTAGAGGATTAAATCAAAATCCACAATCATGGGACTCTGCTACTGAAATTACATCTAATTTTTATATTAAAGCAAATCCCAATACTTCAAATGAAGTAGTAATGTCAGTACTAGGTATTGTTGAGTCCAATGAGACTAGATTGACTGATGAAAGTAGTTATTACTTACCTGGAGATAAATTAACTATTTCGAAGTTAGGATCATTAGATGACACAGCTCTTGTTAATTCCTGGTTGTATAACGTTAAAAAACTAATTGAAGTTACCAGTATAACTGCGGGCGGTGTTAACAATCAAACTGCAACTGTGATATGCAGTAACCCCCATGGTCTTCTAGTTGGAGATCAAGTAACTGTATACGGTGCAAACCCAATTGTTTATAATGGATCTTTCTTAGTAACAGCCAGAGAATCTGGTCTGATCTTTAAATACGAATTACCTCAACCAGCAACTTCGTCTCCTGTTGGAAATATTTTAATATCCGTTGACCTAAACAAAGGTAAGAGTGATACTCCATCAATTAACTCTGCAATTACAAATTTTGCAACCAATGTCCAAAACTCCTTCTTTAATGAGAAGTATGTTTATGTTGCAGCCTCAGGTATTCCAAACTATAAAGTTGGACCATTTTTAGGCACTTCATTACTACCAGGTAATCAAAGAAAATTATATAGATTTCCTAGAATTGCTGAAACTATTTCCCTTAAACCGTTTACATATTATGGTGCTGTAGGATCTTTTGTCAATGGTGTGTCTGCATGGAACTACAAGTCAGACACAACTTATCCATATGGACCTATTACTAAAGTTAAGGTTATAAAATCTGGATCTGACTACGATGCTGATTCACCACCCGCCTTAAGTTTTGTAGGTGGTGGTGGTACTGAAGCAGCTGGTAAAGTTGTGGTCAATGGAGAAATCACAGCAATTGAAGTAGTAACAGAAGGCACTGGATATGATACTTCACCATTGGTATCTATTGCTGGAGGAGGCGGTACTGGGGCCTCTGCAACTGCCATTGTAACTAATGGTAAGATTACAAAAATCCTCATGAATAACAAGGGTACTGGATATACATCTGCCCCAGTTGTCACGATTACAGGTGGTAATGGAAGTGGATGTACTGCTGTTGCTCGATCAAGAGGTCCAATCAAAGAAGTAGTTGTTACTAACTTCGGCAAGGATTATACCCAAGTACCAACTGTCACTCTAAGCAGCGGAAATGGCGCTGCAGCGCAGGCTTATGTAAGTAATGGTAGAATCATCTCAATCGCCGTTATTTCGTCTGGAAACGGTTATACCACTGCTCCAAACGTTGTTATTTCTGGAGAAGGTTTTGGTGCTGTGGCAGTAGCAAATATTCAAACCGAAGGTACGGAAGCAGGAAAAGTAACGTCAATTACAATTTTAAACAAGGGCATTGGTTATAAAACTGGAACAACTCAAGTTAGATTAGAGTCCATTGGTAGCGGAGCAGAGTTTCAGACTGAAATATTCCAATGGACGTTTAATCTTCAAGAAACAACTCAATTTGATTATGCTAATGGATCAATTTTTGAAGGGTTTAATAAACAATTTGGTGGTGAATATGCTCACGTTTCAAACCCCAAGCAATTGAGATTTGTTCTTGGAGACAATTTAACGGTTGTTAATGGAGTAATTATAGAGAAAACTAGTGGGATTGTACATTCGGGGATCATTGGATGGGCTTTTGATGGCAATCCAATTTATGGTCCATATGGATTGTCAGACCCAACTAATTTGGCAAGCACTGTTGTACCAATTAAAAGTAGTTATGACTTAAAAACTAATTTAGTATTTGAAGCAACTACGAACCCAACTCCAGAAAGAATTGCAGGACCACCCTTGGCAGAGTATCCAGCAGGTCATTTCATCGAAGATTATCAGTATAACTTTAGAAGTGAGCAATTTTTCCTAGATGAATATAATGGAAGATTCTGCAAAACACCAGAATTCCCAGAAGGTACTTATGCATATTTTATTACTCTAACTACTGCTGGAAACCCCGCATTCCCATATATTGTTGGTCCACAGTATTACTCAACTCCAGATCCTTGGAATCTATCGCAATTTGCAATTCAAGCGTATATACCAGCTGGTGTTGTTCGTTTTAGAGCACCATTTGAAAATGTAGACATTGATGTAGACAGAGCTCCAAATGAAAGTACAAACGCATTGACCTTAGAAAATGGTGATGTATTAACGTTTGAAGTTGAAGACGAGAATAAAGATGGTCTCATCTCACAAGATGAAATTGATGACCCTAATGCTATCTTCGAAGAGTCTAGATTAGAGTTATTTGATTATTTCCCCAAAATTGATGTTTCATCAAGAGTAGATATTGAAGTTGATACAATTACAAAATTTGAAGATGCAAAAATTAGTGGATTCCTAGTAGAGAACGCTGGCGAAAACCATCAAGTTGGAGATAGATTAGTTTTTGACGATACTGGCACTGGTGGATCTGGTGCCTCGGCTACTATTAGTGAAATTAAAGGTGTTGGAGTAACCTCATACACTTATGAGTATAGTTCATCACAAAATGAATATTTTGGCGTCATACAAACGCAGGTTCCTCACGATATGCTTCAAGGAGATATTGTAAATGTAACTACATCCCCCGCAATGGAACCAACATCCAAAACAATTAGTGTAAGAACTATACAGGGATTGGAAAAAGTCACTATCGATATTACGGGTATCGGTTATGATCCTGAAATACCGATAGATGTAGTAATTGATAGTGATAGTGGTATAGGTGCTAAGGTTGAAGCAATTGTTAGTAGAACAGGAACACTAGAAGAAGTTAAAATTAAAAACTCTGGTAGAAATTATACATCTAATCCAAAAATTAGAATTTCTCATCCACAAATCCAGAAGAGAGCTACTTATTATGCACTCAAAAAATCTTATGGCAACGAAGTTCGTTTCTTAAATGCAATTACTGATACTGCAAAGAATACGTATTTAGTAGGATCCAGTCAGTCTACCAATGGAGATATTCATGGTCTTATTAGTAAAGTTAATAGTGAAGGAGTGACTCTCTGGACAAAATCATTAACATCCACACAACCTCCATCTGGGAAAAAGTGTGAATTACTTGCAGTTGTAAAAAATGGCACTGCAGTCTATGTTATGGGTCAAACTAATCCAAATCAATCATCAGCTTCTAACTTTAACCCAGATATTTTTGTAGCAAAGTATATTGAAAATGCATCGGGTACATCTGCTACGCTTTCCTGGCAAAGAGAAATTGCTGGTATTAGCGGTGTCTTGAGAAATGATTTTGCTACTGATATCGCAATGTATGGTGACAATCTTGTAATATGTGGTCATACCACTACAAATGCTACTGGTGTCTCAGATGCAACTTTAATATACATGTCTCCACAAGGTGATGTGTTAGGTAAAAGAAAAGTAACTTCAACATCAGGTACAGAAAAATTCTTATCGGTAGAAGTAGATTCGGATGATAACATTTATGCAGCTGGAGTTGGACCAGGAAATACTCTCATTATTGTAAAATTACAAATTATTAATAGTAAGTTTGTTACTCTTTGGCAGAAACAATATACAGATGGCACTAAAACATTTGATAGTGTCAATATCCTTCTTGATGAATATGATCAAGTTTACGTAACTTCTACATTAACATCTGGATCAACAGATAGATTATCAGTAATTAAAGTAGATAATAGTGGAACCTTATTGCTTCAGAAGGAGTATAATATAAGTTCTCATACAGATATAACATCAGCAATTAGTTCAATAGATGTATTTGGAGATTTGAATCTTGGATTTACTAGCACTGATGCGCTTGGCAAAAAGAGTGGTGGTATTGTAAAATTAGATTATACAGGTACTTTAAAAAATGCATATATCATAGCAGGGGTCGATGGATATATCCTCAACAAAGTTATAACTGATGTTTCTGGTGATCCTATTTTTATTGGGGAATCAAAGGAAAATTCAGTCAAATTCTTCTATCAAGGAGCGAGTGCAGCTGATACTACTGGACAAGTTGGAAATCTTACGTTGGTTAGTGCGGATGCTTCAACAGCACAATACAAATGGACTCCCGCTGCATATGCAATTAATCAGAATGGAACTATTACTACTCCTACATTAAATGTTACCTCCAACACTTGGACCGTAGAAGGATGGTTTAAACTCCAAAGCAGTATATCTTCTAACAAGGTTCCAAGATTATTAACCATCACTGACGCTAACAGTTCTCAGGGAGTCGAAGTAGTGTTATTTGCTGATAGTACATCACCATCTACGAACGGTAAATTACGTATTTCCAACGTAGGTGCTACTACTTCCACTCTAACATCACTCTCAACTTATACTACAATATTAACAGCTGATTTTGCTCATATTGCGGTAACCAAGTCTTTTGTTGGTGGAGCATCTCCTGTTGGAACATATACACTATACGTTAATGGATCTTCTGTAGCATCTTTCCAGATGACTACAAATGTCAATCCAACATCTATGGTAATTGGTAGCACCACTGCGTATAATTCTCACCCTTTGTATGTAGATTCTTTCAGATATTCAAATGTCAATATCGTATACACGTCAATTCCAACGGCAGATTTCTCTGCTTATGAATATTCTAAGTCTAAAGGACAATTATTGAAGTTTGATAGAAATGCAGATGCTGACAGAGTAGGTAATATAAATCTAACCAATAATACAGACTTTACAAGAACTCTAATTACCAGTAGTAATTTTACTTCTTCTAATTTAACAGTAGTAAATGAGGTTTATCCATTAGGTGCAGAAGGATTCCAAATTCTAGATTATACTGATGCAGTATCATTCTTGACGCAGGACTTCCATATTCCAACTGATACATTCGACCAGTGGAGTAGCAGAACAGCTACAGTTCCTTCTCCAGGGGGAAGAAAAGCAGTGTTCTCAACAAAGGCCTTTGGTAAGTTTTTCTTCCGTCCTTTCCAAGTTGAAAAATTTGATAATGTTAGATCATTTGTACTTAATCAGGAATCAACATTTGAATCTGGTGATACTTTAATACAGAAAAATAGTCTTGGTGCCACAATAGCTAGTGGACGCATTGTGGGTGTTAATACTGCAAGTAATGAACTATTTGTTACTGATGTTACTGGATCATTTACTATCAATTCAGGAACTTTAGAAAATAGCAACCAACCTCCTAGAATCAATGATATTGAAGAATATTCGTTTGCTGATATTGCTGCTACAACTCCTGGTACGTTCTCAGCATCAATTCCTGGATCTGTTGAGGCAACTTTCAAAACATATAGCGATGATGATTATTTAATCAGAATTGACGAAGTTATCACGGGATCAACATTTGCTAGAGGATCCGTAGTAACTTTATCATCTAGCAATTATAGTTTTAATACAGCAAGAACAACTGTAACCATCACTGGACTAACAGCAGTAACTAAAATAACTTTAATTACTAATTTAAAGAGAACAATGCAAATTGATTCTATTGGTAATACAAATAGAATTTTTGCCAGATCAAGTACATCACACTATTTGAATGTGGGTGATAATATCTACACTGAAACCTCACCTGTATATTCAACAGTAGATGGATCATTCTATATTGAAGAAATTATTTCCAAAAAAGAATTTATATTTACGATTGATATTACCCCAACTGCATTTGTTGGAGCTGGAACTATATTGTTGGTGTTTGTTAAGCATCCAATATTTAAGTTTATCTATGGACAACAATATACATTTGACTTAGCACACCCATCAAATCTCAATTATTTCTTATCATTCTACAGAGACAATCTTACAAAAATTGAATATACGTTCAAAAATATTGTTAGAAAAGGTAGACCTGGTATTGATGCTCCTGGAGCGTCACCATTTATTTCTTTCAAGATAACTGATGACGTAGCAAACATTAGTTACTATGCTGATCCATCAAGGATTGGAGATGAGAGCCCAGTGTCTTCGCTATCATATATTGACGTGGTTAAGAGTCCATATATTGGTAAGTTTGAAATTACTTCAATCTCAGGTGGTACGGTAACAGTAGGTGCTAATAAGTTTAAGTTCAAACTATTGTTTGACCCAGAAAAAAATGCATTGTCCAATGTAACTTCCTATTCAACTCAATCAAGCAAAGTTGCTGGTGCTATTGCAAACATACGCTTAGTTAATGGTGGAGGATTTTATAAAAAATTACCTGTTATCTCTGACATTGAATCTATAAGAAAAATTGAGAGAGTTGATATTACTTCTGCAGGAACAGAATATGAACCAGGAGAATACTTTAGTGTTCCAATTGCTGGTGATGGAGCCGGTGGTAAAGTTAGAATTACTGTTGCTGAAGGAAGTGATCCTGCTGGACAAATTACCGAGGTTGTTGTCACAGATCCTGGCAAGGGATATACAACTGGATTTATTGATGTTGATGCTATCGATGGTATTCTTGGTTCAGATCTTGGTGGATCTGGTGCAGTATTAGACGTTGTTATTCCTCCAAGAGGATCAGGATCTTCAATCTTTGTTAAAGGAGAAAATATTGGTAAGATTAAGAGATTAAAAAATAACAACTTTGGTTTCAATTATACTCATGATTATACTTTAAGACCAGAGATTACCTTCCCGATTAATTTACAATTAATCAATACTAGTATTTTGAGTAATATTAAAGTTACAAACCCTGGTACTGGATATACTAGTATACCTGCAGTAATAATTACAGGTGGTGGTGGGCAAGGAGCTGAAGCGATTGCGGAAATAAGAAACGGTAGAATTGGGGCAATTATAATTAAGAATGCTGGATTTGGTTATAGTACACCTCCCGACATTGCGTTGAAAACATCATTTAATTATGTTGTCAACTTAGACCTAGCATTATTCCAAATTCCATATCCTCATGGCATTCAGAGTGGAGCAGAAGTTACATTTGCGGTAGAAGATTTAGGAGAAGGAGCAATCTTCCCACTAACTTCATTTGGTTTCTTAAATTCTAATCAAACATATTATGCAATAAGTGGTCAGGCAAATGGATTAGAACCTAATCAATTAAGAGTTGCACTAACTCCACAAGATGCAGACAGCGGAAACTATATTAGTTTTGTTAATACAGGTGTTGGTAGGCAGATTGTTCAAACCGATTCATTTGGCGGTGCTGCAGAGGCAGTTGTAGAAACTAGTAGATTCTTATCAGGAGAACTTGTTTTCCAAGGTGACTCACTAGAAACTGCAACCGCAACAGGTTTTGTATCAAATAATGATGGTTGGCAAATTGGGCCAAGGATTCTAAAACTCATTAATACCGAGGGTGTATTCAAGGAAAATGAAATTGTATCTGGAGTAATTTCAAAATCTAGTGGTACAATCGAAAATATTAACGCAGCGAAAGGAGTTATTGAAGTAGATTCAATCACAAAAACACCAGGTCGCTTCTTGGATGATATTGGAAAACCAAATGAAATTGTTCAGAAGATTCAAGACTCATACTTGTATCAATCTTTCTCATACAATGTTAAATCTCCCATTTCAATTGATAAGTGGAAAAATATTATTGTAGAGAATACTCACCCAACAGGATTTAAGATTTTTGGTGAAATTGAAATTTCAGAACAACAAAAGGGTCTATCAAGCAAAACTGATTTTGAGTTAACCAAGAGTGTTAATCTTGTAGAAAGTTCTGTAGTAGCTAATATTGATAATTTTGGTATTGTAGAACCTGTCTATCAAGAATTTGACAATACCCAAGTTCTATTCAGAACTAAGAGTCTAACTTCATCGGAAGAAATTCTGACTTCTTACGTTCAAAAAATTGATAATATTGCTAACTTGTTTGATGGTGAGAGGACAGTATTCCCCTTGACAATTAATGGTGCAACTGCAATTGCTACTACATCTCAATTGCAGTTGGTAATTAATGGTGTTGCTCAAAATCCAGGAACCTCCTTTAATGTTCAGCAAGGTAGTATTGTATTCAATGAACCACCACCAGCTCCCACAAAAATTAGTTATGCCAAACTAACATTACAATTCCTACAATCTAAAACTGTGGCAATCAGTAACGTAAGTGGAATTCTACCAGAATTGGGACAAACCATTAGAGGACTAACAACGAACGTTACTGCAACCGTTATTTCATCAACAACAAATTTAATTACGTTCTTCAACCCAAGTGGTAACTTCCAAACTGGTGAATTGATTCTTTGTACTGCAACAGGTCTTTCTGCTACTGCTGGCACGATTACAACACTTGTTAATGATAACATATTTGAATTCCGTGAATCAATTAGCAATATGTCAGGGAAAACAGCAGACGTTGAAGAAATTAATTTAAACATTCAAAATAGTGTTGTCACAAATACAATTTCTATCAGTAAAACATCAGGAACATATACAAGCCCAACAGGACTACTAAAAATTAATATTAATGACTTTATTGTATCTGCTAAAACTAGAGTAGTAGCTAAAGTGATAGGAATATCTCCTTATATTGATCCTGTCACTTTAGCACCAATTTCTTCTATTACTATTAGTGATCCAAGTACGTTCTTTGGAACATTGTATAATAGAATTATTTCACCAGAATACCCCAATGTCATTATTGATGATATAAGTAAGTCTAGTATTGAAGTTGTTGATTTAATAGATAGCGATTTAAAAGTAGAAGGTAACATTCCAGAATTTGAAACTATCAATACCTCAACATTTGAAAATGAGTTAAGAACACCAAAAGAACTTGTCCTAAATGGTAATATTAGTGCATCAAACGTCCAGGCTAAATTTGGTCTTAGATCTGTATTCTTTGATGGTGTAGGAGCTTATATATCAACTTCAAATCCTACAGCATTTGACTTTACTAATTATACATTGGAGTCTTGGGTTTATATCCCAACTCTTCCCTCATCAACATATACAATGCTGTTTGCAACTACTGGTGTTAATGCGTATTGGGGATTACGTTTGAATGGCGGTGCTTTATACTTAACACACTTCAATGGAACATCAACTCTTGAACAATCAACGGGATTAACTTTACAAACAGGAACATGGAATCATGTTGCATGGTCAAGAACTGGAAGTACAGTTAAGTCATATCTTAATGGGATACTAGTACATACTGGAACAAGTAATGTCAATCCAAATGCAACTGGTTTTACTATTGGTTATAGTGAATCCTATGCAAACCAATATTATTTTAATGGATACTTAGACGAAATTAGAGTATCAAATAGTTATAGATATGAATCTAGTTTCTCAGTGCCATCTAAAGCATTTACAAATGATGCTTCTACAGTAATATTAATTCATGGAAATACTGATATTACCGATGATGGTGGGTCTTCTCAGACTGTTGTTGAAGATGAGTTTATTCAGAACTTAAAAATTGAATATACTAATTCTTATGGATTGAATACAAATGACTATGCTTTAGGAGAAACAATTCAGGTTCGTAAACTTGCAGTCAAACAAATAACTGGCGGTAACTTCCAAGCAGGTGATGTTATTGCAACAACAGGAAATGCATTTACGGCTAGTGTCATTGGTGTTAATTATGCATTCAAAACGTTGTATCTTGGAAACAAAACAGGAACCTATACCATAGGTCAAACTGTTTCTTGTGAAAAAACATTTGTAACTAATGACGATATTGTTGACGATAGATTTGCTGATGCAACTAATCTAATTTTAGCAAATAAATTGTTGATTGCTGATGTAGCTGTTGGTAGAATGTTAGCAAACTTCTCTGGTTTTTCAGTGCCTGGAGGTAGTCAAAATTGTAAAGATGATATTTATGATGTTCTTGAGGAGATGTGCTTTAACCTGAAGTATGGTGGAAACCATAAGATATATGATGTTGGATTGATGTATATCAATAATCCTTACTTATTAAATGAGAGAGATGAATCAGTTTATGCGTTTAATCAAGTTCGTGACATGGCAATTCAAGCAATGCGTAATGAAACCATTACCATTGGAGGCCATTCAACATTAACTCAAGTTAAGGACCCAACTGTTGAGGGTGATCAATCTGGTGTACCAGGATCATATACTCCTGGTGATTGTGCAAACGTAGCATCTGCAATTACAGCACTATTTGCGATCTTATCCCAAGCTATTGGTACTGATGCTGCTCCTGGAAATCTAACGGGTGTTACAAGAACTAATATTGGATTAGTATCTGCAAAAATTTCAGCAGATCTAACTATTCCCTTTATTGTTGAAGATGTAGATCAATCCGAAGATCTAATTACTTCATATCAATTGTATGACGATACGCAAAGCAGATTTAGAGATGCTTCCAATCTAATTAGATTAAATCTCACTTATATCATTGAAGAGTCTCTTGGTAGAATGAAGGCCAGATATCCAGACTTGGTTATCCCTGGTGATGAAGACGGTAGTTCAAATGGTACAAATCGTTGTAAACTAGATTTAACTTTACTTATAAGTGCAATTATTGAAGATCTAGAATTTGGTGGCAATTTAAATACTTTAACCGCAGCCAGATTGTACTTGGATGGAGACGGTGGTGTTAGATTCATTCCTTTACAACTTTTACAGAGTTGCTATTTGCACGAAGAAACTAATTTACTTTGCCAGGATGCTGCTATTGGAGATTTGAGTGAAACTCCAGTACATACAAATCAAATTCCCCT
>Ga0194130_10002369_pt1 | contig 27440 bp, 79 predicted proteins | sample TA2KigsurfametaG_FD_160084 | JGI IMG/M metagenome (GOLD analysis project Ga0194130, IMG submission 160084) | Freshwater microbial communities from Lake Tanganyika, Tanzania - TA2015050 Kigoma 12 surface | ecosystem: Environmental > Aquatic > Freshwater > Lake | place: Tanzania: Lake Tanganyika...
CCGCATGATTTATAGAACTCAATCATACGATTTGCTTCCTCTAGTGTAGAGAATGATTGAGTCCTCCACTGTTGTTGATAAGGCGTAAAGTAACGGATGGTGAACATTAGTTAAGTGGGAGGATTTGAGTAAGTTTGTAACCAGCAAGATGACCAAAGTTCTGTGTCATTGCTTTATATTCAGAACGCGCAATAATCGTCTTAATGTGATGAGTATTGCAGTGTTGGAAGATATACTTTTTCATTACAATTCAGTTCAAACGCATACCTGAGAAGAAGGGAATTGGAGCACCTTCGTATTGAATGAACCACTGACCATTCTTCTGAAAGACATACTCACCATCGCAACCATGCACTTTCAGAATAGCATTAAGGCGCGACTTTGTGGTGTTTGATTGATAACCACCATCGAACAATTCAATCCAGGTTTCGCCTATACGAGCGATGAGATTGTTGTAGAGGTAGACATCAGAAACATTAGAATAAGTGATGACTTCAGTGTTATCCTTTTTCCAATCTTGTGATGCAGTGATTGCATCATTCATTTGGCGTTCGATGACTCGCATGGTTAGAGGTTTGGAGGTTTGTTGTGCTTATACTACTAGGACACTTTAGACGATCCTAACTTTAATAGGAACTGATTAGCGGTCCTTGAACATCACAAAACTCTAACAAAAAGTGGTCTAAAGTAATACCAAGACTCTTTGCTTCAGTGTTAAGTTGGTCGTATTGTTCCTGTGAAAGAATGTAAAAATCAGTCTCAATCATGGGGTGTGATAATGTCTGCTACAGTGTGTAATGTGCTTGAGGTTGTGTTGCGAACTCCAGGTGAGAGTATAAACGCAACGATGAAAATGAGGAGGATTGTCTTCACTTTATCAGGTGACTTGAAAGTAAGTCTTTTGGTTGATGCCACTAATTAACCACCACCGTACACATATTCAACAATACCTGCTTCATCAAGTCCTACAGATTCGATGACAGTAAACCTGGCACAATTATCGAACTCATCAGCATGATATTCGCCAAACTCTTTGATAAACAATTCGCGGCACTGTTCTTTAGTCTCAGCAGCAATCACTGCCATGCCAGAGGTATAATCAGAGAGGACGTTGTTGATGATAAACAGTTTCATGATTCAGTCGAAGCGAGAAGATACATCAGGACCAGGATTTTCAAGATGTGCTACACTTTCAGCAACACCTTCAGCAGTTAATGCAAACTGAACTTTTTTACCTTCGTGATAGATGTAAAACACAGATTGCACATAAGGTGTTAGATTGCCTTGCGAATCCCAGGCATTTCGTGTATGTGAAGTCTCAACGATTTCGTAGACTTTAGAGGTGAGAGGTGAAGTGTAAGTGCTCATACTATAGGTACAGTTTCGACGATCCTAACTTTAATTCAAAGTGATGTTCCAATCAATATCTGCATTAAGATTCACCCAAAAGTGATTCTTACCGTTAGCAGAGGTTAGAAACACTTTGTTCCCTTGATGTTGCTCCACAATACATTCATTATTGCGATTCATTAAGTTACAGAAACGATTGTGTGCTTTCTTGCTTTTGGGTGTTACAAATGCAGTCAATTTAGAGTCCATTGATAAAGTCAGCAAGTGCTTCTTTGTATTCTGCTTCAGTCTCAAAGATGCGACCGTGAATGTTACGCGGATAGGTTACATTCTGCTTTCCAGCATCAGCAACCATGCGACAGTCAGATTCATCATAACCCATCTCAATCAGGTTTTGAACGTAAGGATTGTAGTGTGTCATTTGTATCAGTTACCGAAGAAAGCATCAAACTCATCAGCAACAAAATCAATCAATTCATCAGTTGCATCAAGGTCAAAAACGTTGCAGACAAAATCTACACAATCATTCAAATCTGTGTGATTGTTGCACATGAACTCCAGAAGTGCAGGAGTGATGTCGGTTTGGAAGTCAGGAGAAGTGTTGTTCATACTACTAGGACACTTTAGACGATCCTAACTTTAATTCAAAAGAGATTGCGACCGAATTGACCACACAAATAAAATGCCATTCCTTTGTTGTTGAATGTCACATCTGCAAAGGTCAAAGGTGTATAATCGTTACGCTTGGTTTTAGATGCTTTGGTGCGAATCTGAAGCAATTTGTTTGGACCTGTAATCGTGTGCGATGCTTTACCCTTACGATTCACAAATCCTAGTTGGTCAAGTTCAACACCTCGCTCAAATGCAGTGCGAATCTGTTCACAAATGAACTCATAATCCTCACGCAATTCTTGATAATGTTCGGGATGAGTTTCTTCATTCAGAATCTCAGTTCCCACATAATCGTTGTTGCGACTAAAAGCAACATACACAGTTTGCTTCAGTTTCTGTCCAACTTTGCTCTCATCAAATGATACTTGATCCTCGATGATTTCAGACAAACAGTGCTTCAACTGTGTGGCAGCAATAGATTGTCCAACTGTAAAAGTCTTGATCTCTCCATCCTCCAAATCTTTGAGGTCGGAAGAGTTAGGAACTCCCAGCGCAAGTTCTAGTAACTGTCCGCGAGCACCTTTGTTCTTGCCAGGTTTCTCATATACACTGAAATCAGTTACTTTCAGTTTGCCATAAACATCAAGCGTAGTCAGTTTCTGCATCGTGGTTGTGCTCATACTATAGGTACAGTTTAGACGATCCTAACTTTAATTCAAATGAATTAGGACTCTTGTGTTACACTTTCAAGCAAATCATTCAACACCTCTTCATCATACAATTCTTCAATCTCAGATAGAAGTTCTGCCTCCGTGTATTTGTTATACTCTGCAACTAGAGATTCGATGGCAAATGTGACAAGATCATCCATGTCCATACCATCAATAACCATCTCTGCATAAGATTCAGTCAGAGCACAAAGTTGTTCGTTAGTAAGTGTCATTTTGCTTGTGGGATTAGGAAGGGAAATCATTAGTTTTACTGAACTTTGAGTTGATGAACTTGAACGTCGCAGTATTCAGGAGATTTATAGTCTTCGTTGTATTCTAGTTTCATCTCCTCTGCGCGACGATTTGCGTCTTCTTCGTTAGCATACAAACCATAAAGTTCAGATGGTTCGTATTCATCAAGACGGGCAAAGATTCCGTAGACAATCATTTCAAAACAAGGCGATAATCAAGTGATTTGATACACCAACCGTAGGCAGTTGTAATCTCTTCGACTAGATCTTCTTCATCAGATGCTTCCCAGATTTGACCAAAGACTTCCTCATAAATCTCATCTTGTGACTCTACATCAAGTGCTTCATCATCAAGATCATCAGTGAAATCAAACTCAATTTGTAGAACTTGAAATTGCATCATTTGCAGTAGTTAGGGTCAATTTGGCAGAAGCGATCTGCTTGTTGTTCTTGATACTCATTCACAGTAGCATGAGCAGCAAGACCAACGCGAAGACCGAGGGCAAGTGTAGCAATCAAAAAAGCAATTCGCATTTCTAATCAATCAACAACAGAGTAACAAGCAACCCAGGAAGGAATCCCAGAGAGTGATAATGAACCATTGCGGGCATCGCAATAGTCTTGTGCCTCATCTTCAGAGTAGAAAGGTCCAATATACTCTGGAGATTCCAGAGATTCAGACCAGAATCGGACGGTGAAAGTGTTGCTCATACTATAGGTACAGTTTAGACGATCCTAACTTTAATTACTTGAAACTTACGTTGACTCCAACAACTTTTGCGGTAGGATTGCGAGCGAGTGCAGTTTCACGCGCATCTTTTGGGTTGGTTGCTTGTACTTCTTCTTTAAAGACTTTGCCGCCAACGTATAACTCAACGATGTACTTCATGTGTTTGTTTGTATTTTGAAAAAAATTGATAATTTCACTGCAGTGGATGACCTTTGCCCCGTGTGCAGTGAAATTGCAGAAAAATCGGGTTTTTGATTGAGTGGTGGACAGGGTTCTCAGTGAGACTCAAGTGAGAATCACAGGGTCTGCCAGTCTTGTGCCTCTTTGATGTTAGAATCAAAGAACTTTTGAATGATAGAATCAATCACAGGATACCATTCTTCGTTTGCACTTGGGTATCCACATTCTCGTGCTTGATTGAGAAACTTAAGGATGCAAGTTTCTTCATTAGCAGTGAACTTAACACGATTGAAAGTGTAACCGTCAGTCATCAATCATCTCCAAAGTTGTTTACAAGGAAGTCTTCAAGTTCGCAAAGTTCCACCTCATCCAAGGAGGAAATGTAGTTGTGCAAAGTATCTACTAAGACACCATTATTCTTTTGGCAGGTTTCATACAGAAACTCAAAAAGTTGTGTTTTGTTAGTCATCATCAGTTCACCGATTCTTGGTAGATTGACATACCCTTACGCATAGAAATGTAATCACCAATCATCTCACCAACCTGTTCGTAAATGTAGGAAGAACCACCTACATCACAGAGCACATCTTCGGTGAGTTGTTTAGAAAAATGCACTTCATTATCGTTAGCATCGAACTCAAAAACATCCTCTCCAGTGTATATAAACGCAGCACAAGCAGCGTTCTCACCTTGACTCTCAATCAGTTGGTCGATTGAATCACGAAGTTCGGAAAGTGTGCGGAACATAATCAAACAGGGGTAACTTCTACAGAACGGATAAGATTGGTGCGGTCTTGTGCTAGGTAATCATCAGCGATTTTGCCACAAGATGAACGAGACTGAATGAACTTTTCTTCATATAGGTTCTCATCTTCGTCAGGAACCCAATACTCAATCAGAAGGCGATAGTTGTTCATAATCAGCAACCGAAATCGACAGGAATAGATAACCAAATGGCACGATCCGTACCGATTGTAAATTGATTGTCCCAGATAAAATGCGTTGCTTCCTGATTACTCAGATTGCAATGATCCATCAGGTGATTGACTGCTTCCTTGAAAGATGTAAAGCGGAGAGTGTTGTTCATAATCAGTACAGGGGGCAGAAAGAACCACAGAAACGACGAACCCATTGCAAAGTTTCATAATGAGAACGAGGGTGAGACATTACCATGCTTTTGTTAGTTTCAGGGTTGAGAGCAATAGCAACGTATTTGTGGTCACATTCTTGCCATTCAGGTGTAACTTGCTGAATGAACATTTGACGCACAATACCTTCTTTCCAGTTGGTAGTGTAGTGAAAGACTTGATCCATGGTAGTGTTGCTCATACTATAGGTACAGTTTAGACGATCCTAACTTTAATTCAAAAGGATTGACTTACCAAATACCTCTTTGAATGTAGATTTTGCGGACTTCCTGATGCAGAAAATGTCGAAGTTTAGGGTCGGTAGTGTTATCAAAAGCAAGATACAATCGTTTCAGGTATTCATCTTGTGTGGCACCTATGTTACCATCACCACCGATGTCGTTGAGTGATGAACCTGCCCTAGATTTTGGGCGTCCGAAGTTACCTGTAACGTTACCAGATGTCCTCAATTTAGGACGAATCTTTGAGAGGTTAGAGTAAGTCATAATCAACGAATAAGACGATAACCTTTACAAGGCATTTGAGGATTTCGCAGAGACCTTAACATATTTCCAGAGGATTTGAGACCCAAAACTTCACGACACCATTTTGTAAGATTAAAGACCTCAATAACTTCGCCACTTGGAGTTTCAATCAAACGGGTTTTTGCTTGCGAGTATTCTACATTATCGGCATTACTCATCCACTCCAAGTTCTCAATTCTATTATCAGTTTTATCCTCATTGATGTGATTAACTGTATCATAGTTGTGAGGATTTGGAAGGTAAGTTTCTGCTACTAATCTGTGAATACTTGTGTGTCTTGACCTATCAGTTCCTGCCTCAAGAACGACTTTTAGATAACCACCTCTACCTAGTCTTGGTTCTAACTCTCTTTTGTAAGAATAGTCAAGAACTTTACCTTTACCGTTTCCTCCAGGTTTCTTGTGAGAGAATACTTTTCCATCAGTTGTAATAGAGTATTCTGGATAATTTGGAATGAGTTTCATATGATTGGATGCGATACATTTCTATTTAGAAATATAACACATCCAATCACAGTTATCAACATCATACAAACCTTTTGTATAAATATCCTCCACACCACGATGCGTTCTCAAATAACCATTCACGATCTTGAATCAATCGCAGATCATAACGAACACCTTTGGCAGGAGATTTCCAGGTGGCAGACTTATACACTTCACCAGTGTTCTTGTCAATGAAGGCATGAACAGAGCGAGACATACCACTGGTAATCATGATCACTTTGTGATACTTTTTACCAGTCTCAATAGTGTAATCAATATCACACTTACCAGACTTAAGTTCATCAATCTTGCGTTGATGATACTCTTGATTGTCAGCATCATTCACGAACTTTTGATGACCGCGAATAGAATACTGACGATAGTTGTCCTTTAGTGCTTCAATCAGCAGCAGAGTGTTCTTATACACATTCTCTGCGATGGTTTGTTGTGCTTGTGCTTGCATGGTAGTGTTGCTCATACTATAGGTACAGTTTAGACGATCCTAACTTTAATTCAACCCCAATCCTTTGCGAGCGTGAAGTTCAAGCGACTGAATTGCATCCTGTCAACAATCTTGTAAGTGCCAAACTTGTTGGACATTACAAATCCCTCATGCTCAGATTCTTCACCAGCAATCTCACATGAAATGCTGTCGTCAGTATGAATGAAGAAGAACAAATCAGTCTTGATAGATTGCACCAACTTCCACAGACGCATCAGGTTAATGTCAACATCATAATTTTCTGCAATCTCATGCTCGCAGACCTCCTTACCCTCACGGATGCAGGAATTGATGACTTTTTTGAGTTCTGTTGCTTGTTTTACATTCACGAACTCACAAAGAGTGCTCATTTGCTTGGCAAACTTACACACATCCTCCAAATCTTCACGATAAGGGTTCAACGACACAGCAGGTTGAACAAACAAGCAATCCTTAGTGCTCACAAACTTGCTGGTGATAGGGTGTGCTACCATCTCAGGCAGTTTATCACCAGTGTAGTAAGTATGAGGACAAATGATAATCTCCTGACGCACAATCTCAGGGAAACGATAGGTAATCAGTTGTGGTTTGAATGTATCAAGACCCTTACCGAAACCAATCCAATCTCCCTGATACACTTTCTTAGTGCGAGGCAGAAACTCCAGGCAGAAGATAAGGATTTGCGTTACACGAGGTTGACCACCAAAATGAGTAAAGATGTCATCTTCGGTATAACAAAGGCGAATCTTTTTCTTGTTAAATGCTGCTTTAGTACAGACAAAAAACTTACCATTTTCAGGATTTGTGCCCCAAACAATAGCAGGACTTCCATCCATCTTTACACTGATGGTAGAATCAGCACTGAACCAATCAAGAACAGATAGATTACCCGTCAAGATTTCATCTTCAGGGTGCTCAAGGTGCTTGTTTTGCATCGGTTGCTTGCTCATACTACTGGAACACTTTAGACGATCCTAACTTTAATCCAATCAAACTTCCACCAGTTTGCGTAGACGATTGCGAATATCAAAGAGTTCCATCTCATCCATATCTGCAGCATCTAAATCTACAGGAGCAAACTCTTCTAGATTTACATTACCATTTGAATAGATGGGAGCATAATACAACTCATCGCCATCTTCTTGCGAGAGAGTATAGACACAACCGTGGTCGGGATAGGTAACAAAAATCATCGGAGTTTCACGAACAAAGGTACAATAAAGGAGCACAAGCAAAAAAGCAAGTGCTCCTGTGTCAGTTTTTAGACTGCCACATGGCGGGCAGTCAGTTGTTCAATAAAGGTCACAATTTGCTTCACATAAGGCGAAACAGTTTGAGTGAACTTAACCACATCTTCACGAAGTTTGTTGACTTCATACTGATGGATTTGCCAGCGAATCTTGATGTCTTGGAAGTATTGTTCCCGAGTAATCAGTACCTGTGGGACGGACACTTCGGGCGCAACAGCAACAACATCAGAGGTTTGCTTGCGAGCGCGAGGCATAGGTTAGATGCGTCTTACACTACCAGAACACTTTAGACGATCCTAACTTTAACTCATAGCATTTAGCAGGGGATTGTTGATACGTTCCTGTGCAATCTTAAAGTATTGCTCATCCATCTCAATACCGATGAAGTTTCTGTTACAATTTACAGCAGCGACTCCAGTTGTTCCAGAACCCATACAATTATCCAGGATAGTTTCACCTTCGTTGCTGTATGTACGAATCAAATACTCCATCAAAGCGACTGGTTTTTGTGTGGGATGAACAGTATCCTTATCGAGTCCAAACTCTATAATTTCTGATGGATAGTTGGTATATTTTTGCTCATACACAGTTTCATGTAGTAGTTTATTGCCAACACCCATATGTTCTGGTTGATGCAGAAACTTGCCAAGTCGTTTTGCACTATTCTTTTTCACAACATGTTTCTCAATCAAACCTTGTGGGTTGTAAGTCATGTTTTTGTTTGCTTTCTTAGACCCACCGCTAGCACCAAGGGGAGAGAATACCAAAACGTCTTCAGTTTCCTTCATAGGTCTTGCATTTGCATGAAGAAATCCTGTTGTCCTTTTCTTCTTCCAAATCCACTCATACTTGAACCACTCAAGGTTACTTACTACAAGTTGACTGGTGAATGGTTGGTCAGCAGTTAATACAACAGCACCCGTTGGTTTTAGCACCCTGCGATAGTGCTCCCACAACTCATCTAGTGGAATGACAGTATCCCACTCCAAAACTCTATTGCTTCCTTTATCCTGAACACCTTTACGGTCAGTTGTACCATAGGGAAGATCGCAAAGAATAAGGTCCACAGACTGTTCTGCGACCTTATTCATCTCAATTAAACAATCGCCCAGATACAACTCAACCATGAAGATTTCCCTCCTTTAGATAACGGATAGCACGCTCTAGTGATTCAATCGTATCACCCAACATACCAATACTACGGTTACAATTATCACACAACCAACCACGATGTGCTAAAGTTTCGTGGTCATGATCGAACACCAATTTCTTATCAGTTCTACCACAATTATAGCACGGAGTTCCTAGTTCTGGATACTTCGGTTTCCCTGCTAGTTTGTATGCTTGTGTTTTACCTTTATTTGCTTTCTTGGTACACTCTTTACACTCTGGTCGGAAATACTTATCCCCACCAGTATTTGTTGACTGATTGCGACCAAAAAATTGCTCATTCAGTGGAAAGGTTTTTGCACACTTTGAGCAAGTTCTTGATAGTTCCATTCTAAAACACTGATTATACTACTAGGACACTTTAGACGATCATAACTTTAATTTACAGGAAGTTTGCCTAGTGATTTACCTTTTTTGTGGTCATCAATAAACTTCCTAGCTGATGCTTCGGTCCTACACACTTTGAGTTGCTGACCGTTGTGGATTATCATAAGTTGATTGCCAAACGGAACTGCCGCATATATTCCTTTGCCCACAATAAATCCTTCTTTCATTACACTTTCCAAAAAATCGTCGTTTTTGTTACGGCAGATGACCTATGACACCTGCCAGGTAGAATCACGAAAAAATGAGGTTTTCGCCCCAGTCGTAGCCTTGAGTCTACTGTGAGACTCACCGCCTCACCACCGACACGGCAGGTTCGCCCTTCTCAAAGATGGTATCAACAACTGCCTGCACACTGCGAGCGGTAGCAATACCAACCTTGCTGTAGACAGGGATACACACAAGACCGAACGATTTGCTATACTGACTCAGGTTGCCAGGTTCAATACGTCCATCGCGCATACCTTTAGCGTCATCGTGATGCAAACGGATGCAACGTCCGATTGTCTGGGAGATACCAATAAAATCCATATTGCGAAGGAACAGAACTGCTTCCAGACCGCTGACGTTGATACCTTCTGCGAGGATGGAGTGGTGAAGAACAACGAACTTCTTGTCGTTATCCTTGCCCCATGCACTCAGAGTGTCAAAGAACACCTCACGGTTGACCTTCTGACCATCAATAACTGCGCCCGTCTTGGCAGTAATATACATCCAAGAATAACCCCGCTGCTCTAGTTCAAAGCAGAAGTCAGTTTCAGACACTAGCGATACGATTTGCTTGGTTGCCTTAGCGCAGATCAGAACCTTGCCAACCTTGTTGTCATCAATAGTTTCCAACAAGTTAGCAGCGTCGCGGTCAAAGTTGGTCTGCTTGCCCTTCACCATCTCCAGTTGCTTAACGATCACTTTAGGGGGGACAATATAACCACCCTCAACCAACTCAGGAGCAGGCACTTTGCAGATGACCTGACCATAAACAGCAACATCATTCATCCCAGGTTTGCCAACAGCAAGGGAATGTTTGGGAGTTGCAGTGAAGAAGTAAGCGCGACGTGCGTTAGCAGAGAAGTGCTCAGTTGCGGGAAAAAAGTGACGCTGAACAGAATTATGTGCCTCATCAAAGTAGATGGTATCCACATCAACTTCTGCTACTTGAAGACGCTCCAGAGAGTTGTAGGTGGTTACAATCAGGCGATGATTGTCAGCGTTAGCATCAACCCAGCGGCGGATTTCACGAGGGCGAGTAGAACTATCGTGATGAGTTTCTCCACTATGAACGTGGAAAACCTTGGCGTTAGTGATAAACTCCAGAAACTCACTAGAGAGTTGCTCAGCAAGCAGGATGCGAGGAGCAACAACAACAATCGTCTGGGGAGTTTCAGACTGCAACTCGCGCAGAGCATCATAGATCATCTTCAACGTCTTACCGCCGCCAGTAGGAACAATGACTTGACCTTTATCATGCTGTTGCATAGCAGCAACACCACGTTCTTGGTGGGGGCGAAGTTGGATTTGCATGGAAGTTGTGCTCATAATATAGGGACAGTTTAGACGATCCTAACTTTAATTCGCTGTATCTTTGTATCGGTTGAGGTCTTCAATCACGCTCTGCATCGTGGCACGACTATACCCATTTGCGTAACTTGGAGATTGCTCACTGTCATCCGAATTGTAATCTACATTATAGCATACATCAACGCCTTTCTGAAGTGTCTTGAGGATACGCTCATAGGCATAATCAGGGATTTGAATGTAATTCATCGTTCTCAGTGGTTTGGTATCTAAAAACTAAAATAGCACACCTAGAGACGCTTCTAGGTGTGCTTGGTGGAGGTTAATCAACCGCCATAAACTTCTTCAGCAATAGGAGTATCACCAAACATTTCATTAAACAACCAGTTTTCGGGTTTGTTGAGGTTGCTTTCACACTCTTTCAAGAAAGCAATCTCACGCTTCCAAAACTCTACAGATTTCTTTGCTTTCAGATACTCGTTGCGAGCATCATAGAGTTTGCGTTGGATTTCAATTCGGTCCATAATGAAGTCGTCCTTATACTACTAGGACACTTTAGACGATCCTAACTTTAATTCAAAGTCAGTTTGCCATCCTCTTCTCAACGTGAGCAAGGATTTTAGTCTTTGCTTTACCCTTTGGTTTCTCACCAGTTGCCTTCTCATACTTCTCAGTTTCTTGCTGTTTCATTATACCTCTGAGCATTCTTTCACCTTCTCTGGTTTGCTTATTTCTTTCCTTTGCTGTAAGTCCAGATGCTTTTGCTGGTTTATAGTCAGGAGAGACTGCTTTTTTCTTTTTCTTAGAGAGAAGTTGTGATGCAGTTGGTGTTGGTTTCTCCGCTGTTGCGGCAGGTTTCTTACCTTGTTTTGCTGCAATTCTTGCTTGTGCTGCTTTTCTTCTTTCTTCTTTTGCTGCTGCTAGTTGTGCTTCTCTAGCAGATCCACGCTCTTGTTCGGGTTGCTGAGTTCTTGTAGATGCTTGGCGTTGTTGACCAATATCTGAGCGTGGTTTGTATTCTTTAGCGGGAGCAGTTTGTCCACCCCCGATTGCTTTTACTCTACGCCTTTCAGGAGCAGTCTTTTTGCGTTCTGCACCGATACGACCACCTTCACCAGTCCTACGGACTTGTGCTCCAGACATAAAAGAAGCATCGTATGCTGCTTCAGCAATCAAAACAAACTCCTGAAAGGTTCTCATTTTAGTATCTAAACACTCTTTTTAGTATTTAGAACTCCTCTTCCTTTGCTTTATAGGAACCTTTGAATACACGTCCTTCAGCATAGAATTGTTTCACACGTTCACGACGAGTAGCAAGCAAAAGATCGTATTCCTCCTGCTGTTGTTTAGTGAATACAAAATCTTGTTTGCGCCATGCTTCATTCAATTCACGAATGTGAGGCAGCACGTTAGGGATTTGTTCAGTCATTTGCTTAATTTACAGGAGTTTGGGGGTCAGTGGGGGTTTCGGTGGTCAGTTCCGAAGGTGTCACACGAATGTTGTAAGGAGAATTGAAGAACCTGCGGAAAGCAGTAACAACAATAACAAGCGCCGAAACAACACCAACAAGACCAAGGAAGGTGATAGCATCACCGCCAAATGTATAGGTGTCAGGGTTCATAATCAAAAGTCCCAGTTAGAGTTTAAGAAAGCATTAAAAGATTTGTCGTCGCTCTCTTCCTCAAAGAGACCTTCATTTAGTTCTTCAACAAAGTCAAAGGAAGAGAGATCTTCAACTTGAATGTCGTCAAAGGATTCCATAACTGATGGAGTGCTTACATTACTAGGACACTTTAGACGATCCTAACTTTAATTCAGTCAATCTTTTTGACTGATTTTGCCAACTTCTTCAGTCTCTTTGTTACTTCTTTTCCACCACTACGTTGAACAACTAACTTATCAACTTCTTTCTTTGTTGGTTTGCCTAATGGACCCTCATATCTTTGAAGAGTATAAGTCTGGGTGCCATCAGCGTCCCTCTTGTAAGTTCCAGGAACTGCATGTGGTGGAGTATCTGGTTTTTTACCCTCACAGATTTCGTAAAACTCTCTGAATGTTAGCATCTTTTTTGTTTTTGATTATTTATTTTATTCAAACTCAAAAGTTTTATTAGATACTTTCATGGGTTGAGTTTGATACTCTGGAATATTAGAAGTTTCAACAAATACTTCAATTTTAGTTTCATCATTCCAGTGTCTGATTGCGTTTGCTACAATAAAACAGTTAGTGATTAAAATAGACAAAAACATGAAAAGACGGATAAGAGCAATCTTATCCGCTTCTTTATCATTCTTACCAGACTTTTCTCCAAGTGCCTTAGCAATTAGTCTCCACACAGTCTTTTTCTTCTTCGTATTTTGATTTTCTTGATTTAACATACTTTAACTGATTCCACTGATTAGGATAACAAATTACAAGAACTCTCTCATTTCTGTGTATGTTACAACACCGATAATTTATTTCGTCTTTTGGTCTAACAGACTGCTCAATCGTGATGTATTCCTTGCTTTTGAAATACACCCATCCTTCAACACCTTTATTCCATTTGACGTAATCATTTACCTGAGGTTCGTAACTCATACAAATGCTGCTTCTAGTGGAGTTTGCTGAAGAGGCATCGCTGTGTAGTTTCGTGTATTTTTGAACTCCACAACTTTGCCAATTTCCTTACTATTTACAGGACTATGGAATTGACACTTTTTGTAATCGTAGAATCCCCAGATTGTACGGGTAGGTTTGCCGTTATTGTAATCAAACTGGCGGTGACAACGCAACCAAATAGAAAAGATATTACGTTTGAACTCTTCAACTTCATAGGAATAACCTTCGGGTGCTTTGTGTGTGAATTGTGGAATAAGTTTAATAGACATCACGGCATCAAACTCTTTTAATCAACGACGCGGACTGCCCGTAAGCGTTGGGGATTGTATCCTTTTTCAACGTAGTATTGAAGTTTGGCATCACATTCTTCTTTTGTGAGTTTGGATGAACTATCATCAATCAACCCCCATCCATTTGTGAAGAACTCTTCTATGCGATAAAAAGTAATATCAGACATTATTCTCAAGTAGTAAAGGACTCAACAACACCAGATTCTACATCTTCAGCAAGAGCATAAGTTCGTGCGTTCAGAATGTTTTCACGAAGAGCAGTGTAGTGCTGCTCATAGAAATTATCATCATCATCTGCTGAAATCAAATCAAAACACTCATCGTCATCTTCAGCAATTACATTCCAAAGTCCACCATATTCAGAACTTGGAAATGGAATGTAGTGGTCAACGATGTAGAGAAACTTTTGTGCCATTTGTGTTTGTAAAATACCTCTCAAGTTTAGTTGTTAATGGTTCAGATGTCAATAGAACTCCGCTAAAAAATACTCAACTGTAACTTCTTTTTCCGCTGCTTCACGCTCAACTTCTTTCCAGAACTCTTCTGCTACTTTGTCCATTTCTGCTTGTTTAATGAGGTCGCGTAGTCGTTTGGGGATCATTTAGATTTCTCCTTGAGTTGTTGTTCTTCGCGTGGATACATTACCTTGAGGTAATATGCCATGATGGATGATACAAACGCAACAAGTGCTGCGTAGATTGCTATACCAAGTCCAATACTCACCGTATTTCAGAACTAGGAGGATTTTTGAGATTTTCTATCGCTTGTTGACGATAGTATGATTTATAGAGAGCATCATCACGCTGGATTAGAAAGACATTCCAACCAAGAATGACTGCAAAACCAATCAATCCAGCGACGACGTACTTGCGGTTCATTTTTTAACAGCAGGTGCTTGTTGAATGTCAAAAGTGGGAACAGGAGCGCCACCATTACTGGGAACCATATAAACAGTTCGACTGGTGTTCTCTTCACCTTGAGTAATCCACAAATACTGAAGATAAGCAGGATTACCTTTTAGACTATCGCCAATAATGGAGTTTGCTTTGGCGACACCTTGAGCACGAATTACTTCAGCATCAGCAAGTTGTTGTGCAGAATCTTTCTTTGCTTGTGCTTCTAATACAGCGGTTTGACGTGTATACTCTGCCTCCAATAGTTGTCCTTTCCCGTTTAAGGATTTGGTATAAACACCATATTGCGGAAGTCCAAAAGCAAGACCAGCAATCACAATCACCCCAACAAGACCAAGAACAGCAACACCAGGGTCAATAAATCCGTTTTGTTTAGTCATTTTGTAGAAACTCCAGAGTTCTTAAAGATCATATTGGCAAGGATGATAATAGCAAGATTTTGCCAGAAGGTCAAAGATACACTAAACCAAGACAGAATCAGTCCAAGCAACCATACTTCAAATAAAATACTTGCTGTTACAATAACAACAGCACCAAAGACAACACCAAGAGCAGTAGAAGTTTTCATAGTTCAGACGTGAAGAGCAGCAGAATGGATTTCAACGATTTCAGGAAGTTTAGAATCATCAAACTGATTCATATTATAGCACACCCATTCCCCGTTACGAAAGACATAGTGATACTCTTCTGCTCCATCAGGCAACAGATACTCACAAAGGTCAGAATCAAGACGTGGGGGGCAGTCTTCGCCTCTTTCGCTATAATGAAGGGGACCATAATAACCACGTTTAGTTTTACCTTCTGAAGTGTAGAATCCATCATCAGTCCATAGGCAACTCACATCTCCGCCATCCACAAGTTCCTCAACTTTCTCACGGGTATTATAATGTGTGCGGAGAATACGACCTGCCCACTCGGGATAATTATCGTAATGGCTATAAATGCTGAGGATACTTCCATCAGCAAGTTCCAAACCCACTCGTCCTCTTGTAGACATTTAAGGTGTTTTGTTGAATACCTTGCCATTATAGGGCATCCAGAGCGTCCTACAAGGTCTCATGTGACACTTCTTCTACTGCCACAAGGTCTCTGTATTTTTTCCATTCTTTCAGTTGTAATTTTCTCAATCCAAGTTTATTATATCCCCTTTCTATTCTCCAAGGTTGAAGTGCTTTTACAATTTCAACGCTGCCATCTTGATAAGTAATTTTCCAAGTTTTTGCTCTTGGATTATTAGCACCACTTACATCTAATCCATTTTTATATCTGTCTTTCATCATTTGACGATTTATTTCTTTTTGATGTTCTGGTATAGTTCCACCTTTATTCCAACCAATATGCCCTTTATTTGCCTTCCCAATTTTTCTTTTATGCTCTTCACTTTTTTTTCTTCCTTTACCAGCAGCAGATAACTTTTCACAATGTTTTTTTGAAAGTTTTTTCCCAGTATTCCAAGGAATGACGCCAGATGCCCCATCGCCACCATTTGTAAGATTTCTTAAAATTCCAGTTCCCAAATCTTTTCTACCAAAAACAAAAATCATATAGATTTCGTGCTTAAATGCTTCTTCTTCGGTGAGATTCTGCTTGAGTTTAATTATTCTATCTTTTGGTGGAACTGGCAAAAAACCTATTCCTTTTCTTTTATGTTGATTATGTGCTCTGTTTCCTTTCCCCTTACCAATATAATAAGGCGTCCCATCTTCACGCAGGTAAGCGTAAGTGTAGTATTCCATCTGCTTTATCCGTGGTTATATGTATTTATATAAGAAAAGGGTCTCAAAGACCCCCTTCCGCTTAAACAACCACGAATAAGCATCATTATTTAGTACACTGCGATTAACTCACTTGCTTTCTTCCGACTGCCACCTTTCGCAGCAATCGTTCTAGTTACTTGAATCGGATAAATTGTAGCACTTTTATAGAGATCTCGTGTGACAGGGACATCATGATTAGATACAATCACCCGAATACCTTTGGATGCAAGAGATTCTGCAAGTTGTGCTAAATGAACTTGTTGGTCAGAAGTAAATCCATCAGTCGCATAACTTGTAAAGTTCGCTGTATCTGATACAGGAACATATGGTGGGTCAAAATAGACAACATCACCTGCTTCTAAATCTTCATAAAGAGATGAATCCTCAAATGAGAATGAAGTAAATCTCACTAGTTGTTTGGATAAGAAATACATCCTGAAGTTCATCATTTCTTCTCTAGGAAAATAAGCATTTTCTATTTTCTTTTCTTTAGTATTTTTATCTTTAAATTCTCTACCATAAGGAACATTAAACTCTCCCTTGCTATTGTATCGGGACAATCCATTAAAGCAGTGTTTATTCAAGTAAATAAACAGTCGTGCTCTCTCTGTAGTGTCTGTTGCTTGATTAAAGTGCTCTCGCAACTCTAAATATGCTTCTTTGGTGTTATTTTCTGGGACAAAGAGTTCCTCACAATACTGAACAAAACTATCATCGTTTGCATTTACCAAACTCCGATAGATTGCAACCAAATCTTTGTTCACATCGTTGAGAATGTATTGCTCTGCTGGTGTATTCAAAGCAACAGCAAGACTACCACCAAATGGTTCACAATAACGCTTTGGATAACCAATATGTGGAATAATATGAGGCAGGACTTTTGTTTTATTTCCTGCCCATTTCAAGAAGGTTTTGTTCATCTCTAAATGTTAAAAAATTTATCAAGAGTTCCGTCACCTTTCCAATCTTCAATATCTTGGTTCAAAATATATCCACAGTTTGGGCAATTAATTACATCATGCTCACATATTATCATAGTTTCTTGCACTTGTGGTTTTGAATATGTTTCAAATTGTTCCAACCAAGAAAAACCTTTTGCTGCAGTATTTGCATAGTATTCTCTAAATTCATCAAGAGAATTCTTCCATGTTTGTTTTTTATCCCCCTCTGGATACCAAATGTCATAGACATTAGCAGTTTTAATTGTTTCTAAGACTGTTTCAAGATCTATATCAAAATCTTTTGGATAATTTTTGGTATAATCTTGAATGTTGTTTTTATATTTTTTTCTAATTATGTTATCTGTACCAACATTTATTCTAACCATTCTTCCGAAAATTTGGATTGGTATTTGTGTCCTCACTTCTTTCGGTCTACGAACTCTACAAATAACCTCACAAGATAAGTTGTGCAAATTTATTCCACTACGACACCTATTGATAGCAATCAAAAATCTAACTTTGTCTGTAGGATCTTGCATACGAGAAAATAATTCCTCAGAACTATTAACTTTCTCACTATTACCACTTAGGTCATGAATACGAATGCCACCTTGACCATCTGCAGAAGAATCTTCAACCATAGTTGCGATCATTTTATCACTAATATCATATCCAGCATCTAGGAGATATTCTACAATAAGTTCTTTAACGTCTTCTATTGGACATCCCCAAACTCCTTCTCGATTTCCAGCAATAAAAAGTGCTGAAAGTTTTGGATTGATATTAGAATCATGTTCCTGCAGTGCTAAAAGATCATCTTCTCTATTAAGAAGAGTTCTAATAGCATTTTGAACTGCTGGGCGGCAAGAATTTTTTCCTTGAGATTTTACAAATTGATACTTTTTAACATTATTCAACCATGCCTGATGTGGAAGTATATCTTCAAGAGATGCTAGTTCACTACAAACTTGAAATTGTTCTGTGAAGAAAGAATCACTTTCGTGGTGAAGTGTTGTAGTGGCAGTAAATCCAATGACTCTTGGATTAACCAACATCCACTCACGAATTCTTTTCATGGTTGTTGCATCATATTCACTATGAAAACCAAAATTGCGAAGATATGCTTCAGTGCCAGCGTCACCACACCCAGTAAATTGATGTGCCTCTTCTATACAGAGAATTGATTTTGAGGCAAGTTCTAAGAATCTTGGAAAATGAGAAGCGTGAGAAAAATAACCATGAGTTACTGAAAGACAGAATACCACATCATCACCAGATAGAGTTGTAACTCCCATAGCATCTTCAGATGGATCATTCAAATACCAGAATCTATATTCTTTATCTTCAATATTTTTTACTTTTTCAAAAGTACCATCATGAGCAACTTCATTAGTTGGAGAGAGTCTGATGATATATTTAAGTTCTGGAAACGCTTTTTTGAGAACTAAAGGCATTTCTGTATCTTGATAGAAAGATTTTCCACCTCCAGTTTGTAGAGTGAAAATGGAAACCTTACCATTAGTGAATTTACTATCACCAACAGTAGAGTTAAAAGCAGTCGAAAACTGCTCATAAGGAGTGAGTTTCATGTTCATTTAAGCGTTTTACCGTTCTTCAAACTAAGCAGAATAATCCGCCATGTCTTATTTGTTTTACCAAACAAGAAGAAAATTACATATATTTAAATTATAAAACAAAAAAAGAGGGTTGTCAACCCCTATTCACAACCTGCTTGTGCTGCACCAGTTCCAAGAACTGCACCAAGAGGAATTGCCCAACTCCAAGCATCTTTCTTGGATACCGCTGCAGCAATTCCACCACCAAGTAAACCACCAAGAGTTGTTCTTGCTGGTGAACAGTAACCTCTACGATATGGTGGTTGCGCTACAGGAGCAGCAACAGGAGATTGATATACTGTCCCACCATTTGGACGATAATATGTACCAGTTCCACACTGAACATTATAGCGTTGTGTATTTACTCCTCCCTGAACATAATTCCCATACTGATCATAATATCCAGGAATATAATTTTCTTGATAGTTTGTGCAGACGGAATAAATGTTAGTCTGTTGAGCAAAAGCAGGAATAGGTGCTGCAATAAGACTAGCAAGTAAAACTGCTTTAATGTTCATCTGATTTGGTATTCTAAAGTTATTATATATGAAAAAAGGGCGCTTGTCCAGCACCCATGTGACAGTTATTCAGTTGCCTAGTTCTTTCAAACTTCGCACCAAGTATTCAGTAAACTCTTCCATTTTTTCGGGAATAAGTGCCTGAGGTCTTTCAGCGATAACTTTTCTGAGTGCATTCATCTCATTCCACTCATCATCTGTTAGACTTTGTTTTCCTCTAGATGGAAGTGTCATACTTTTTCTCCCGTGATTATGTCCATATCCTAACACTATTTAAGGGAGAAGGGAGATTCCTTAATGTTGTCTTAAGAGTGTTGTAAAACTTCTTAATCATTAAAGAATGAACCAAAAGAACCTCTACTACCAGGTTTTCTATCTTCAAGCATATCCATAATCTGTTCAAATTTCTTACACTGCTCAATATCAAGAAGAAGTTGAGATAGTTGTTTTACAACTAGAGGTTTTTCATTTGTAGCAGCAGACTTAATTGCAGCACGAAGATGACTTTCTGCCTCTAAAAGATGCTCAAGTGTTTGTTTTGAAAGTGCCATTAGTATTCGTTCCTATGTCTCGGTTTTTTTACTTCTGTTTTATAAAAACAATAGTCAGGTAATTGTGCTTTTTGTTGCTCAAAATAAATGCAAAGTTGGGCAACATCTTTTGGATATTTAGATCTTACTATGCTGTCGTTGATTTTGTCAAGATGACAGAAAATATTATACCCGCACACAATAATTTCTACCATTAGGTTCTATCTACCTTACGAAGAGTGTAGGTGCCATTATTGTTATCTACCCACTCTACATGGTCACCTTCTTTAAGATTTGCTGCTTCTAGTAAATCATCAGGAAATTCAACAAAGTAGTCTTCTTCAGATTGTTGAACAGGAAGTTGCCACTTTACAACCCTATCTTTCTTTTTAGGAACAGTGTCAGGTGCCCAAATATCACCATCTTCACTCACATAAAGAGGAACTGGCGCATCTTCCCAAAACTTAGTCCAGGACTTTTGACATTCTGGTGATGTGTCATCTTTATCACAACTCAAAGGTTCTTTATGATGAATTGCGTATTCAAGATCACTATGTCCCCAAGATGGCATAGAGGGTTCATAATACTCCCTTTCCTTCATTACATCTTCATATGTCCAACCACCATTACCGTTTAACAGTGCAAGGAGTTCATATGCTTGAGATGTTTTTTGTTTGTAAATGTAGTAGTTTTCTTTTACTACACCTATAATAACATCATGAATTTCTTTCGGCGTTGCTTCACCAGCAGACATCGCATCGTGCATCCAATTCTCAAGATTTTCTAGAGAATACTTTTTATAATCAAAGTCAGTCATTTCTTGGTTTGGGTTTAGAGCAATCGTGGCAATAGTAAGAGAAACCATCGCGGAAGTATTTTACAACTTGATAGTGATCAACGTCAAGTGGTTTTTCCACTCCACACTTATCACAAATCCTTGTCTTTTTTGATGGACTTTCTAATTTGTTTGAGTTCTTTGAGTTCCATCTTAATATTTTTGTAAGCAGTGTCAGCATCTATTTTGCCTCCGAGTTCCATTGCTATGATGATATCTACTCTAGTACCAAAGTGTGCCAGTGCCTTTTCAAAATCATCTAGATCGTACATCAGAGGTTCTCTTCTTGTTCAGTGAGAATTACACAATCGCTGGTAGGATATGCCACACATGTTAGAATCCATCCATCAGCAATTTGATCATCATCAAGGAACGATTGCTCTTCATTATCTACAGTGCCGCTAATCAATTTGCCAGCACAAGCAGAACAAGCACCCGCTTTACAGGATGAAGGAAGGTCAACACCTGCCTCTTCTGCTGCTTCAAGAATATATTGGTCAGGAGCACACTGAATTACATTCTCAGTGCCATCGGGGGATTGGAGAGTAACGGAATAGGTCATTTGTCTAGTGTAAAGTCTTGTAAATTGTAAACGACGGGGTGTATGTTGTCAATCTGTGCTTGTAATCTGTTTTCAGATTCATACAAAGCATTGGTGAGTTCTATGTTTTCTAACTCTAGTTTTTCAATTCTCTCTTCTAATTGTACGAGAATGGAATATACATCCATTTCTTCGCACATTTCTTTTTCAGTGGGAGCAAATAACCAGCGAATAAAATTCATTTTTGCACAATAGAATTATAGTATCTATTGTAGGCAAGAAATCTATTCATGCTAGGTTTTATGTCCAAACTCTGACAACACTCCAAATATGAAATCCATTCATACCAAGGAGTTGTTGGATCAAGAACATGATACGGTTGGTCTACAGTAATTCTTTCCAAAACTGCTCTCCTTTCTGAAGTGCCAACACAATGGTGGTGTGTTCTCTTGCGTGTCTATCTAGGTCCTTTTCCTTAAAGTAAATGTTAGACCTTTCTACAGCGCAACGGAACACATCAGCCCACATCTGTTGTTTCAGTGTCAGACGAAGTTTCATTTTTGTTAAATCCAAATTTAATCTTTTCTTCCTCTGCACGAAGTTTATGTGCAAGATTGCAGACTGTTTCCATTATTTTAAGAGTATCTTCAGTCGTAGCATTTCCTGGCATACGATTTCGGACAACATTAAACAACGAAAAGAATTGCTCTGCTGCCTTTTCTACTTCTTCAGGTGTTAGGGGTTTGTTGTTCATTTTTCAAGCGAGGATGTGGTGCGTAAAGAGGTCCGTTGTAATTCCCTGCAAATTTTTTTTGATTTACTGCTTCTACAGTTTCATGAAGTTGTTTCAGTGCTTCAATCGTTTCTGCTGTTTCTTCCCAACTCCAGGAGTTACCGTTCTTATCTACAAAATTACGAATAGTCATAGTTTTCCTCCAACTTCTCCAGAATAACTCTTTTCAGGTGATTTGTCAAACTCACCTTCTTGTTTTGCTTTCAAATACCAACGAGTAGCAGTTACACACTGGTGTTCATTTAGTGAAGTAATAATACCACTACCGTCAGGATAATGTGATTGCCACAGTCCATATTTCTTTTGCTCAATATAGAAAGCATCGTCATCATAAAACTGTTTACTCATAAAAACTCAGTTGCCTCTCTAGTTCTACTTGCACTGAAATTAGTTTACTGGTTAGTATAAACTCATACTCATTACCTTCAAATAGTTTCGTAAGGTTATCAATCTGCATCAATGCAAGAATGATTTTAGTTTTATCATCCATCGTTCTCTAGTTCTTCCAGGCGGTCCATAATGACTTTGATAAAGTCTGCTTCTGTCCAGGTGTTGAGAATACTTTCCGTAGGAGAAGTTTCATCCCAGGTGATGGTGAATGATTTGTCTTCATTTTCAATTACTTGTATCATTTTTTAGACTTTGTAGAGCGAGTAGTGTTTCTAGTGGAATCCACGCTGGATTTTCGTTTGCGAACTGGACTTGCACTTCCGTCACTTTTTGGTTTAGGTTTTTGTTCCACACTTCTCTTGTGTTTTTTACTGACGACAACGGGTTCATCACGACAATCAATCTTAATAGTTCTCTTATCCAGTTTACATCTTTCTAGATATTTGTCAAGGTGTTCTTGGCACTCAAACCAACAAATGGTAGAGTTTTTCTTTTCACCAAACTCCAACCTAAACGCAAACTTTTCGTAGGGAAACAATTCCGTGCTAATCATTCTGCTGCTCTCCACTGCTTTCTCATTCTAACATACTCTGGATCTTTTGCTGCTAAGTCTCTGAAGTGTTTGAAGATTGTTGCTGCTCTCGCCTTTTCGCTTGTAAGTGCATCTTCACTCTGGGGTAATACCTTACCATTTTTAGCGTATTTTTTCCCGTCAGGATGATTCGCGTATCTTCTACTCCGCGTAAATCCCATCTCAAGGAATTTGCGGGCCATATCCATACCAACGAAATCGTCGTTCCTTGCATATGAACGGAACATTTCGTATATTTTAGCAGCAGATTTGCGAGCAGTAGTCTCATCTCTGAACCTCCAATACTGGCAAATATCTTCGGTATATGGACGCACAAGTAATACTCCTTGTTCTCCGCGTCCAATTCTATATAGTTTTCTTATGTGAGGATTTGTGAAGTCTAAAGTTTTGTAATCAAGCGAGTAATCAAACTCTTTCATCGTCCAGTGATGTCTTCGTAGTCCTGTAGTTTACCATACCTAAAGTGAAGTTTCAAGCGCGGCCATTCTTCCCATTTCCCTTCCCATTGTTCAGGATAAACCTCCACATACTTGGTAATCATCCAAGGACTTATCTTTCCGTGATTGCCATTAGGAATCCAGACAAAGTTAAGAAATTTACGTTCTCCATCATACCCATCATCACCTTCTTTGAGTTCTACAAAATCAGCGGTATGTGAGTAATCAATATAATACAAAACACCATCAGGAGAAATCCAATATTGCGACATTGTGCCGCCGATGCCATCTTCAATATCTTTAGTTTGAAGACGAGTATTAGTGAATTGTTCTCCTAAGTCATAAGAAGAACGCACAAAGTCCATCATTCCCATTCTTTTTCTTCCTCCTGATTTAAAAGATGTGAAATATCATCAAGTTCTTCCAAAGTAATTGAATATGTTTCTACTTTACCAGTTTCAATATCATCTACCATTTGCATCAGATGTTCAAGGAATTCTTTAGGAAGAACCTCATCCTCACCCAAAGAACCCCAGAACCAATCTAAACATTCTTCATAGGGGTCATCATGCCACATCAGGGCATAGTCCTTATAGTTACCCGTCATCAGGTCTGCCCAGATACGGAACGAACCACGAATACTCTGCCATCCACTCATCCAGCAGTGACCGAAATAATACTCAAACCAGTTTAGTTTCTTTGCCATCAGTCGTAGATATTCTGCTCCTGCTGTATCCTATCTAGGTAATGATACATCGTCTCTCTGGAATATTGAAACTCCTTGAAACGTCGTGGATTTTTTTGTTCCATCTTGATTAACATATTCAACCAGTCATAACGCTTATCAAGCACATAACCGTAGCGGCGTTCATCGTGCATCAAATCAAATAGAGAAATCATTGGTAAATCCACTCATATTTTGGTCTTTCAGAATCAAATGTCGTCCACTTTGCTATTTTAAGACACATTAGCAAAGTTTGGTGTTCGCGCTGATACAACTCCCAATCTCCTTTAACCATAGCATTATATCTTCGTTGATAGGCACAACACCAGACATCACGAAAGATTTTGTCCTTTTCAGTCATCTCTAATCACACAGGATGTTAGACTACATTTAAGTTTACCAGAAGATCCAGACACAGTAGAAGTGTGCTGAGGTGTCTTTTCTGGTGTTAGATTATAAGATATAATCGCAGTAAAGAAAAATGCAAGTGCTGGAATCGCAACATATTGTAAATAAGTTTTACTGCTCATAATCGTCATCCCATGGTGCTTTGCGTTGAAATAATTTAGCAAGGTTTTCATTATACTCTGGTGGTTTATTGATTACTTCTACCAGAGCATCATATGCTTCTTCTGAAACATAAATTGTATGAATATATGGTTTTGCATCCAATCTTAACTGACGAACATGTGAGACAGTAGGATTAAAATCATCATCATAAGGATAGATATACTCCATATACCACCCAAGATTTAATCCTTCCCAGAAATCATCATAACCCCAATCATCACCATCATTATAACAATCCAGACAATTCCAGAAGTTATGGAAACCGTCAAGAAAGAGTTCCCATCTTGTTGGTTCTTCAAACCTCATGGTGTTTCATCACTCCAATAATACTTCAGTTTATCACCATCAGCAGAAATATTCAAGTGATAGATTTTACCATCTTTACCATATACACCAATCCAGAGTGTGCGTTCATTCATACTTTCCAGATGAAACATCTCAACATCTTTCAGCACAATCTCATCGGGATTTTCAGTAAAACGGCTCACTTCAATACCTCATCAACATCAATACCATCAGGTAATCCAGCAATACCAAGTTTGAACCTTACAAAATGAGTAAAGTCCGTTGCGTCCTGTTCATAAACATAGTGAGAACCATTATTATCTGATTCGGTGTAGTTTGTGAGGTAGTCATCAAAAACTACCATAATCGCAAGAGCACGGGATTGGTCGTGTTTTGTGATTGCAGTGTGTGGGTGTGCGACAATCTTAGTGATACACTCAAACAACTCTTCACGAGTGTAAGAGAATGCTTTTGCCTCAGAATTCAAACCATAAGTCATTGATACTTCATCTCCTCAATCAGAGCAGTAAAGAAAGCAATACGGTCTTTTGAGTATTCAATATCTACACCATAACCTTTACAGAAGTTCTCAACTTGCTGTTCAAGATGTGTAGGATAACTGAAATTGAACCTAGAATAAGTTATATAATTGATGAATTCTTGTTTCATAATCTCAAACAGACGCACTTGGTCGTCTTGTGTGAAATCTACCTCACGGTCAGTGGGAGAGTGTCCGTTGAATTTGATTTTCATCTCAACCAACTCCATATGCTTCAAGAATACCATGAGCAAGAGCAATTGCCAAATCCTTCTGTGAGATACTCATATCTTCACGAGCACCACCAGAACAAGAAGTAATGAAAATACCAGCATTATCTACTGTGAGTTCTACTCGTTCAGTTTCATTCTCATTTTCAGGATTAGTCCAGGTGAAAACATCAATCTTGGAACGGAGCACATCAGTTCCAGGAAGCAAAGTGTAGAAGTTAGACATCAGGTTTCTGTGTGTATGAGTGTATTATAGGGCATCACAGGGGTCTTGTGCGTGTCCCTGTGTCAGTTCATCAGGTGTCACAAGACTCCTCAACACCTTACGAAGAAACTGAATAGAACCATAAAACTCTTCACCATCTTGACCACCAATTACAATCCAATCAACCTCTTCAAGGGCAAGTTGGATTTTCTCATTTGTGGTAAGTTGTTCAAATCCTTTTTCCGTAAGTTCCTTTCTTTCAAACGCAGCAAGATGTTGGAATGCTTCCTTATGTTCTTCCATAAGGTTCTTTGCGATGTCTAGAACTTGGTTTTCTTTCTCTCTCCGTGCTGCTTCTTCAAGCATTTCTTCGTGTGTAGGGTCAGACATAATTACTCCTATCTCTATACCAATTAAGGTCACGTTTCACACCAATTATATCACAATCAAAGTAAAATCGTCTGTATCTGATTGAAAATCCAAATACAGTAGCATCACCAATATGAATATCAATACGTGGGAACCATTCCTCGCCACTATAATCATCCCATTGAAGTGTGAAATCTAAGAGGGCATACTTACGGTGTGGAAGGATTTGTAGAAACCATTCTTTTCCATAATCCTCATAAGTTTCGTAGTCAAAGAGTTTCATTGTTCCCAAGCATAGGATTTCAAAAGTTCGTTGTCCTTCTCAAGTTGCCTTATTCTATCACGCAATTCTGCATTTAGTAAATAGAGTTCCTCCAAGTGTGATGCGAGTTGATAGAAATTGACTTCACCCATTTCATAACGACATGCACTATCATTTGTGAGTTCAGTGAAGATATTTTTCCATAGTATTGATTCGTTTTCAGTCATACTTCCCAATCTCTCCCCTCCCAGTCAATCAGGCACATATTCGTTTGTTCCTTATCAGTATAGTTCTCATAAGCATACTGACGACACTCTTCTTCTGTGCCCTCAAATAGCATTTCATACATTTTGTGGTCTCCATCGTAGGTAATCTTATACAATCCCCACTCATCATAACAATCAGGAAAGAAAGGCATTATCGTAGTTTCTCCCTAATTGTTCGGATACATTCATTCCATTTATAACTGTTAGTATCATGCTCTTTGAGCAACCACATATCAATCTGGTCTACCAAATCCTCAATAGATGTTTCACTATCCCAATCACCATGAACTGTGAATACATCACCCCACCAATCATAAATCAAATCGTACAGGGTTTTTGATTTAGGATAAGCATACTTGATTTTATCAAATACACCCTGGGTCTCATCATTCAACTCAACATACTTATCAATCAGTTTGAGTTCTTCAAGTGTGAGTTCAAGTGT
>Ga0194130_10002370_pt1 | contig 27429 bp, 30 predicted proteins | sample TA2KigsurfametaG_FD_160084 | JGI IMG/M metagenome (GOLD analysis project Ga0194130, IMG submission 160084) | Freshwater microbial communities from Lake Tanganyika, Tanzania - TA2015050 Kigoma 12 surface | ecosystem: Environmental > Aquatic > Freshwater > Lake | place: Tanzania: Lake Tanganyika...
CACCAGCGAGCCAACACCAGTGTTCCGTCCATCCGATGAGTAGCGAGCAAAGGGTGCAGAGCGCGGTTCGGGATGGACGGAACACTGGTGTTGGCTCGCTGGTGCGTCAGAGGGGCCGAAGCTTGAGTGCCCGAACGCCTGAGAGCGCGGCTAGCACACAAATCGGCCGCTACCTTGGCCGCTGTTTTTGAGGAACATGGGCTTCCGTTTGCACCGATCACAAGGCCGCAAGACTTGTTAAACGACCCGCATCTCTTGGCCACCGGTGGACTAGCGGCTATGCGCTTGCCCGACGGCGGAGAGACCTTGACGGCTCTTCTGCCCATCACTTTAGATGGAAAGCGGCCAGGCATACGTATGCCTCCTCCTCGCCTTGGGGAGCACACCGACGAGATATTGGGCCAGCTTGGCAGTGATTTCCGTCATTGATATCCCACAATCATATATTTCATAATGTGATAAGAAAACCAATAAAACATCCATTAACACCCATTCTTCCGTCGGGACCCCGAAGGGTTCACATCTTGAGAAATGGGCGTTATTGGGTGTATTATTGGTTCTATGCTTCGCTCTGACACCCTTCAGATCACCCCCGAGATCTTGGGCCTGATCGCTCGGATTGATGAGTTCAAAGGCGCTTGGCGTGCCTTGGGCACCCTTGCGCCTGATCGTCTGTCTGCGTTGCGCAGGGTAGCCACCATCGAGAGCATCGGGTCGTCAACCCGTATCGAGGGCAGCAAGCTGTCCGACAGGGAAGTGGAGAAGCTGCTTTCCAACCTGGCCATCCAGTCTTTCGAGACCCGCGATGAGCAGGAGGTGGCTGGCTACGCTGAACTGATGGACTTGGTGTTCAGCTCCTGGCGTGACATTGTGTTCAACGAGAACCATATCAAGCAACTGCACCAGATCCTGCTGCGCCATAGTGAGAAGGACTCGCGGCACCGCGGACAGTACAAGACCCACTCAAACAGCGTGGCCGCTTTCGATGAACACGGTGTGCAGATCGGGATCGTGTTCGAGACGGCAAGACCGTTCGACACGCCGCGTCTGATGGCTGAATTGGTTGCCTGGGTGAATGGGGAGCGCGACAAGGCGGCTTTGCACCCGCTGTTGATCATTGCCATCTTCGTCGTGGTGTTCTTGGAGATCCACCCGTTCCAGGATGGCAATGGCCGCCTCAGTCGTGTCTTGACCACTTTGTTGCTTATTCAGGCAGGCTACGCTTATGTGCCGTACAGCTCACTGGAGAGCGTGATCGAGCTGAATAAAGAGGCGTACTACCTTGCCCTGCGGCAGACGCAGGGGTCCATCCGGACCGATGCTCCCCACTGGCAACCGTGGCTGGTGTTCTTCCTGCGGTCACTGGCCGAGCAGGTACGGCGGCTTGAAAAGAAGGTGGAGCGCGAGAAGATCGTACTGGCTGCCTTGCCCGAGCTGTCACTGCAGATCGTCGAATTTGCCCGCGAACACGGGCGCGTCACGATTGGCGATGCGATCAAATTGACGGGTGTCAGCCGTAACACGCTGAAGCAACATTTCCGCAACCTGGTCGAGCACGGTCATTTGAATCAGCAGGGCAGCGGGCGTGGTGTTTGGTACGAACTCAAGTGATGGGATTGATGGATGTTTAATTTGATCGTTTCGGGCGGTGGCTGGGAGCCCCATCGTGACTCGTTCGGCAGCCTAAGCAAGACCTGCTAACTCGCAGAGCCGAGCTGTCAGGCGCTCAGAGCCCCGCACCACGCGGGGCTTTTTGCTTTTGCGCCCTGACTGACCCCATGGCCACCCACCCCCGAAATCCGTCTCAAACCCCGTTTCGTCTCAGAACCTCCTGACTTTTTGTCCGCCCAAGGGAAAGTACGTCGGATATTCACAGGGTCGGCCCCATCCGCGCCCAGCGCCAGCAATCCAGGCAGCACCTCATAGCCCAGCCGGTGCGCCACGTGGCCGGGTAGGTCCTTGAGCCAGAGGTGTTTGTCTTCGGCAGTGCAGTGCCACAGGCAGTAGCGATTGTCCTTACGGCTAGGCTTCAGGCCGCGGTCGCAGTCAGTTTGACCCCCAGAGCCCTGCAAACTTTCTGGATGGTGTCGAACCGGGGATGCGCCTCGGGCCGGAGCGCCTTGTAGAGCGCTTCGCGGGTCAGTCCGGCCGCCTGCGCGACTTGCGTCATGCCTCTGGCGCGAGCCATATCGCCCAGCGCCGCGGCCAGCAGCCCCGGATCGCCGTCTTCGATCGCCAACCGGATGTAATCGGCGATCGCCTCATCGTCGTCCAGGTACTTGGATGGATCGAACTCTGTCAATTCGGACACTTTGATCTTCCTGGTCATGTCACTGCTCCTCAATCGTCTCTGCCAGTGCAATGGCTTTCGCGATGTCCCGTGCTTGTGTCGCCTTCGTTCCCCCACCTAGCATTCGGCCATCTCTGTCGTGTCGTCAAAGATCACAACGAAACGCATGCTCAACCGCCTACCCGGGCCGGTGCAGCGTGCAGTTGCAATCCGAGTGCAGAAACGACCTTCATGATCGTCGCGAACTCGGGGTTGCCGTCAGCCGAGAGAGCCTTGTAGAGGCTCTCTCGGCCCAACCCCGCGTCGCGGGCAATCTGGCTCATGCCTTTGGCGCGCGCGATATCGCCGAGTGCCGCGGCAATCAGTGCGGAGTCGCCCTCTTGAAGCGCTGCTTCCAGGTAGGCGGCCATGTCCTCGTCGGTGATCAGGTGCTCGGAAGGATCCCAGATGCGTGTCTTGGTTTTGGGCATAGTCACTACTCCTACAAATCTTTTGCCAATGCCTTGGCGTTGCGTATGTCCTTGTCCTGCGTGGACTTGTCTCCTCCGGCCAGCAAGACAATCACGACCTCGCCGCGCTGGATGAAATAGATCCGGTATCCGGGCCCGTGGTCAACCCTCAGTTCCGACACGCCATCGCCCACTGGCTTGGCATCACCGGCGTTGCCGAGAGACAAGCGTCGGATGCGGATGTCGATGCGGGCACGGGCGACTCGGTTTCGCAGTCCAGAAAACCATTTGGCGTAGGCTTCAGTTTGCTGGATCTGGATCATGCATCAATGTATCCCATGGGAAACATTGATGTCAAGCTCGGCTTGAAGCGGCTTGTGATGCCTCCTCCTCGCCTTGGGGAGCACACCGACGAGATATTGGGCCAGCTTGGCAAAGATTCCCGTCATTGATATCCCACACCTCCCCGGCAGACGGCTTTGCCAAGACGGTGACTCATTGGCTAAAATGGCTAAAAACTTGAGGGTCCACGATGAGAGTCACTGCCACTGAAGCCAAGAACCGATTCGGCAGTCTGTCTGCTCAAGCTAAGCGAGAACCGGTGTTCGTCGAAAAGGCGGGCCAACTCGACACCGTGATCATTTCTGCCGAGCACTACCACGCCCTGCAGGCCAACCACGACAAGGCCAGCCGCGCCGGGCGTAAGAAGAGGTTCGAAGCCGAGTTTGGGGACTGGATCGCCGCCGAGAATGCCCGCGTCGAAACGAACGGCGTTCCTGGTGCCGACTTGCGTCCTTGGTGAGGCATGCATGGCCCAGTACGATGTTTTCCCCAATCCGAGCACTAGCGCCAATGCAGGAATCCCCTATGTGGTGGTGATCCAGAGCGACCTGCTCGATGCTTTGGCGACGCGACTGACCATACCGCTGGCGGCGCTTGATGCCAGCACCCGCATACCGACCGCGCTTTGCCCCGTCATCACGGTCAAAGGCAAGCGCCTGCATGCGCTTGCCCACTATGCGGCGCCCTTGCCTGCCAAGGTCCTGCGGCGTCCTGTCGACAACGTCGCAGCGCAGGCATCTGCCTTGGTGTCTGCGATGGACACAGTGATGTCTGGCATCTAGCCAGCCTTTCTGGCGTAGCACCTTCGCATCCGAAGGATCTGCGGGCTAGGCTGCATCAGGTTCGAATCCCTGATCTCACCAAAAACAGGGAGTCTGAAAACTGAGCGAGTTAGTTAAACGATCGCTTCTGGGCCGCCATGCAAAGTTTCTTCAAATCTTCAATCTTTCAAACTCAGCAGACAAGCTGTTGATCTGATTGAATTTTTCGCAGTCAGCTCCTGACTAGCGATTGAAGAAACTAGCCCCAGATGGGGGTTTCAGCGCGATTGCCTTGCGCCTGCACAGCAGGATGCGTCAAGTCAGGGCCTCGCGCGGGATTGGCCAGGACCGGCGCTCAAACGCGGTGGCGCCGCTGAGCAGTCCAGACCGGCACACAAGACAGCGGCCCTGCTTAGTTGACCTGAATGCCTGCGGTGCGCACCAGTCGGCCCAGCCGCTGCACATCGGTGCGAATGAGATCGCCGAATTCCTGCGGGCCGCTGCCCACGAGATCAAAGCCCAGGCCGCCAAGCTTGCTGCGCACATTCGGGTGATTCATGGCTTTAGCAAACTCGGTGTGCAGGCGCCGCACCACCTCGGCGGGCGTGCCCGCCGGGGCCACGATGCCGTTCCAGGCCGCATAGTGGTAGCCGCTGACGCCCGATTCGCCCAGCGTCGGTACCTGCGGCATGGCCGATGAGCGCTTGGAGGTGCTGACGGCCAGCACCTTGACCTTGCCCTCTTTGGCCAGACCCACCACATTGGAGATGCCAGTGAACATCACGGGGATGGTGCCGGCCATCAGGTCAGTGAGGGCGGCGCCCATGGCCTTGTGCGGCACATGGGTGAGCTTGATGCCCGCCGCGTCAATGAGAAACTCCATTGCCAGATGCTGGGCCGAGCCCGAACCCGTGGATGTGAAATTGAGGGCGCCGGGCTTGGCCTTGGCCTGAGTCACCAACTCTTGTACGGAAGCCGCCGGAAACGAGGGATGGGTGATGAGTACCAGCGGAACGGTCGAGGTCAGGATGACGGCGGTGAAGTCCTTCACCGGGTCATAGGGCAGCTTGGCATAGAGCGCAGGATTGGCCGCCATGATGCCGTCATTGGGCATGAACAGGGTGTAGCCATCGGGCGCCTAGCGGGCGACCGCTTCGGCGGCGATGATTCCGTTCGCCCCGGTGCGGTTGTCGATCTGGATGGGCTGTCCTATCTGCTCGGAGGCCTGGGCCGCCAGCGCCCGGGCGATGGTGTCGACCGCACTGCCCGCACCGAAGGGGACCACCAGCTTGATCGGTCGATCAGGAAAAGTCTGAGCGCCAAGCCCCGGGGCCAGAGCAGAACCGAGGATCAGGGCCGAGAGGCCAAGCCAAAGGCGTCGCACGCGATGCTGCATGAGTCAACTCCTCGATGAACAACAGTCCCAAAATCAAGGTTCATGGGACACAATGAACAGGATAGCCGAGATCTCTTAGCCTTGCCCTGGCCCCTGATACTCCTGATTCCCCTATGACCCGTGCCGTCGAAGCCCTTGCCGAGTTTGCCTGTCAGACCCAGCTGGGCGACATCGAGGCCAGGGCCCTGTCGCACTTGCGCGATATCCTGGCTGACACCTGGGCCGCCTGCGCTGTGGGTATGCAAGAGCCGCCCATGCGCCGTCTGCTGCAATTGCAACAGGGTCAGGTCTCTGGCGGGCAAGCCTCGGTCCTGGGGACCTCGGTCCAGCTCAATGCGCTGGATGCGGCTGCGCTTAATGCAGCCGCCGGCTGCTGGCTCGAACTCGACGAAGGCAACCTCACGAGCAACGGCCATCCTGGCATACAAGTGCTGCCCAGCGCCCTGGCGGTGGCCCAGCAGCACCGCTGCAGCGGTGCCGATTTCTTGATGGCCGCCGCGATCGGCTACGAGGTGGTCGCGCGTATCGGCAGCGCCTGCGACATGCGCATGAGCATTCATCCGCACGGCACCTATGGGGTGGTGGGGGCGGCTGTGGCCACGGGCCGTTTGATGGGACTGAGTCAGCCCGAGATGCGCGAACTGATCAGTCTGGCCGGCTCCTCGCCCATCGCAGGTAACCGGCAAGGCATGAAAGAGGGCGCGACACTACGCAACTGGTACGCCTCGCACAGTGCGACCATGGGACAGACGGCCGTGCGGTTGGTGCAAAGCGGGTTTACCGGCCCCCTCGATGGCCTGGAGCCCACATGCAACGATGTACTGTTCGACAACTACCAGCCCGAACGACTGGTGCGGGGCCTGGGGCACCAGTGGCTGCTGGCTGACGGCTACATCAAGCTCTATGGTTGCGGTCGGCCGATTCATGCGGCTATCGATGCCTTGCGCGATGCGCTGGCCCCGCTGGGCGACCCGCAGGCCTGGCCCGAGCCGGAGACCATTGAGCGTATCGAGGTGCGAGGTTTCAAGTTTCTGACCTTTCTCAACCGCACCGACATTCGTAACGCTTTTGCCACGCGGTTTTCCACGCCCTTTGCGCTCGCATCGGTGCTGCGCCATCGCAGCCACGGCATCGAATGCTTCACCGACGAGGCGGCCGCTGACCGGCGGATTCACGACCTGCTTGCACGCATCAGCCTGAGTGAAGATCCCCAGTGGAGTGAACGATTCCCCGCCGAACAGCGCTGCGAGGTACACATCACACTCAAAGATGGGCGGCATCTGAGCGGCCGCTGCACCATCATACGCGGCGAACCGTCCAACCCGGCCGATCCACAAGAGTACAAGAATAAATTCATGGCGCTGGCCGGGCGCGTCTGGCCGTCCTCGCAACTGGAGGACCTCTACCGACAGGCCCGGCAGCCCGAAGCCCTAGCCACGCTGCAGGCGTGGGGCTTGAGCGCCGAGGACGGCTCATGTCCTCGGGGCTGACCTGCGGTGAGCCGTCCGGCGACATGAGGTCTATCGGTAGTGGGCCCCTCAGCTTGACAGGCCTATCATTGACGGGTTCATCGATTTTTTGTCGCCCTCCACCGCAAGGAATATAAAATGAACAATTTCATTTGCCTGATCGGGGCCGGGCTGGTCTGGGCGGGCAGCGCCCAAGCCATTTCTCTGACGGTGCCAAAGGGCTTGATCGATATGGCCGTGGCGAAGAAATTCCCCAAAGAAAAAGCCACTATTGCGGTGGACAAGCCCACCCTCACCCTGAGCAAAGCGCGCCAGAAAGTGGAGTTGTGTGGAACCTGGGTCAGCAAACTGCCCCAGGCCAGCGGTGATTTTTGTATCGATACCCAACCCGTATGGAACAAGGACACGGGCGATATCGAGATTTCCAAAGTCAATATCCTGAAGTTGACCACTGCCAATGGCAAAGAACTTCCCGCTACGGTTGCCAACCTCCTCAATGCCACAGTGCTCACCCTCTTGGATGGCGCGCCGATTTACCGTGTCCCCGACATGATTGGCAAGAGGCTCAATGGCATCGAGGTGCAAGACAGCGGTATCCGACTGAATTTTTAAAAGCGATCGGGTCGCAGGCCTTGCGCGCCAGAGGGGTGGAGGTCTCTCAACTGGTATGCTCAAACGCCGGTCAAGTAGGTTGAGCGCGTCGCCCAACCCAATTGCGAGATCCAGTCATCTACCGTCACCCTTCAGGCCTGACCGATGTATATCCCCGCACATTTTGCGATCAAGCATTCGCAAGAGCTGTACACAATCATTCGGGAGCACCCGCTCGGCGCGTTGGTCACCCTCGGGCCCGAGGGTCTTGATGCGAACCACATTCCGTTTGAGTTCGATGCGAGCCAGCGACCGCATGGAATACTGACCGCGCATGTTGCGCGCGCCAATCCGGTGTGGCAACAGTGCATGAACGGCGCGGATGTGATGGTGATCTTTCGTGGCAACGAGAGCTACATATCGCCCAACTGGTACCCGAGCAAACATGAGACCCACCGGCAGGTGCCCACTTGGAACTACGAAGTGGTGCATGTGTATGGTCGTCTGACGGTGATGGACGAAGAAAAATTTGTCCGTGGCGTCGTTGCTAAGCTGACCCGCGAACACGAGTCCAGCGAGCCGCGACCCTGGAAGATGGGCGATTCGCCCGCCGACTACATTGCCTCAATGCTGCGGGCCATTGTGGGTATCGAGATCGAGATCAAACGCATGGAAGGCAAGGCCAAGCTGAGCCAGAACCGGGAAGATCGGGATCGTTTCAACGCTGCCGACACCTTGCTCTCGAAGGGGGCTGAGGGTCTGGCCAGAGCGATGCGCGAGGCGGGCAAGTAGCCATGATGCGCCCGAGTCGATGGCATCAATGGCCTCGCAACTTTATCGTGTCGATTTTTTCCTCCAGGTCTTGATCCTATGAATCTGCTTGCCTCCGATCGCCTCGTAACGGTTCCTCACCGGCTCTCTCTTTGGGCGGGCCTGACCATGGCGCTGCTGGCTGGCTGCGCGGCGCAGCCGACGACGCTGGGCTACCGCGCCCCCTTGCAACCGGAGGGCTCTTCGGCTTATAGCGCCAAGCCTGGATGGACCTACTCGCAACAAGCGGTGGCTGCCGCCAATCCGCTGGCCACGGATGCGGGCTTACAGGTGCTTCGGGCCGGTGGTTCCGCAGTGGATGCCGCCATTGCGGTGCAGATGGTGCTGACGCTGGTTGAGCCACAGTCCAGTGGCATCGGCGGGGGGGCTTTCCTGCTCTATCACGATGGTCGCAAGGTGGAGGCCTGGGATGGCCGTGAAACAGCGCCAGCATCGGCCCATGAGCGCATGTTTCTCTCTGACGATGGCAAGCCGCTGCCCTTCATGGATGCGGTGCTTCGGCCGCAGGCCGTCGGTGTTCCAGGCACGGTGCGCATGCTCGAGCAGGCGCACAAGCAGCACGGCCGCTTACCGTGGGCGCTGCTGTTTGAACCGGCTATCGTGCTCAGTGAGCAGGGTTTTCGCGTCAGTGCCCGTCTGCACGCCCAACTCAAGGCAGAGCAAGCGCTCAAGCGCGATCCGGTCGCCGCGCGTTATTTTTACGACCCAGCCGGCGAGCCTTGGCCTGTCGGGCATGTGTTGAAAAATCCGGAGTTGGCTGCCGTGCTGCGTCAGATCGCCGCCAGGGGCTCGCAGGCCCTGCATGAGGGCCCTGTGGCCCAGGCCATTGTCGATGCGCTGCGGCTGCGGCCGGGCGCCGCTTCGGTGATGACGCTGCAGGACTTGGCGGCTTACCGCCCGGTCAAGCGCGACCCTTTGTGCCACCCCTACGCCGTGCCCCAGAGCGCCGGCGCGGCCCCTGTAGTCTTGCGGGTGTGCGGCTTTCCTCCACCGAGCTCTGGGGCCGTGGCGATTGGCCAGATCCTGGGCATACTCGCACACACTCAGGCGCACACCCTGGCCTTGGGCCAAGGGCAGGGCGGTGTGCCCGGCACCCGCTCAGCCGCTCCGACGGCCGACTGGCTGCACTTCTACACCGAGGCATCGCGGTTGGCGTTTGCCGATCGGGCTCAGTATTTGGGTGACCCGGACTTCGTGCCGGCCCCGACCGGGGGATGGCAGTCTCTGCTCGACCCGGCCTACCTGCGCTCGCGTGCGGCGCTGATTGGTCCGCAGAGCATGAAGACAGCCCAGCCAGGCGATCCGGCGGTCGTACGCGCAGCCTCGGGTGCGAAGGGGCCCGGCCTGCGCTTTGCATCCATGCCCCATCAGCCCGAATATGGCACCAGTCATATCAGCATCATGGACCGCTACGGACACGCGCTGGCCATGACCACCACCATTGAGGCTGTTTTTGGCGCGCGTCGCATGGTCAGCACCGATGCGTCGCGCTCCGGTGGCTTTTTGCTCAATAACGAACTGACCGACTTCAGCTTCTTGCCATCGGATGCGCAGGGCCGGCCGATTGCCAACCGGGTGCAGGCGGGCAAGCGTCCGCGCTCATCGATGTCGCCCACCCTGGTGTTCGATGCGAGCAGTGGCGAGTTGTTGATGAGCCTGGGCAGCCCGGGCGGGGCGCAGATCATTCACTTCACCGCCAAGACGCTCTACGGCATGTTGCACTGGGGGTTGAGTCCCCAGCAGGCCATCGATTTGCCTAACTTCAGTTCGCTCAATGGCCCTTCCCTGCTGGAGACCGGGCGCTTCGATCCGGCGACGGTTGATGCCTTGCGCACCCGCGGTGCCGAAGTGCGCGAGATCGAACTCACCAGCGGCTTGCAGGTCTTGCGGCGCACGCGCGGGGGCTTGCAGGGGGGCACCGATCCGCGCCGGGAGGGCGTGGTGCTCGGCGATTGAGCCGGCGTGGCGGTTTTTGCGTAAAGGGTTTTCCCGATTGCTGCCGTGGTTCTCCGATGGAACGATGGGTTGTTTCAAAACACTCATAGCAAGGAGACTTCGATGAAACGCAATCCCATCGGGCATCGTCGCGCCCTACTCGGCGGTTTGGCTGCGGCTGGCCTTGGCGCGCTTTTGCCTGCTGCCGCTCGCGCTCAGGGCGCCTGGCCCAATCGCCCCGTGACACTGGTCTGCCCGTGGGGTGCAGGCGGAGGTACAGATGCCACGGCGCGTATCGTGGCGGCCATCCTCGAGAAGAACCTGGGTCAGCCTTTCAATGTGGTCAACCGGGTCGGCGGCTCGGGCGTCGTCGGCCATTCGGCCATCGCCACGGCGCCGCCCGATGGGTACACCATAGGCATGATCACGGTGGAAATCACCATGATGCATCACCAGGGCCTGACCGATCTGAAGCCGACCAGCTACACCCCCCTGGCGCTGATGAATGTCGACCCGCCGGGCGTGCAAGTCAACGCAGGTTCGCCTTACAAGACCATCAAGGCCCTGGCCGATGCCATCAAGGCTGCACCGGCCGGCCGCTTCAAGGCCTCGGGCACGGGGCAGGGCGGCATCTGGCATCTGGGTCTGATAGGTTGGCTGCAGGCCATGGGTTTATCGCCCAATCATGTGCAATGGGTCCCCTCCAACGGCGCGGCACCGGCCATGCAGGATTTGGCTGCCGGCGGTATCGACATCGTGACCTGCTCGGTGCCCGAGGCCAAGGCCATGATCGATGCGGGTAAAGCGGTCAGCCTGGCGGTGATGGCGCCGCAGCGCAACCCAGCCTTCAAGGATGTGCCCACGCTCAACGAAACCCTGGGCATCAACTACTCGGTCGGGGCCTGGCGTGGCATTGCCGCCCCGCGCAATCTTCCCGACGCGATTGCCGCCCGACTCACGGCCGAGCTGAAGAAAGCCTACGACTCGGCCGAGTTCCAGGATTTCATGCGCAATCGGGGCTTTGGCACCACCTGGGCCGATCCGGCTGGATTTACCAAGTTCATGGCTGATGGCGATCGCGCGATGGGCGTGGCCATGACGGCAGCAGGTTTGGCCAAGAAATCCTGACCGAGGCCGTCCGGCAGCCCTGATCTGATGCGCTTGCATGACACCTTGCTCGGCGCCTTGCTGGTGGCGCTGGCGGCGGCATTTTTCGCCTATACCTTTACCTTTCCGGACATGCCGGGCCAGCGTTATGGCCCGGCCTTGTTCCCGCGCCTGATCGCGCTGGGCATCATGGCCTGTGGCGTGCTGATCGCCGTGCGAGGCTGGCGTTCGGGCCGGCCGATGTTGGACTTGAGTCCACCCCTGCGGCACCTGCAAGGCTGGCTGGCCTTGCTGGCGATGCCCTTGGCCGTGGTTTTTTACTGGCTGGCTGCCGACCGGCTGGGATTCTTGCCCACAGCCACCATTGTGGTGGCGGGCTTGTGCGCCTGGCTCGGGGTGCGGCTCTGGGCAGCCCTGCTCACGGGCGTGCTGACCGCGTTGGTGGTGCAGTGGTTCTTCGGCTCCCTGATGCGCGTGCCCTTGCCGCGAGGCTGGTTCATGCAGCTGGTGGCAGGGGGCTGAGCGTGGGGTCTCATTTTTTTTGTGAGGCCCTGCTGTGAGTGCGATTGCGGCTGCCGCCGCGCTGGTCTTTGATCCCTATGTGATCATGGTGGTGATCGGCTCGGCGATCTTCGGGATCTTCGTGGGTGCGATTCCGGGGCTGACTGCGACCATGGCCACCGCCCTACTGGTGCCCATCACCTTTTTCATGCCGCCGGTCCCCGCCTTGGGCGCCATCGTGACGGCCAGCGCGATGGCCATCTTCGCGGGAGATATTCCGGGGGCCATGCTGCGTATGCCCGGGACGCCGGCATCGGCCGCCTACACCGATGAGAGCTATGCGATGGCGCGCAAGGGCCAACTCGAACTCAACCTCGGGGTCAACCTGGTGTTCTCGGTCGCCGGTGGACTGGTGGGTGTGTTGTTCTTGATTCTGGCGGCGCCCTGGTTGGCCGAGGCGGCGCTCAACTTTTCATCCTTCGAGTATTTCTGGCTGGCCTTTCTCGGCCTGAGTTGTGCCACTTTGATCACAGCCAGTGGCCGTACGCGCGCAATCCTGGCCCTGCTGATGGGCTTGGCAGTGGGCTGCGTAGGCATAGACCCGGTGGCCGGTCATCCGCGCTTTACTTTTGGCAATGTAGACCTGATGTCAGGCATCAGCTTCATTCCCACCATGATCGGCGCCTTTGCGGTCAGCGAGTTGCTGCGCGGCTCCATATCGACCGAGGCCATGGGTGTGATGGTGCAGGAGAGAGTCGGGGCGCTGTTCAAGGGGATCGGTGAGGTGACCCGTCGTTACTGGCGAAATTTCTTGCGTGGCTCGGTGGTCGGGACGGCCATCGGTGCCTTGCCGGGTGCCGGTGCCGATATTGCCGCTTGGATCTCCTATGCCATGGCCAAACGGTTTTCCAAGGAGCCTGAGAAGTTTGGCACCGGCCATGTTGAGGGCGTGGTGGAGTCGACCTCGTCGAACAACTCGGCCTTGGGTGGGGCCTGGATTCCTGCCTTGGTCTTCGGCATACCCGGCGATTCGATCACCGCCATCGTCATTGGCGTTCTGTACATGAAGGGCATGAACCCGGGGCCAACCGTGTTCCTGCAGAACCCGCAGCTGATTTACGCCGTTTTCATGATCTTCGTTGCTGCCAATCTGCTGATGTTGCCGCTGGGGTGGGCTGCCATCAAGGGAGCCGGGCGACTCTTGCGCGCACCCCGGCGTATTCTCTTGCCCATTATTTTGTTGTTTTGCATCGTGGGCTCTTTTGCCATCACCAACAGCGCCTATGGCATTTTGGTGATGCTGGTTTTTGGTGTGATCGGTTGGCTCATGGAAGAAAACGGCATTCCGGTGGCGCCGTTGGTGCTGGGGATCGTCCTCGGAGAGTTGCTTGAGCAGAGTTTTCTGACATCCATGATGAAGGCTGATGGCGATCCGACGGCATTTTTTACCCGCCCGATTGCCGGCACGCTGGGCGTGCTGACCCTCCTGATCTGGGCGGTGATGGCCTGGCGGGCCTTGCGTGGATCGCCGCAAGCCCGGACTTGAACGGTCTGCCGCTATCATGCGCGGCCAGGAGCCGATATGCATGTATCCCCACCCACCATGACTGATCTGCTGGCGCGAGCGCCGGTCATGCCCATCATCTGGATTCATGATGCCCAGCGCGCCGTCCCCGTGGCACGGGCATTGGTTGAAGGCGGTGTAACGGTCTTTGAAGTGCTCCTGCGCACCCCCGCGGCCCTTGCTGCGATTACCGCCATTCGGCGGCAGGTGCCCGAGGCCACCGTGGGTGCCGGGACTTTACTGCGCGCAGCCGATGTGCAAAGCGCGGTCGACGCCGGTGCCCAGTTCGGTGTTTCACCCGGCTTGGTACCCGAGCTGGCCCAGGCGGTTGTCGACAAGCAATGGCCCTTGCTGCCCGGCGTTTGGACGGCCAGCGAAGTCATGCAGGCCATGGCCTGGAGCTTTGAGGCGCTCAAACTTTTTCCCGCCAATGGTCTCGAGGGTGTCAAGCAGATCGAGCATTTGCAGGGCGTGTTCCCGCGAGCACGCTTCTGTCCGACCGGCGGTATCAAGCCCGAGCACATTGAGAGCTACCTGGCTTTACGAGCTTGCCCGGGTGTCGGTGGCAGTTGGGTCACGCCGCAGGCCTTGGTGGCCGCTGGCGACTACGCAGCCATTACGGCGCTGGCTCGGCGGGCTGCAGCCTTCGCTACATCGCGACCGCAATGAGCACGCAGCCGCGCCGGCGACGCGCGATCGCTGTGGGCGGTGTCTGTGTGACCCGCATCTATCAGGTCGATCAGATACTGCCCCCCCCGGCCAAGGTCCTAGCCCGGCGCCTGGTTGAGGTGGTTGACGGTATGGCCTTGTCGGCCGTGTGCGCCTTCGCGCGGCTGGGAGGTCAAGGCGCGATCTGGGCCCGCTGCGGCGACGATGAGCAGGGCCGGACCGCGCGTGCTTCGCTGCAGGCCGAGGGGCTCGATGTGTCGGGTTTGTATCCGGTACCTGGTGCCTCTTCGTCGCGGGCTTGTGTCATAGTGGACGCTCAGGGCGAGCGATTGGTGGTTCCCTTTCACGACCCTGCCGTGGATGCCTCTGCCGATTGGTTGCCGCTGCAGAGTCTGGAGGGCGTCGACATGCTGTTGTGCGATGTGCGTTGGCCCGAGGGAGCGCAGGCAGCCATGCGCGCGGCCAGGCGGCTGGGTGTGCCGTGCATGCTCGATGGCGAGATCGCAGCACCTGGCGTGATGGAGACATTACTTCCCCTGGCCACGCATGCGGTGTTTTCGGATGCGGGCTTGCTGGCCCTCACCGGAGCTGCTACTGTGGAGCGTGCCCTGTTGGAAGTGGCCGCAGGTCATACCGGGCATGTGGGTGCGACCTGTGGTGTGGGGGGCTATGCGTGGGTCGAGGCGGGAGGCGTTCGCCGGATACCCGCCCCTGCGGTCAAGGTCGTCGACACCCTGGCTGCGGGTGATGTTTTTCACGGCGCCTTGGCCTGGGCCTTGACCGAGGGTCGCGACATGGCCAGCGCTGCGCGCTTTGCGTGTCACGCTGCTTCGCTCAAATGCACGCGTTTTGGTGGGCGTTTGGGTTGCCCGAGCCTGGAGGAGGTGGCGGCCTTTATCGAGGAGCAGTCTGCGCTTAGCCCACCAGTGCCGCTGACTTGATTTGACACCAAAGATGCCTGCCTTCTTTCAGCGAGAGGTCGTGAAGTGAGCGGCGGGTCACCCGGGCAAGCAGGATGGTCCCGGCGCATTGCACACGAACCAGGGCCTGCGAGGGATGACGGTCTGCGTGGATGCTCTCGATCACCCCGGCGATTCGGTTCTGCAGCGTGTTCGGGTCCTCGGGTGACAGGGACAGGCTGACATCGCGAGCCAGGATTCGAATGCGAACCCTCTGATGGAGCTGGGTGCCGCTTCCGGGATCGCGAACCCAGAGGCATCCCCCTGGGAAATTGAGTTGAATCAAATGCCAGCGTTCATCGCGGCTTGCCACTTGGCCTTCTATGACGATACCCGCCTGGTCGCCAACGGCCAGCGCTACCTGGGGGTCGCTCAAGACAGCCTGGACCGACGCGCTGGCGGTGACGGCGCCCGCCTGCAAGGCCACCGCATGATCGGCCAGGCGCGCCAGTTCATCCATGGAGTGGGTCACATACAGCGCGGGCATGCGCAGCTCGCGGTGTAAGCGTTCGAGCCAGGGCAGGATTTCTTCTTTACGAGCCGGGTCGAGCGAGGCCAGGGGTTCGTCGAGCAACAGCAGACTCGGCTGCAGGGCCAGTGCACGGGCAATAGCCACTCGCTGCCTTTCGCCGCCGGACAGGCTCGCTGGCCAGCGATGCTCAAGCTGACCAATACCGAGCAGCTCCACCGCCTCGGACAAGGCCCGGGCCGAACCTTCCTTGCGCACGCGTCGTTGACCGTAGCGCAGATTCTCGGCCACGCTCAGGTGATCAAAAAGGCTGGCTTCCTGAAACACATAACCCAGATCACGCCGCCAAGCCGGCGCGAACAAGTGCTGTGCGCTGTCTTGCCAGATTGTGGGGCCCAGCTGAATCCGACCACGCACTTGTTCAAGTCCGGCCAGACACCGAAGCAGTGAGGTCTTGCCCGAACCTGAGGGGCCAAAAATCACGGTGATGCCCTGACCGGGTAGGCGCAGATCGACATTGAGCCTGAAGCCCTCGCGCTGCAGATCCAAGGCCACGACCAGGTCAGGCACTTTGCTCATGCTTGCTTCCGGCGCTGCTTGCTTTGCAGCCGCATCAGCACCCAGAGGGCGATGAAAGAAAACAGCACCATGCCCGCGGCCAAGACATGGGCCTGGGTGTATTCCATGGCTTCAACATGGCCGTAGATTTGCGTCGACACCACCCGGGTCTGTCCCGGGATGTTGCCACCGACCATGAGCACCACGCCAAACTCACCCACGGTATGCGCAAAGCTCAGCACTGCCGCGGTCAGCAGACCTGGCCGTGCCAGCGGCAGGGCTACGGTGAAGAACGCATCCAGGGGGCGGGCTCGCAAGGTGGCAGCGACCTCCAGGGGTCGCGCGCCCATCGCCTCGAAAGACGACTGAATCGGCTGCACCGCGAAGGGCAATGAGAACACGAGGGCGCCCAGAAGCAGTCCACTGAAAGAAAAGGACAGCGGGCCCAGGCCCAAGGCTTGCGTCAACTGACCCACCCAGCCCTGCGGCCCGAGCAGGACCAGCAGGTAAAAGCCCAGAACGGTGGGTGGCAGCACCAGGGGCAAAAGCACCAGCGCGCCCAGGGGAGTCCGCCAGCGCGAACGCGTTTGCGAGAGCCACCAGGCCAGCGGCGTGGCCAATACCAGCAGGATCAGTGTGCTCAGTGTGGCCAGTTGCAGGGTCAAGGCAATGGCCGATACGGCCTCACTGCTGAAAGCGGCGGGTCTCATGGGCTGTAACCATAGGAGGCCACCAGCGCCTGCGCTTGTGCGCTGCGCAGGTAGCTCAGGAACTGGGCAGCGGCCGGTTGCCCGCTGCCGGCCCGCAACAAAACCGCCTGCTGCCGGATGGGTTTGTGCAGGGACTCGGGCACGATCCAGCCCGATCCTTCGCGCAGCCGGCCGTTTTCATAGACCTGTGACAACGCGACAAAGCCCAGAGCGGCATTGCCCGAAGCAATGAACTGATAGGTCTGGCCAATATGGGCGGCTTCGACCGCCTGGCCACGCAGGGTCAAGCCCAGCGCAGCGATGACCTCGGCGCTGGCTCGTCCGTAGGGCGACAGCCTGGGGTCGGCCAGGGCCAGCCTGCCGGGCAGAGGAGCCCTGAGGACATGCCCCTGTCCGTCCACAAGTCCGGCTTGCTTGCTCCAAAGCACCAGGCGTCCGGTGGCGTAGGTCTGGCCCGTACCTGCTACCGCCAAGCCCTGCGCCTGCAATTTTTCGGGCGTCTCCTCATCAGCGGCCAGCAAGACTGCGAAGGGCGCACCGTTGCGGATTTGGGCGTAGAACTGGCCGGTGGCTCCAAAGGAAAGAGCCAGCTTGTGACCACTGGCCTGTTCGAACTGGGCGGCGAGGGCTTTGGCCGGAGCTGCGAAGTTGGCGGCTACCGCCACCTGTACTTGCTGAGCTCGCGACGGCAGCGCCAGAAGGAGGGCCGCGCTCAGCATCAGGCCGATGCGGCGGGCGATAGGCGAGCTACCGACGCAGAGGGAAAATTGGGCCGCCATGGCGTATTTGAATACTGATCGAATTAGCGCTATTCTAAATTAGAATAGCAAAATCAATCTTGATGCTTCGCGCCAATGAAGACCGCACCGCTCCCCCTGGAAGAGCTGCTCGGACCGGGCAGCGCGGATAAGCGCCTGGAGGTTTTGCGGGCGATTGCCCAGACCGGCTCGATTTCGCAGGCAGCGCGCAGCACGGGTGTGAGCTACAAGGCGGGCTGGCAGGCGGTGGAGACCCTGAGCAATCTGGCGGGCGTGCCGCTGGTTGAAAAGCTGGTGGGTGGGGCCGGCGGCGGAGGCGCCCGATTGACGGCCGAGGGACAGCAATTGCTGCACGCCGCTGACCTGATGCGCAGCGCCCACAAGCAGGTACTGGCGCGGCTGCATCGGGGCAAGGCGGCGTGGAGTGCCGGTACGGTTGCCGCCGTCGGCTTGCGCACCAGCCTGCGAAACCAGCTGCCCTGCAAGGTTCAGGCGATCAGCGTCTCGCGCGGCCTGGTCCGAGTGAGTCTGGCCCTGGCGGATGGCCAACTGCTGGGCTCTCGCATCACGCGTGAGAGCCTGCAGTTACTGGGCTTGCGGGTGGGCATGCCAGTACTGGCCCTTTGCAAGGCCACTGCGGTGACCGTCGCTCCTCACATCGTGGCCATGGGCCAGGTCAATGTACTCAAGGGGGTGGTGGCTCGGCTGGCCGCTGGCAAGGTCTCGCAAGAGGTGTCAGTGCAATTGGCGCCGGGCTTGCGGCTGGTGGGCTTTGCCGATGCAGATGCCGGCCTCAAGAGCCGCCAGCGCGCGATAGCGGCTCTTGAGGAGTCGGCCGTGGTCATTGGTTTGGCGGCCTGATCGCCGCCCTCGGCGCGATCAGGCGCCGCTCCTCAGCCCTGCAGCTTGGAACCCGGAGGCGCGAACTCCCGCGGATGGACCACGATCCATTTGCCGTTTTGGACCTGTTTGATACGGTTGGCGTCATCGCCGTAGTTGTTCGGTCCGTCAAAGCGCAGCCGGCCGACGATGGTGTCGACCCGGTTCTTGCGCAGCCAGTCGGCGATGCGCTTGTCGTCCAAACTGTTGGTGCCCTTCACGCCGGCCTCAAGCACCTGCCAGCCCGCAAAGGCGTTGGCAGCCTGCAGTTCAAAGGCGGTGTCGGGCAAATTGGCTTTGGCCGCGCGGTCGTTGAAGGTCTTGAACACATCCGTGTAAGCCGGGTTGCTGGTAAAGGGCGCATGCTGCTCAAATGTGGTGAAGGACAAGGCATTGGCACCGAGCGGGGATTGCGCCATCGGCCCCGGCGTTGGATAGAGATGAAAATGCAGCTTGGGTCGGTAGTCAATTTTGGCCAGGGCCTCAAGCAGTTGGATGCTCTCCGGGCCGATGGAGCCAACCCATAAGAAGTCGGGGTTGGTGTCCTTGATGCGCGAGGCAATCGAGCCGAAATCGCGATTGCCGAATTCCCATTCGAGCCACAAGACTTCGCGCATCCCGCGCTTCTTGAACACCTCGCGCGCACCGGCTGACATGAACACGACGGATGGGAACTTGCTGGTGACCAGGGCAACCGTTTGTGGTCGGACGCCGGCTGCCTGAAAGGAGTCGAGCAGGGTGGTGGGCGAGGTGGTGCCTGGCTCATGCCCCATGGCATAGGCCGGGAAGTGCATTTCGTACTTGGCCAGCGAAGGAATGCCAAAGGAGTTGGTGATGATGAATTTGTTGTATCGCTGGGCCACACCCATGGCCGCCAGCGAGTTGGCTGTGGCGTAAGGCCCCATGATCAGGTCGACCTTGTCGACGGTGATCAGCTGTTCGTACTGGGTTCGGGCCAGATCGGGCCTGGATTGATCGTCTTTCATCACCCATTCGACCGGGCGGCCAAGCAGGCCTCCCCGACGGTTGAGTCCCTCCAGGAAGATCTCGGTCGAGATCTTGTGCAGCATGGCCGTGGCGGCCAAGGGGCCCGTCATCGACATCGTGCTGCCCACACGGATGGGCTGGCCCTGCGCTCTGGTGAGGGTGGGCAGGGCGGCCAGGGCGACGGTAGAACCCAATGCCTTTAGAAATGGACGCTTTTGCATAAAGTCTCCTGTGGGTCGGATGGGTCGGTCGAAGAGGGCTCGAGCGTAACGCGGTCCCCTCGACCTTGTTGCCGTCCGGATTATTCGAGACCTTATAAAAATACCGATCAGGGCTATCCCGTAGTCCCCCGACCTGCCGCCCAGCTTGGGCGGGTGAGGGGCATATACGCCAGGCCGGAAAGCCGTTACATTGTGCTGTGGATGCGCCCGACGGTCGCCAAAAACGCGTGGACCGGTCGCGGCGATTTTTAAAGCTCAACAGGAGATGGACATGAACGCACCCACGGAGGGCGGACTCAAGAGCCGCTACGACGCTGCTGATTTGATTACCCAGGAGGTTCTCAAGCGCTATGAGAGCACGCCCGATCCGCGTCTGCGCGAGATCATGCTGTCTTTTATTCGTCACCTGCACTCCTTTGCCAAGGAGGTCAAACTTACCTCCAAGGAGTGGGCCTACACCATGAATTTGTTGGAGGAAACCGGCAAGTGGTGCGGTCCCGGGCGTAATGAGTTCATTATTTTTTCCGACGCCCTGGGGCTGTCCATGCTGACCGTCACCCAAGACTACCCGCGGCCCGCGCACACCACCGAGCCGACTTTGGTGGGGCCCTTCCTGCTCGAAAACGCACCCGAATTCCCGCTTGGGGCAGACATCAGCGCCGGTGCACAGGGCACCCCCCTGTTTGCGCAGGGCACGGTGCGCGATGTCAATGGCAATCCGCTGCCTCACGCCAAGATCGATGTTTGGCACTCTGACGACCGTGGTCTGTATGATGTGCAACAGGACCTGGAGACCAATGGCCCCTGGGCGCGCGCCTTGTTGACGGCCGATGCCAAGGGCCACTACAGCTTTTGGTCCATCATGCCAGTGGATTACCCGGTCCCGCAGGAGGGGACGGCCATCATCATGCTGAGCAACACCACCGGCCGCAGCTGGCGTCCGGCCCATCTGCACTATCGCGTGCAGGCGCAAGGCCAGCGGCCCCTGGTCACTCACATCTTCGACCGCAACAGCAAGAACCTCGACGCCGATGCGGTCTTCGGCGTGCGACCTTCTCTGATTGCCGACTTTGTCCACCACAAGGGGGGCACCGCCCCCGATGGCAAAGTGATGGACGGCGACTTTTACACGCTCGATTACGACTTCATCATGGTGCCCGCCTGAGCGGGCCGGCGGCTCGGGCTCAAATCAGGCGCGCGCTGACCGCGCCTGTATCGGCGAGGCGCAAGGCCACTTCGCAGGGTGCTTGCGGGAATTGGGTCTTCACCAGGCTGCCGGTGGTCACGATGTCGCCGCCGCGCAGCGGGATGTTCCGCAGCTGGAGATGGTTGGCCAGCCATGCCAAGGCATCGAGCGGATGGCCGAGCACATCGCTGCCCCTGCCCCGGCCGACCTCCTGACCATTGACCAGAGCCAGACCCTCGACGCGGTCTAGTTGGTCAAAGGCCCAATCCCTCAGGGGGGGGCCCATCACCAGGCCAGCGTTCCAGGCGTTGTCGGCGATCAGGGTGAGGATGTTGCCCGGCAGCGCAGCGTAATCCGCCGCACGATCGTCGACCAATTCCAGAGCAGGATGTGCGCGCAGGATGTAGTCTGCAATATCGCGGCCCCAGGGACTTGGGCGTAGCGGCAGGTCGGCCCGCATTACAAAGGCGATTTCAAACTCGACCGCCAGGCGGCCGAAGTTTGCTGCCTGAATCTGCGCGGCATCGCCATAGACCTGGCTGGCCAGCACACGACCGCTGATACTGTCCGCGTAGCCCACCAGTTCCCTCATGGTTTTCGTCGTCAGGGCGATTTTGTAGCCCGCCGGTCGAGTGTCGAGCAGGGCGCATTTGCGCGTGACCAGCGAGGCTTGCACTGCATAAGCGGTACCTGCATCAGGCAGTTCGGCAGGCTCGCGCAGGCCTTCAAATCGCGCTTTGCGCTGATGTTGCTCCATCAGGGCAGCGGCGGCTGCGTCGATATGCGCGGATGTCCAGGCCATGGGATTGAGCTGCGGAGATGACGACGGAAGGATTGTGTCATCGGATCGACTGGGCCAGGGTGTCTGGGGCCGATGGCTTACAGGCGGGTTTGGGCGGCGTATTCCTTGACATCAGGTTCGAAATTGCGCCTTGGCGTAAGCTTGGGGGCAGGAGGTGAGCCGCATGAAAATCCTGATCGCCGCTGTTGTCTGTACGGGGCTTGCGGGGCCGGCTTCTGCAGATTCACTGACTTATCGTGTGTCGCAGCTACCGGAAGCGCTCAAGAGCGTCTGGCAGCGCACCGTCCCTGAGATGACGGCGGCCAGTCGGTGCGCTGCGGCCTTTGATGCCAATGAGGGGCCGAAGATGACGCTGCAGTGTTCGGTCTACATCCGGATGGCGGCCGAAGGCGAGCGTCGCGCGTTGAGGATGTGCGAGGACAAGCGTCGCGAACTCGCCATTGCATCGCCCTGTCGCCTGGTGCAACCTTGAGGCCGCGCCGATCCTTCGGGCCGTCGAGAGCGCGGCTGTAACGGCGTTTAAACTGCCCCGCCGTGGACTTGCACCAGGGCTTGAGGTTCTCACGCGTGCGTTCTTCCGCTATCAAACGATGTGCTGTATTGCAGAAAGAGGGGTATTGAGATGTCGATTCAAAGGGTGGGTGTGATCGGGGCGGGCACGATGGGTAACGGCATTGCACAGATTTGCGCAGCCGCTGGCGTGTCTGTGGTGATGCTGGATGTATCGCAGGCGGCCGTCGATCGTGGCCTCAAGACTATCTCTGCGAGTCTGGACCGGCTGGTGCGAAAGTCGACCCTGGACGAGGCTGGAAAGCAGGCGGTGCTGGGCCGTATCGCCGGCACGACGCGCTACGAGAATTTATCGGGCGCCGATTTGGTGATCGAGGCTGCCACCGAGCGCCTCGACCTCAAGTTGTCTATCCTCAAGCAGATCGAGACCCTGGTGACCGAAGAGACGGTGATTGCCACCAACACATCGTCGATTTCGATCACGGAATTGGCAGCCGCGCTGAACAAGCCGGAGCGATTTATTGGCACCCATTTTTTTAATCCGGTGCCTGTCATGGGGCTGCTCGAACTCATACGCGGCCTACAAACATCGGATCAGACCCATCAAGCGATGTTGGCCTTTGCAACGCAGGTGGGCAAAACAGCCGTGACCGCGCGCAACGCCCCGGGCTTTGTGGTCAATCGCATACTGGTGCCGATGATCAACGAAGCAATTTTTGTGCTGCAAGAGGGCCTGGCTTCGGCCGAGGATATCGATGCTGGCATGAAGCTCGGATGCAATCATCCGATTGGCCCGCTTGCTCTGGCCGACATGATCGGTCTGGATACGCTGCTGGCGGTGATGGCGGTGTTTTATGAGGGCTTCAACGATTCAAAGTACCGCCCGGCGCCTTTGCTCAAGGAAATGGTGGCCGCTGGCTGGCTCGGCCGCAAGAGCGGGCGCGGTTTTTACCATTATTAAGCCAAGCCGCTGGAGCGGCCGCGCCTACAATTGCCGCACCTGCCCGGCGTGCCGTCCCAGCCCCGGGTGGTTTTCTGTTTTTGGGACCATGTAGAGGAACACCATGTACAAAAACCTCCGGGCCGCCTTGGCGGCCTTTTTCCTGCTCGCTTTCGCCTCGGCTGTGTTGCCGGCTCCGCCGGTCTTGAAGGCGGCGGTGGTTCATGTGGCGCCTGTGACCGAGGCGGGTTGGGTGCGTCAGCACGAGAACGCCCGGCTGGCCCTTGAAAAAGCGCTGGGCCGCCAGGTGCAGACCGTCGCCGTCGAGAATGTCGCCGAGGGCGCTGATGCCGAACGGGTCATCCGCGATTTGGCGCAGCAGGGTTACGGCTTGATTTTTACCCCCAGCTTTGGTTACATGGAGCCGACCTTGCGGGTGGCTCGCGACTTTCCCGCAGTCCGCTTCGAATCCCTGACGGGGTACAAGACGGCGCCCAATGTGGCGGTGGCCAATGCCCGGTATTACGAGGGGCGCTACCTGGCTGGTATCGCTGCCGGCCGCATGAGTCGTAGTGGTGTGGCCGGCTATGTGGCTGGATTTCCCATCCCCGAGGTTTTGCAGGGCATCAATGCATTTGCTTTGGGCATGCGATCGGTGCGTCCCGATGCGATGGTACGGGTGATCTGGCTGCAGAGCTGGTTTGACCCAGCGCGCGAACGCGAGGCCGCCATCACCCTGATGAATCAGGAGGCCGATGTACTGGCCTTTCACACGGCGTCGACGGCCGTCATGCGGGCAGCGCAGGAGCGGGGCCGATGGGCGATTGCCTATCACTCGGACATGCGCCATGTTGCACCCGAGGCGCAGCTTCTTGCGGTGACTCACCACTGGGATGCCTACTATCTGTCTCGCGCGCGTGCGGTGATCGAGGATCGCTGGCAGAGCCAGTCGGTCTGGGGTGGCGTGCGAGAGGGCATGGTGCGGGTCGGCGAATTCAGTCCGCGCATGCCCGAGGCAGTGCGCCGAGAGGTCCTGGCGCGTCAACAAGATCTGGCTGCAGGACGATTGCAGGTGTTTGCCGCTGCCGACAAGCCGGTGCTTGATGCAGCCGGTGCCGTTTTGATCGCAGCCGGTGCCGCGCTCAATGACGGCCAAATCCAGTCGATGAATGTTCTGGTGCAAGGGGTGCAGGGCGGCTTGCCCCGCTGACCGCGCTGCCTCCAGCCGAAACCCAAAGGCCCATGAGCGCCAGCCCCTTGCGATAAGCTTGCAGCATGTTTGCCTACCGCGCCGCCCTGCTTTATTTTCGTGACGACGACTCCCTGGCCTACGAGGCCGATGGCCTGCTCGTCACCCAGGCCGATGCGCAGGGGGTGCAGCGGGTGCTGCATGTCGGCCCCTGGTCAGACCGGACGGCTCGCGGCGTGGCAGCCGATGTACAGGTGCAGCATTATCCGGGGCGCATCATCGCCCCGGGCTTTATCGACTTGCATATTCACTATCCCCAGGTCGATGTGATCGGTTCGCCGGCCGAGGGCTTGCTGCCCTGGCTCGAGACCCACACCTTCGTCCAGGAAGCGCGTTTTTCGCAGCCCTCGCATGCGGCTGAAGTGGCTGATTTTTTCCTTGATGAAATGCTCAGAAACGGCGTGAGCACCGCGCTGACCTTCTGTTCTTCGCATGCCGCCTCGGTCGACGCCCTGATGCAAGCCGCGCGGGCGCGTGGTTTGCGGTGGATCGCTGGACGCTGCCTGATGGATCGTCATGCGCCTGACGGAGTTCGCGATTCAACCGAGCGCAGTCTGTTGGAGACTGAACAACTTATCGGGCAATGGCATGGGACGGATCGCCTCGGTTATGCCATCACGCCGCGATTCGTGCCCACTTGCAGCGATGCCCAACTGGCCGGAGCCGGCGAACTGGCCAGACAGTATCCGGATGTATGGATCCAGTCGCATGTAGCCGAGAACCGGGACGAGGTCGATTGGGTTCGCTCGCTGCATCCCACGGCGCGCAGTTATCTGGCGGTCTACGAGCAGTTTGGTCTGCTCCGACCGCGCAGTGTTTATGCGCATTGCATCCATTTTGACGACACGGATCGAAGGCTCATGCTCGAGCACGGGGCGGCTGCAGCCGTCTGCCCCACCAGCAATCTGTTTTTGGGCAGCGGTTTTTTCGACGGGGCTGCAGCTGATCGCATCGGCATGGGCTATGGCTGGGCCAGCGATGTCGGCGGCGGCACCAGTTTTTCCCCGTTCCACACCCTCAGGGCCGCCTACTATGTGGGGCGGGAAGGACAAGGCAAGACCGGCTATTCGCTCTCGCCCCGGGCGCTGTGGTTCGGGCATACCGCTGGAGCAGCCAGGGCACTCGGGCTGGAAGGGGTCATCGGCAACCTGCAGCCCGGCTGCGAGGCCGATTTCGTGCTTCTCAACCCCAGGGCGACGCCTTTGCTCGAGCGGCGCACGGCGCAGGCGCAAAGCGTCGACGAACTGCTTTTTGCCCTCATCATCCTGGGCGATGATCGGGTGGTGGAGCGTACGGTCATCGCAGCCTCGGCTCGCCCTTGAGGGCCACGCTCAGCGCGGGCGGACTGCCTACAATGGGCTTGCAAAGGACGCGCAATGACGATCAAGAGCGACAAGTGGATACGGCGCATGGCCGAGCAGCACGGGATGATCGAGCCTTTCGAGCCGGCCCAGGTGCGGCAAGCCGAAGGCGGGCGACGGATCATCAGTTACGGCACCAGCAGTTATGGCTACGACATTCGCTGCGCGCCCGAGTTCAAGGTCTTCACCAACATCCACTCGACGGTTGTCGATCCCAAAAACTTCGACGAGAAAAGCTTTGTCGACTTCTATGGTGACAGTTGCATCATTCCGCCCAACAGTTTTGCCTTGGCGCGCACGATGGAGTACTTTCGTATTCCACGCAATGTGCTGACCATCTGCCTGGGCAAGAGCACTTATGCCCGCTGCGGCATCATCGTCAATGTGACCCCGTTTGAGCCCGAGTGGGAGGGCTTTGTGACGCTGGAGTTCTCCAACACCACCCCGCTGCCGGCGCGCATATACGCGGGGGAGGGCTGTGCGCAGGTGCTGTTCTTCGAAAGCGACGAGGTCTGCGAGACCTCCTATAAGGACCGCGGTGGCAAGTATCAGGGCCAGGTGGGCGTGACCCTGCCCAAGGCCTGAGCGATGCCGCAGCGCCTCGCAGGCCTATAGGTGCTTGTCAAAACGGCGAGCCTTAGAATGTGTCTTTGTCCCCAAAAACGGCTTGCGCGCCTTTTCTGACCTTGAACGACCCCAAGATTCACTGGCCTGATACCGGCCCCTTGGTGCCGCAACATGTGGCCATCATCATGGACGGCAACGGGCGTTGGGCGCGTCAGCGCGGCTTGCCGCGCAGCCTGGGCCATGACAGCGGTGCCCGGGTGGTGCGATCGGTAGTCGAGCATTGCGCGGACCGTGGCATCGGGCATCTGACCTTGTTTGCCTTCAGCTCTGAAAACTGGAAAAGGCCCGCAGAAGAGGTGTCCAAGCTGATGAGTCTTTTTGCCCTCTATCTGGACAAAGAGGTTCGGGAGATGGAGCGCAGCGGGGTGCGGCTGAAGATCATCGGCGAGCGTGGCCGCTTTTCCCCCCGGCTGCAGGCGCTGATCGAAAACGCCGAATCTGCGACGGCGCACAATGATCGCATCGTGGTGCATGTGGCGGCCAACTATGGGGGTCGGTGGGACATGGTGCAAGCCGTTGGACGCTGGCAGCAGGCTCACCCAGACCGATCGGTCTCGACCCTCAGTGAGGACGATCTCGCGCCTTATCTCAGTCTGGCCGACGCCCCCGAGCTTGATTTGCTTATCCGTACCGGTGGTGAGTCGCGCATCAGCAATTTCCTGCTCTGGCAGGCTGCCTATGCCGAGTTGTATTTCTCGGCGGTTCTCTGGCCCGACTTTTCGAGGGCCGAGTTTGATCAGGCCTTGACTTGGTTCGCCGGCAAGGAGCGCCGCTTCGGTGCCATCCCCAGCCGTGCGCTCCGCTAAGCCTGCCTCAGTTTCAGTCGAGGGCCCCGCCGCTGACACGCAGGTCCTGCTCTGACTCCAGGGTAGTCAGGATGACCCGCTCAAGGCCGACCGCCTCTCGGCCCCAAAGGCATCGAAACCCGTGACCAGGACGAGTCGATGGGACTGGCTCAGACCAGCCCCATCGACCGCGCCAGATGGCTGGCCTGTGATCGGCTCTTGACTTGCATGCGCCTGAACAGACGCCAGAGGTGAACTTTCACGGTGTGTTCACTGATCTGCAATTCCGCGGCAATATCGCGATTGCTCATCCCCCGGTCGAGCATGACGAGCAACTGCTTCTGCCGTTTCGACAGTTTCTGCGGGGCACCCTCCGGCGTCTGACCGTCCTTGCTAAGCAAGGCGCGCAGTTTGCTTGCTATCTGGCTTGCGCCTACCGATTTGGGCAGATAACACTGCGCACCGGCTTCGAGGGACAGATCCTCGTAGTCCTGCGCCGAGGAGGCTGAAAGCACCACCACCG
>Ga0194130_10002372_pt1 | contig 27422 bp, 22 predicted proteins | sample TA2KigsurfametaG_FD_160084 | JGI IMG/M metagenome (GOLD analysis project Ga0194130, IMG submission 160084) | Freshwater microbial communities from Lake Tanganyika, Tanzania - TA2015050 Kigoma 12 surface | ecosystem: Environmental > Aquatic > Freshwater > Lake | place: Tanzania: Lake Tanganyika...
CCAAAACGCTCCTCGAAGGTCTCCTGCGGCTCTGGGATGATGTGCATCAAGGGCAACGCGATGCAACTGAGCGTCAGGTGCTCGTCGAGACGCGAGATCATCTCGAAGATGCGTTTTTACTTGTCATCGCAGGTGAATTCAATGCCGGCAAGTCGAGTCTCCTTAACGCCATCGTGGGGAGCGAGGTGATGACCGAGGGAGCCACACCGACCACCGATGCGGTCACCATGTTGCGCTATGCTCCCCAAGAGATGGCCATCTCTGAGCGCCCAGGATGGGTGATACGTGCCTTGCCTGTGCCCTTGCTCCAACGCATGTCTATCGTTGATACACCGGGTACCAATGCCGTATTGCGCCATCACGAGGTGCTCACACGCGAGATTGTACCCCGCGCTGATGCCGTGTTATTCATCACATCGGCCGATCGACCATTTAGTGAGACAGAGCGCGCCTTTTTGGCAATGCTCAAAGATTGGCGACGTCATGTGGTCATCGTGGTCAACAAAATTGATTTACTCAATGAGACAGAACACACCGAAGTCTTGACGTTTGTGCGTGAACAAGCAACTGCGTTATTCGGCGAGTCCCCCCTTGTGTTGCCCATCTCTGTCCGTCGTTGGCGTGCTGGTGACGAGGTTACGTCGGGCTTTACGGCATTGTGGGAATACCTCAATCAGCGGCTCGATGACCGCATGCGCATGCGTATTCGGCTTGAGTCACCGCTGGGGATTAGCGATCAAGTGGTCAAACAAGCACGGCAGGCAATTCAGACCCAACGACAGAGCGTCAATGACGATGTGCAGGCCGTGGCCTACTTACAGGGGCAAATTACCCAATTTGCCCATGATTTGCGCCGTGATGTGCAGGGACATCATGCCGCAGTACAGGCGATTTTGAGTGATACCGAAGTACGCGGGATGCGCTTTTTTGATGAGTACATCCGCTTTCGTCATCTGCATCGTCTGCTCAAAGGTGATGAGCTTGAACAGTTGTTTGCTCGTGAGGTGGCCGCCGATCTCGCCGATCATGTCGAAGAACGCACGCAGGTCATGGTTGATTGGCTCATCGAGCGTAATCTGCAGTTGTGGCAACACGTCAGCGAATACGTCTATCGGCGCGCACGGACTACTGATTCGTTGTTGCCCGAGGGGACGGCGATGTTTCAGTATCGCCGCCAAGCACTCATCGACGATATCGTGACGACAGCCAACGACATTGTCGCCAGCTATGATCGTAACGCCGAGGCAGCGCACGTGGCCAATGAACTGCGTCAAGCACTGGCGACAACAGCGGTGATTCAGGTTGGTGCGATTGGGGTCGGGGCAATCATTGCCACTGCACTTAAGGGCGCAGTGTTTGATACGACGGGCGTGATAGCGGCCAGTGTGATTGCCTTGGGTGGATTGTACATCATTCCAGCGCGGCGCACTGCGCTCAAAAATCAACTCCAACAGCGTATGGCCGAAGTGCGACAAGCATTGCTGACACAACTCACGCAGCAATTTGAGGCAGAACTTACCCGCATGCAAGGACGAATTACCGACGCTATTGGCCCATACACACGACTCGTGGCGACCGAGGTCGATCGTCTTGAGCAGGCGCACGACCACGCCCAGCATCTTGATGACGAAATCGCTGAAATCCGAGCCATGATTCGCAATCAATTTCGTTAACGCGGTACCCAGCAGCGCAACCAGGTGGCATCGCCGTCAGGCGTACTCTGGTACGTCGGCATATCAGCCGGGATAATCAGTGAGTCACTGCGTGTGAGATGATGATGCTCATCGGGAGCCGTAATGGTCAGTGCCCCATTCAGGAGCGTCAGTATTTGAAAGCTATCGCCTGGCCGCACCCAGGTTGATTGCTGTGCCTGCTGGATGTGCTCCATCACGAAAAACTCCGACCGTACCAACTCACGAACTCCATGACCGCGCTCAATCGGTGTGGTGTGTGCCTGGCGCGGATGCCCTAGGTACGAAACATCGAGTGCCTGGGGAATGTGCAAATCGCGTAGATTCCCGTGGGCGTCACGTCGGTTGTAGTCGTAGACGCGGTAGGTCAAATCAGATGTTTGTTGGATTTCGAAGAGCATAATTCCCGCATTAATTGCATGGACCGTACCAGCTGGCACAAATATGGTATCGCCGGACGCAACCGGTACGTGACGTAAGAGGGTGTCGAGTGTGCCGTTGGTGATCGCATCGGCATAGTGCGATCGATCAATGGCGTGCACGAAGTCGTGGATGATGTCGCTGTGTGGTTGGCAATTGAGGATATACCATGCCTCGGTTTTGCCATGGAATCCGGTGTGTGCCTCGTGTGTGTGTGCATAAGCATCATCCGGATGTACCTGTACCGAGAGCGGCTGTGCCGCATCGATGAATTTGGCAAGGAGTGGGAATTCGGCACCGTACCGTGCGAATGATGCATGTCCTACCAAATGTGTACCGTAGTGGGCCACCGCCTGACGTAAGGTGTGGCCACGCAACGGACCGTTGACAATCACATTGTCGTTGTAAATCTCCCACGTCTCGGCGAGTTGATCTGGCGCGTGCACTAGGTTGAGCCAGTGCGCAAGTTGATTGCCACCCCATAAACGGCATTCGAGGCGGCGCTGAAGACGAATGATTGGTACAGGCATGCGGGTTTCCCTTTAGAGTTCTGCTTGTTTCTTGTCGTCGTCTTTTTGGATGAACACGCGCAAGATAACACGACCGATAGTAATGACGTCGTTGTGCGATAATTTGACGGCGCTCACAACCTGCAGATTATTGATGTAGGTCTTGTTGGTGCTACCAAGGTCACGAATAATCCAACGTTCATCTATGAGTTGAATCAGCGCATGACGTTCGCTTACCAAGGGGTCTTCTAACACGACGAGATTTGCTTTGTTACGGCCTATGGTGGAATGAATGTCCAACATGATGGCCTGCCCACGTTGCAGTTGGCTTTTGCCGGGATCGTTGACAATTAAGTAGGCCCCTAAATCGCCGATAATGCGACCGTGTTGCACTCCACGCGTCATGGTGCGCATAATCCGCCAGATAAAGAGGTAGACCAACCCCACCAAAATCAGGCGCAGAATCCAAATTATAAATTCAATTGATAGATTGGCTAAATCATTCATCGTTGAATATCCGCTTGAGTTGGATGACGTAATTTCCGATATGAATCACATCATCGACCTGAATCGGCGTGTCAGGTGTCGTGACTTTTTGGCCGTTAATCGTTGTGCCGTTACTCGACTTCAAATCAGTGATGTAGAAGCGCTGATTATTGTAGTTGATACGTGCATGCTCGCGTGAGACCATATGATCGGATAGGATGATGTCATTCCATTTTTCTCGACCAAGTATGAGCTCAGTTTTTGCAATGATTACCACCTTTACATACTCTTGCTCTTGTATGGTGATATGAAGATGGTAGACCGATGAGATATGTTTAAATGTCTCTTGTCGCGTGTGTAGCATGGTCGGGAGCAAGGAGTCACTGAATGTATCTTGCACTGCTTGAAAATTGTCGGTTGACTCACTATTTGCTGTAGGGATGTGCTCAAACTCAATACGAATCGTGGCTAAATCGCATGCAGGATCACTCACCAGTTGGACGCCGACAACTGGGCGTTGACTGGATATGCGTGCGTACGTTTTGAATTGGCGGTTACTCACGAGATTGGTCAAGTATTGACTGAGTACAGTATTGATTTGTTTGTTTTTGTTGATGAGTGCATTGTAGTCAACCGGATTCACATATGCGTAGTACATGTGAGGCACATAAATCTCACCGTTGACCATGGTTTGATTCGATTCCATCACCCGTTCGAGTCGGCGCATGATGACCGACTCATCAAGTCGGCTATCAAGAATGCGGGCAATCGAAGTTTCGAGCAGGCGCTCCATGAACGCCTCAAAGCGTGCAATCAGTGATGGCATATCGTTCTGGATCCGCATAAGCACTTGTCGTCATTGTAGCATTTTCTGTTGAGGTGCTGACGGGCAACAAGAGACACGTCACCAACGGTGACGTGTCTCTTGTTGTCTCTGCGGTGTGCGGTATTAACTGGGTTTTGCCAATGACAGGAGGAAATCGGAGTTTGTGCGTGTCTTGGTCATACGCGCCAGTACGAGCTCCGTGCCTTCATTTTCACCGAGCATGGTGACCATGCGGCGCATCGTCCAGACCTGCTTGATAACTTCTGGTCCGAGGAGCAGTTCTTCACGTCGTGTGCCACTACGAGTAATATCAATGGCCGGGAAGACGCGTTTTTCGGCGAGTTTGCGGTCGAGGTGCAACTCCATGTTGCCGGTACCTTTGAACTCTTCGTAAATGACATCGTCCATGCGACTCCCTGTATCGACCAAACAGGTGGCGATGATGGTCAGTGAACCGCCGTTTTCGATGTTACGGGCCGCACCAAAGAACCGCTTGGGTGGGTAGAGTGCAATCGGGTCAATACCGCCGGAGAGGGTACGCCCACTCGGTGGAATCTCAAGGTTGTACGCACGTGCCAGACGGGTAATGGAGTCCATCAAAATGACCACATCTTGGCCAATCTCGACCAAGCGCTTGGCACGCTCAAGCGTCATTTCTGCGACCTTGACGTGATCCTCGACGGGTTCATCGAATGTGCTCGAGATGACTTCACCCTGCACCGAACGGCGCATGTCTGTCACTTCCTCGGGGCGTTCGCCAATGAGCAAGACCATCAAATGAATGTCAGGGTGATTGACGGCAATGCCGTTGGCAATCGTCTTGAGTAAGAGCGTCTTACCGGCTTTGGGCGGTGACACAATCAGCCCACGTTGCCCGCGACCAATCGGCGCAACTAAATCAACCAAGCGCGTTGACAAAATATGCGGCTCAGTCTCAAGTTTGATTTGCTGGTTGGGGAAAATAGGCGTCAACTGATCGGCCGATGGGCGCTTGCGCGCAGTGTCGGGATCCATGCCATTAATCAACTCAACGCGTAACAGTGAGAGGTACCGCTCGTTCTCTTTGGGTGGACGCACTTGTCCAACCACCTTGTCGCCCGTGCGCAACGCAAAGCGACGAATCTGTGATTGTGACACGTACACATCATTTGGGCTTGCGAGCATGCGCTCTCCGCGCAAAAAGCCAAATCCCTCTTGCACAATATCGAGAATGCCCTCGCTGGTGATGCTGGTGTTTGTACTCTCCTCAGAGGCCGGTGGTGTACTCATCAGCACTTTGATGATGTCTTGCTTCTTCATTTGTGGCGTGACGAGATGCCCACTGCTTTTGGCCATGTCACGCAACTCTTGAATGGTTAAGCCATCAAATTCAACCGGGAGCACGGGGCGTGGATCTGTAGAAATAGGCGTGTTACTCGCTGATGCAACCGGAATTGAACGCACTGCTGCCTGCTTGGGCGTCTCATACTCGACATCACTCGTGGTGAGCACTGGGGTTTGCTCCGGAGGGGGGACCGGCGCACTGGCACCGGCATTTGGCAGTTTGCTACGAATGCGTGGCACACTGAACTCCTTAAATTATCTATTGCGGAAATTGCAGCTGTTGCTGGACACACTATTCAGTTGCACTTGGACCGTTGATGGTGGCTTCAGCTTTGACAGGGGCTCCAACATGTGTGCAGGGCGCACTTGAGGGTGTCACAGATGAGCTGAGGGTGCCGTATACATGGCTCAAGAGCATACGGAAGAAACAGACAAACACTTACACACAAAAATGCACCCTTTTATTATACCACGTATTGTACAGAATACAATCGGTATAACCGCAATTGAATTAGTATCTATACCCGCGTTTGCGTGCTGTCATGGGTGCGTGGGTGAGTGCCGATCAACGTATCGATGTCTAGGGTAGCATGGCTAATGCGCATGATGCACATTAGCCATGCTATGTACACGATACCTGCATGCTATTGATATCGTGTCAATGACATAGTAGGATGAAGATATTGAACGAAGAAGAGCGAGCAATGATGTACACACCACGTGTTCTGATGATTGTCCATGACCCATTCGTAGATAACCGTGGCACGCGCTTACATCAGCACATGCGTTGGAATAACCCGTATGCATTGGCCACGCAGTACATCGCCGATATACACCGAGCAAGTCATGGGCGCGTACAGTATCAAGTCATCCAAACCATCGATGCACCGTGGTTCCCCGTGAAGGCCGATGGATTTCGCTATGATGCAACGAGGTATCTCCAGCGTTGGTCGCGTCGCGACATGCATCATCCTGACGGCCTCGATTATCATGCACGGTTGGCACAGTTTCAGTTGGTCGAACGTCGTGCGTCCGGTGAGTTTGATGAGGTGTGGTTCTTTTCGTTTCCGTATGCGGGTGAGTACGAGTCAATCATGATAGGGCCGCAGGCGATTTGGTGTAATGCTCCCCCAGTTGAATTACCGAGTGCCGCGCATAATTTTGTCATGATGGGGTTCAATGTTGAGCGCGATGTTGGTTGCATGTTAGAAAACTTCGGTCATCGGGTGGAGTCAATGATGAACGCCGTCTATCAGCGCACGCCCCATCTACACAATCATTGGCGTGAATTTAGTCAGTATGATGCTATAGCGCCACAACGCGCTGGTTGTGGTAATGTCCATTTTGCGCCGAATAGTCGGCGCGACTACGAATGGGGGCATCACACGCCCGTGTTGTCGTACTGCGATCGCTGGCGTGATTTTCCACATACACGCCATGCTCCGGCGCGTATGGTCGATTGTAGCGAGTGGGGAAACGGCGATATGCGTGCCCATCATATCTGGTGGCTCCAACATTTGCCGCGTGCTCCGCAGCTGGTGGATGGCGTCTGGGGCGATTGGTGGCACTACTGTCTGACCTATGATTGGTTGGCACAATAACTACCACCCTTCGTGCGTGCATCATGCCGACGAAGGGTGGTAGAAGTGTGTGTGGGTTGTCGCATCGAAAACAAAGCGGTCGTTAATTATCGCCCAACAAATTAACACGTGCGCTCATGCCGGCGCGAAGATTGGTCATGTCATCGAGCGTGATATGCACGGTGAATGATCGCACATTGCCGACGACATTTGCAATGGGCGCAATAAACGAGACGGTGCCATCGAATTGTTGACCTGCCAGGGCATCGACACTTACGGTAACGCGTTGATTGAGGGTAACACTCGCAATATCAGCGTCACTAATTTGGACATCGATACGCAGATTGGTAGTGTCAACGACGCGGATAACAGGACGTCCTGCCGGATTGGCTGCATCACCGGCATTGATGTCGACCAGGGCAATCACGCCATCAAATGGAGCGCGAATTTCTGCACGGCTGCGATTCAACGTGGCAAGTGTAAGGGCTGCTTCGGCCTGTGCAACACCCGCTTGAGCCTGGATTTGCTGAGTGGCGAGGCGATTGACTGTTGCCTGTGCTCCGGCTACGGCAGCTTCGAGCGTGGCACGATCTTTGCCCGTAGGATTCGTGATGCGTTCGAGGGCCAGTTCGGCTTGTTGAACTTGGAACTCTGCAGTAGCAACACCAACCGTCTCGGCTTGTTTGGCTTGTTCGAAGCCGATTTCTGCGTTGCGGAAGGATATTTTTGCTGCATCGCGGCGTGACATAGAGACTTCGTAGGCAACTTGATAGCGTTTGATGGCCTGGTCACCCAACTTGTTCTCACGCCCGCGAATGGTTGGCATTGCCGGGTCTGTGCCGTTTTCGAGAATCCACTCCCAGTTGTAGCGATCAAAATCAAACTGTGACTGCGCCTGGGCAAGATTCTGATTGGCGAGTTCAAGCTGAACCTGTGCTTGCGTCTTGGCGAGTGAGAGGCGATCTTTGGTGCTCTGCAGGTTATATTGAGCCGTCTTCAGATTGAGTTGTGCGGCACGAACATCGGCACTGGTGTTGTCTGGTTTGGTGGCGTCAAGTGCGGCCTGTGCTTGAGCGAGTTGTGCGCGAGCGGCTTGCGCATCGGCACCATTGCCCTGGAGTGCGGCCAATGTGGCTTTGGCACTGGCCAGATTTGCCTCGGCCTGAACCACCTGTTGATCATAGAGCGTCGTATCAAGGATTGCCAAGATGTCGCCCTTTTTGACTTGCTGACCCTCACTGACCCGCACATCGGCTATCGTGCCACTCACCAAAAAGTTGAGTTGGCTGTCGTTGCGCGTGGTCACTTCACCCGTTCCGCTGACCAGAGACGTGGCAATTGCACTGGTGTTTGTCGTAGCGGTAGGGAGCAGGCTGCCTAGGTCTAGGCTCGGCTGTGGGGTTGCCACCAGCGCATTTGTGGTATCAGCTTGAGGGGTGGTTTGTGGGGTGATTTGTGCTGTGGTTGTACACGCCATCAACCCAGTTGCAATGCCACTAATCAGCAAAGTACGAATGAACTTGTTACGCATGCGAGTCATACTTCCTTTTGGTGTGCCGGAGGGCTCACGTCCCTCCGGCGTGTTATGGGACTACTATTCTTGATTGCGTCCTGGGGCACGGCTGGGCAACCCGCCAGCGGCTATTGGTGTCACGACTTTATCATCAGTCGACTCTGACCGACGTAGACGACTCGTAAGTGAGTCAAGCAAGCTGTAGGCAGCAGGGACAACGAACAAGGTGAGTAACATCGACGTTGTCAGACCGCCGATGAGGACGGTTGCTAGACCACGCCGGAACTCACCACCCTGACCAGTGCCGAAGATGTGAATACCCATGGCGACTGGCAAGGCACCCGCAATAATTGCAAATGTCGTCATCAAAATTGGCCGGAGACGCACCGCACCGGCAACGCGCAGTGCTTCGTGCTTTTCGAGACCTGCTTGGCGCAGACGATTGGTGAAGTCGACCAGCAAGATGGAGTTTTTGGTGACAAGACCGAGGAGCATGATGAGCCCAATCATGCCGGTAATGTCAAGATCCGTGTTGGTCAGAATAAGCCCGAGAAATGCGCCGATGAAACTAAATGGCATGGCAAGCATGATGACCAGCGGTTGCGTGAATGATCCGAACTGCGATGCTAGCACCATATATACGAAGAGCACGGAGAGCGCCATAGCAATCAACAATGAAGAGAAGCCTTCGGTCTGTTGTTGTGACTGCCCGGTGAAGCTCCAAACTACGTCGTTGGGCACGTTGAGCGATTGCATGATGCCACGTACTTTGGTCTGCGCATCACCGATGTTGAGATCTTGGAGATTTGCGCCAATCAACACCTGATTGAGGCGGTCATAACGGCGAATGGTGACTGCACTGCTCGTCAACTCGAATTGCCCGAGCGAACTGAGCGCCACTGAACCACTGCGAGTAGGAATGATGATGTTCCCGAGTGCGGCAGCATCGCTCCGATCGGCTGGTGCCAGTCGTACCACGATGTCAGTGTCAATGCCGTCACGACGTAGCACGGTGGCTCGCTCACCATTGATGAGTGCGCGTACTGAAGATGCGATTTCTTCATTGGTAAGACCCAAATCACCGATACGGTTCGGATCTGCCAACAGGCGCAACTCAGGCTTACCTGGCACGTAGTTTGTGGCCACGTCAACCATGCCCGGCGTCTGACGCATGGTCTGGATGATTTGGTCAACGAGTGGGGTGATTTCTTCAGGCGCACGATTGGTCTGCAGGCTCAGCTGCAAGGTACGACCCGTCACACCCGTGCTTGACCCTTGGAAGCTCGGCACGGCGAAGGCGAGATTCGGAGCAAAGCTCAACTTTGGCCGCACTGCGTCTTGCGCAGCTTGGGTGGGTGTCTTGCCTTTGAGCTTGACGCTAAATTCGGCACGCTCAGGATTACCGGTAAAACCAACCGTACTAATCACTGATACCGTGGTCTCTTCGTTGAGGAGTACCTGTTCTACCTGCCGGGCAATACGATCGGTCTCGGCTAGGGTTGTGCCAGGTGGCATTTCGAAGCCCATCACGTACTCATGTGGATCTTCGGCTGGGAAGAAGGTGAACTTGAGTTGTCCGGCGACGAGAACACTCAGCCCAAGTACCACAACGGCCACCACCATAATCATGACACGGTTGAGGCGTGTGCGCAGACTACGCTTGAGCAGATTGCCATAAAAGTCGCCAAGTTTGCCCGGTGACTCGTTCGCTTCGTGAAGCAATGACGCATTCGGGTCGTTTTCGTCAATGGCCACCGCATGCGCAGAGTGATGATTGTGATCATCTTTGGCCTGTTTATTTTTGGTACGGAAGGCGTTCGCCGAAAGCATGGGGGCAAAGGTGAATGCCTCGATTAATGAGAGCAACATGGCCACTGCTACGGTGATACCGAACGATTTGAAGATGATGCCAACGGTGCCGGTGGTGAATGTCACCGGTACGAACACGGCCACAATCGTCAGCGTCATGGCAATGACAGAGAGCGATACTTCGGCAGTGCCAACACTCGATGCCACACGAGCTGATTTGCCCCGTAAGGTGTGTCTGAAGATGTTCTCACGGACTACGATGGCGTCGTCAATCACAAGACCGACACACAACGAGAGTGCCAACAAGGTAATCAAGTTGATGGTCAAGCCGAAGAGTGACATGGCAATGAATGTGGCAATCAGGATGATGGGCAACCCTGCCATGGTGATGAGCGTGTTGCGAATATCGCGGAAGAAAAGGAAGACTACGATGAGGGCTGCGATGGTCGCAAAGATTAACTCCTCGAGTGAACTAATCACCGATTCACGTACCGATACTGATTGGTCACGTGGAACGATATAGCCCATGTCAGTGCGGTTCGCAAAGACGTTTTCGAGCTCGACCTTGACAGCATCGGCTACCTGGACGGTATTTGTGCCCGACTGTTTGCGCACATCAAGAATGATGGCATTGGTACCGTCAAGGCGTGTGTAACTGGTCGCATCTGCAACGCCTTCTTCGACCGTCGCTACATCAGATATTTTGTACGGTGTGCCGGTAATTTGTATGTTGGCAATGTCATCAATGCTTGCTAACATGCTCGGTGCACGTAGGTTGATGTCTTGGGTGCCTGCGTTGATCGAGCCCAGCCCGAGATTGGCGTTTGCGGATTGCAGTGAACGGGTGAGTTGTGCAGGTATCAAGCCGTACGCTTGGAGCTTGTCAAGTTGCATCCACACATTGATTTGGCGCGTTTGTCCACCGAGTACGGTAATCGAGCCGACACCGGCAGCACGCTGCAGGCGTGGGGTAATTTGGTCTTCGATAATGTCACGCAATACGAGCGGATCAATGGCCGTCTTGGGTGCAATTGCGATTGACATAATTGGCGCTTGGTTGGGGTCAAATCGCTGATAGATTGGTTCGCGAATATCGCGTGGCAACGCGTTGCGAATGCCGTTTATCTTTTGACGGACATCCTGCTCGGCCTGGCTGATATCGGTACCTTCATTGAACTCAAGAATGAGCAATGACAAGCCTTCACTGGAGTTTGAGGTGATGTGCTTGATCCCATTGATGGTATTTACTGCCTGCTCAATTGGTTCGGTGACTTGGTCAACGACACTTGACGGCCCAGCCCCTGGGTAGGCCACGGTGACCGCCACGATTGGTAGGTTGATTTCGGGCAAAAGATTTACCGGCATTCGATTGAACGCCAATACACCGAATGTCACTGCCAATAGCATGAGCATGGTGATGAAGACCGGCTGCCGTATAGATGTGTCTGAAATGGGCATGCCGTTGAGCTGTTCACGAGGTGGGCGTTGCGCCATGCAAAACTCCTGTTGTTGTGATGATTTTCACACCAAGCTAGTCCAAAAAATGACAGGCCACATTTATCTGTCGAAAACGTCGTGCCTGTAACCAACGACTCTCTATTGAGAGTGTATCAAGATGGTGTGCCGCGTGTGTCCATCGTGTGCACGAATGACGAATCATTCAAATGAATGACGCAGTGTGCCACGACGCAAACTCTTCATTAACTATACTGTGATTTGTGGTGTGAATGGGTCATATCCTAGATGAGAGTTTGCTTAACGAATGGTAGGTAGGTAGCCCACACGCCCTAGTCGTTCAGACTAGGGCGTGTGGGCAGGGTCAAAAAAGTGAACTAGGCGCGGCCGTGGCGCTTGAGCCATTCGTAGCTCATGGTGACACTTTCGAACGGGTCACGTTGGCAGCTATCTTGCTCGACGATGAGCCATTGTGTGCCGGCGGCATCGGCAGCCTTGAGCACGGCGGCGATGTCCAGAGTGCCGTGTCCAACTTCGGCGAAGGTGCGACTGCCAGTGGCCATATCTTTGAGGTGCACACATGGTACACGCCCCTGATACTTGGTAATCATCTCAACTGGATTCAGGCCGGCATATGCGACCCAGTAGATGTCAATTTCGGCATCAATGGTGCCAGGCTTGCTTTCGTCAAGCAAAATGCTCAGTGCATTAGTGGTGCCGAGTGGGGCGAGTTCGAAGTCATGATGATGGTAGAGAAACTGCATGCCAGCGGCACGACATTTGTCGCCGATGACTTCAAATTCGTGCATAAACGCCCGCCACTTGGCGGCATCACCACGTTGCTCGGGTGACATCCACGGGCAGATGACGTATTTGGCACCAAACAGTTTGAGATCTGCGATGACTTGGTCGAGTTGGCCACGGAGATAGTCAATCCCGACATGGGCACCCGAGACAAGCAGTTTATTGCGGTCGAGCTCAGCTTTGAAGGTTGCAGCAGGAATTTTGTCGGTATAGACGGCTTCGACACCAGCATATCCAATCTGTGCAACACGTGCGAGCGTTGCCTTCCAATCAGCAGCCATTGCATCACGAACAGTATAGAGTTGCAAACAAATGGGTTGCGTCATTACATTCCTCCATTACGCAGCGAGACGGCGTACCTCTGACATCATACCACTGCTTTTTCGACATACGCCACAATCATAGCAGTAATCCAAGTATGATATAAGAGGAGCGTGTATCCATTAGGTGAATTATATGCGAGTAATCATTGTCGGTGCAGGATTAGCAGGGCTCACGGCTGCACGTGCACTTCAGTCGCGCGGCATAGGCATCACACTACTTGAGGCTAGTGATGCAGTCGGAGGGCGCGTGCGTAGCGATGCCGTTGATGGGTGCATCCTTGATCGCGGATTTCAGGTCCTATTTGATGCGTATCCCGCAGTACAACGTTGGTTGCCACTTGCTGATCTTGAGTTGCAGGCATTTGATCCTGGGGCAGTAATTTGTCGCGCAGGGCGTCAGACTATGTTGACGGATCCGTTGCGCGACTGGGCCTCAGCGTGGCCTGCCATATGGTCCGATGCTGCCACGACCCTTGATAAGTTGCGTGTGTTGAAGTTGAGCATTGAGGTGCGGCGCCAGACGATTCGTCAGATTCGTCAGCAAGCAGATATGCCGACCATCGAGTACCTACAACGCTATGGATTTGCCCCACAAACCATTGAGCGGTTTTTTGCACCATTTTATGGTGGCATATTTCTTGATCGTCAGCTCCGCACGAGTGCAAAGTGTTTTTTGTTTGACTTTAAGATGTTGGCAGAAGGGCGAACCGTGCTCCCAAAACATGGCATGGGGAGCATCAGTGATCAGCTTGCAGCCGGTCTGAACAACGATACCCACCTACGGTTGCAGACCACCGTGGCCGGATTGGTGCGTGAAGATGCACGCGTTGTAGGGGTGCGTCTGCGCGATGATCAGGTGTTGTTGGCCGATGCCGTGATTCTGGCAGTTGCAGCGCCGGTGGCACAACAACTTTCAGGAATCGCCCTACCCACTGATGGTCTGGATACGGTGACGATCTACTGGCATGGAACGCACTCCCTCACACACCACAAAAAAATCTGGCTCAACGCGAACCCTGACGCATTCGTGAACAACGCGGCGCAGTTGACAGCAGTCGCTCCAAGTTATGCGCCGGATGGCGAACACCTATTAAGTGCCACACTCCTCGGTATCCCGGATATGAGTGACGACGAACTGTATCGTCGTGCAGAGCGTGACTTGGTAACAATGCTGGGTGAATCGGCACCGTTAGCGCATTACCGTCGTCTGCGCATCTACCGGATTCCGTTTGCGCAATTTCGTCAACCAGCAGGAATTCATCCGACACTCCCCGATAATGTCACCCATCAGTCGGGACTTTTTCTGGCGGGCGAGTATACCGAAGCAAGCAGTATCAATGCAGCGATGATAAGTGGAGAAAAGGCCGCTAAGGCAGTTGTTCGCGCACTTCTGGGGTGACGGTACCGTTGCGTATCCAGATGTTGACATCACTCACAAAGAGGCCTACACCGGTTAGCGTTAGTGGTACCACCGTCTGTTGACCAGCGACTGTGATGATCAGTCTCGGTGCACCGGCGGGGAGTTGTGATCGACTGAATTGTCCGTTCGGATCGAGTGTGATGCTTTCGTCGTCGAGTTGTAGCCGTATCTGTGCGGTATCTCCCCCAATGATGCGCCCCCGTATGCGCCCCCGTTGGAGCACATCGGGCGATGACAATGCGCGCATGACGCCATCCACGTTTAACAGACCGTGACCAAATACGGCGTCATATCCTGGTGCGCCAAGATCCACCGCATGTGCCAAGAGGAGTTCTTGGGTTTGTTGGGCACTCAAGTCGGGGCGGCGGGCGCGTATCAACGCTGCCGTGGCACTGACTTGTGGAGCTGCGGTACTTGTGCCTTGTTCGAGGCTATAACCCGCGCCAAACGGCGATGTGTTCAGAATATCTACTCCGGGTGCGACGATGTCAACAGCGGTCCCACTGTGCGCAAACGACGCAATCTGGTTGTTGGCATCGACCGCGCCCACAGCTATGACGCCCGGATACGCTGCAGGGAATATGGTCGTGTCACCCTGTTCGGTGGTGTTGGCGGTATTGCCGGCAGCCGCCACAACCACAATGTCAGCCGCGATGGCACGTTCGATGGCTGTGCGTATCACCGGCGCATCATTACTGCTCCCAACGCTCAAATTCATGACGAGGGCACGTGCATCAATCGCATGATTGATGCCTTGGGCTACGGTTACATCGCTTCCGTATCCATCGTCGTTGATGGCTTTGATTGCCACAATCTGACAGGTATGGCATATTCCGCGTGTCCGCATGGTGGGATTGGGGAGGGCTGCAATGATGCCAGCGGTGTGGGTGCCGTGTCCTTGTCGATCGCGCATATATGGCGCAGCAAATATATCAATCATTGCCCTGATTTGGTGAGTCAAATCAGGGTGTGTAGGGTCGATGCCCGTATCAATCACGGCAACGCGTACGGGTGTCCCAACAGCATCATGTGCCCAGTCGATATTGGCCTGTATCTGAGTGAGGTACGGTTGACGCGGTGTGTATGTGTCGAGACCGCTGTGGTCAGCTGTGGGAGTCGTGGTCGGATCAGCAGTCGTAGTTGGTAGCACGGTGACCACTGGCGCAGGCGTATGTACGACTGGTGCCGGCGTGACCGTAGATAGCTCGTCGTTGTCGGTATATTGACATGTGTTGAAGAAGGTCATGATGATGAGACCGAACCACAAGAGTTGTTTGTTCATGGTTTGGGTTGCACTGGTTCACCGAGGTAGAGTGGTTCGATGACGGTATCCGGCTGATACGGCGACGTGCGCAGTCGGTGTGTGGCAATCTCGGCGAGTGTGCGTGGTTGAGGGAATGCCACATGGTGATGCAGGTGGTTTACCACGGTATCCGGTAGCAGTGTACGCATATGTGGCTCGTAGACCAGCAAGTGATCTGCTGGTATGTGCATTTCTGAGATATGACAATTTGTCGGCGTCATCGTCCCTATCGGCCAGGCTGGATGTGGATATGCTGACGTGGCGAATCGGCCACGCCCCAGACTGATACAGGCGGTGATTGGCGCACGATGCCGCATCGGCCACGCCAACACATCAAGGGCATTGATGCCGATGACGTGTGCCGAATTCGCCAGTGCGAGTCCCTTGGCGACACTTATGCCTACACGAATACCGCTCCAGCTCCCCGGACCAATACTCACTGCCACGTGGGTCAGGTCCGCCGGTGCGACACCGACTAATCGGCACAACGCATCGAGTTGTGGTAGGAGTTGCTCACTATGCCGACGATCACTCTGCCATGCAATCTCGGCGAGCAGTTCTCCATCACGCATCAGTGCCAATCCACTCATGGTTCCACTGGTATCAATTGCGACGAGCATGCGTATTGTCCTTTGTCGGTGACCATGCCACTGTCAATAACCCGATCAGTGTGTGTGCCCGCACACCGTGTGCCGTACAGGTAATGGTGCGTGTCGTCGGCGATAGGTGATGGATGTGCACCGCAAGATGTGGCATGTCAAAGAGACTTGGATCGCGTTCTGGCCATTCAATCAGGGCAATACCGTGACCCGCAGTTGCGTCTGCCAGGCCGATACTGTCGAGTTCTGCACTCATGGTAATACGGTACAAATCAACGTGATACAAGGTGACGTGTACTGGCGTGCGGTACTCGTTGATAAATACGAATGTAGGACTGGTGACCTGGTCGTTGCTACCGGTACCGGCGACAATTCCTTTGGTGAGATGGGTTTTGCCGGCACCCAAATCACCAGCGAGGAGCACCATGTCTCCTCGCTGTAGGTGTTGTCCGAGGAGTGTACCGAACGCTATCGTCTGTTGCACCGAGGTGGTGGTAATCTGAAATGCCGATTGTGTATTCATAGTACGCATTCTAACATGTTGGTGTGCGCTGTTAAAGCACCTTCAGCTGCTTGGGGCTCTGTGAGATGCGGTAGTTGCATGTTTTTCGGCTCTCGGCTACAATGGCGTGCGGATTGAGCTTGTGATAGGGGTAACAAATGGATGTACGAAAGCGATATGAACGCTATATTTGGATCGTTCTGTTGTATGCGATTGTCGTTATATTGTGGGGCGCCATGGTCCGTGCGACTGGGTCTGGTGCAGGATGTGGTGACCATTGGCCGTTGTGTAATGGCGAAGTCGTACCGCGTGCTCCCGAGGTTGAGACGATCATCGAACTATCGCATCGCATTACGAGTGGGTTATTGTTGTTCATGATTGGTTGGATGACCTACAGGGCCTTCGTGCTGTACCCCAAGGGTGACATTGTGCGCAAAGGGGCAGTGGCCACATTGATTTTTGTGATTATCGAGGCGTTAATTGGTGCAATGCTTGTCATCTTTGAGCTGGTGGCACACAACGCATCGTTGACGCGCGCCTTCTCCATGGCAGCGCATCTCGTCAACACCCTATTGCTGCTTGCTGCGATCACCTTGACAGGGTTGTGGGCCCGCGGTGTCGCAGCACCCGTCTTCCACACACACAAGCGGCTTGTAGCGTGGACGGTGGTTGGTGCGCTCATGATGATGTTACTCGGTGCAAGTGGAGGCATTGCGGCACTCGGCGATACGTTGTTTCCGGATACGAGTTTTGTGGATGGACTCTACAAAGATCTTGATCCAACCACCAATCTCTTACTGCGTTTGCGTGTTGCACATCCGGCCATTGCCGTTGGAACGGGATTTTTGATGGTCATCATTGCACAGTTGTTCCGCAACACTTTCCCCTCACCACAAATCACGCGGACTGCGAATATCGTGATTGGGGCCTACGTGGCACAACTCGTGCTGGGGACTGTCAACATGATGCTGTTGGCCCCGATTCCGCTCCAGATTTTCCATTTATTGTTGTCTGACATCATCTGGATTGCCTTTGTGGTGTTAATTGGGCTTGGATTTGCCAAGACCGAACCATCCGTACAAGGATCGCCAGCGTAGTTGACGGTATGCGCACGGGCCCGCAATCTGCATACGCAGATTGCGGGCCCGTGCGGTGTTTGTTAGGCGATGGTCAGTGATTTGTGTGCAAACCAGCGACGACCAATGCGTGCTACGCCTACAAGAATGCAGACATGGATGAGATGAAACAGCACAGTGAGGGCGTTGTAGTCAGGGTGAATAGCGTGATGATAGACGGAAAACGGTGGCCACAGCAATGTGCCCCACACGGTTGTCATGGCAGCAATGATGGTACCGTCAATGGATGGCATTGACAGGTTGACGGTTGAGACGACGATATTCCACGCTATGGGAATGGTGATGATTGCGAGAACAATGATGCGTTGCGTGGTTGTGGCAACGAGTGGTGTCATCAGCAGCATCAGTAGGATTGCCGTCACAATTAACAGCAAGAGACTGGGGAATCCCAATAGAAGGGTCAACAGTGAGGGCATCGCCAACGGATTGAGTATCATACCAACGCCCACGAGTACCACGTACGACGCAATCGTGATGGTGGCCACGCTCGTTCCGATGGCCTGCAAGAGCAGGTGGCGGGCCGGTAATGCGAGCATGCGTTGTATGGCATGCGGTTGTTCGCTACTATCGGCGATCACTGAAGTGGTGTACAGCGATACCAAAAAGGCATAGAGCACAAGTGACGCATGAATGGCTTGTGCATCGTTCAAGTTCCGCAGCACAAAAAACGCCATGGCCCCGACGATGATGAGTTCAACTAGAATGCGCTGACTACGTATATGCTCCATCAGGATAATGCGAAATAACGGCGTCATGCGTTGCTCTCCTGCGGTGACTCTGGCTCGCCAATCGGTGAGGTAATGATGCGTACGGGATATCGATGGGCCAAGACGTGCGGTTGTTTGGCCTGATTGACTAAATCTGCAAGCGGGTGATTGAGCGGTTCTATTGCGAAAATATGCACGTTGTAGTGGAGTAATACTTGTAAAATCTGTGCGAGCGCTCGTACCCCATCGCCGGTGAGGACAATGTTGCGCCGTGTCACAACGATGCCGTTATCGAGTGCCACAATATGTTCGTATGCAGCAGTTGGAATGCCGTCGGTGCGAATCACTATTGTGCGCGGTAGCGCACGAATATGACTGTTGTCTAATTCGGCGACGATGCGACCATCGGCAAGCACGCCAATCATATCAAAGAGTGGATCGAGCGGCGCATCCCCACGCGTGGCAATCACAATCGTCATGGTGCGATCGCGCAAGCCCTCGATTAAGTCGATCATCACTTTTTGTTCGCTAGCCGTCAACCCGATGGTTGGCTCGTCAACCAGCAAAAGTACCGGCTGTTGGATGAGGGCCACTGCAAACGCGACACGACGTTGATTAAATATGGAGAGTGCCCGAATAGGTTGCTGTAGCATCGTGTCAATCACACACCAGCGTACAACCTGTTGCAAATGCTGTTGGATGGCGTCGTTACTCGAGTGATACAGGCGGGCATGCTGCAGTAAAAGCTCATCGACGCGTATGTCCGAGGCAAATTGAATGCGTGGCGAAACCATGCCAATCTGCCGGGTCATCTGATGCGCCGGAAGTCCATCAATTGACACATGGCGTGATGCAACGCCATCAAGTCCGGCGATGATATTGAGCAACGTACTTTTGCCACTCCCACTTGCACCGATAATGCCGTAACATCGATGCGCAGGAATATGCAATGACACCGACTGAATCGGTGTATTGACTACATTGAGTTGTTTGATGCGCACCAGATGCATATGACCTACGCTTTAGGTTACGACACAAAAAATTGCAGATAGACCAGTGCAACTAAGGACGGCGGTAGCGCGCGCCACCAACACCAGCGCAACGCTGCTGCCAACGTGACAAAGGGCTGATTACGAATCATTATCCGGATAATTACCATCGAGAGCACGGTACTGACCATAATCCCGACAAGACGCACAATATCACTGCCGATTTCAACGGGAATAAGACTTGCGGTAATCATCACAATTAGTGCCGTGGCACGTACGTCGGCTGCAATTTGCATTAAGGCCACCGTCGATATGTTGATACCCGTGGTGATGACGCCGGTGAGCGCCGTATCGTTGCGGAACATGCCGACACCGATGGCGGCCGGAAGCGCAAGTAATCCGGAGACCCACGCTAAAACAATGGCGGGGGCGGCGCTCCAACTCCAGGTCTGATTGGCCCAGTACAGGACACCAAATGCACACCAAATCACGATACGCCCAGCCATGCCAATCTGGAGTGAACGCGCTGCGCCACGCACAACCATCGGCGATGATGAGGTCTGAGCTATCAGCGACGGTATCAAAAACGCAGCCTCAAGCGCAGCCCACATCAAGAGTGGACCAGCGACATTGCTATGTGCGCTATTGAATGGCCAGGGCATGAACACTAAGGAGCTTACTGCGAGGATGATGCTGACAATGGCGCCCAACCCATCAGTGTTGAGGATTGCTTTCGCAAAATCAGGAGGGAGCACCAAACGGCGCTGTGATACCAAGAAGTTGAAAAGCAACGTCAGCAGCAATGTGGGAATGAGTCCAGGATATACGAGTAATGCAAAAATAAGATCCACCGTCACTCCTTATTGCTGGTTGCCAGTACAACGACTTATTGCGTGTTATCTGCTCATTATTATACGCAAAATGACAGACAACGACGTCATCAGTTCCGAATGCTCCGTGCATTATAAATCGCGCTGATAATGTCATCCGGGCGTACCGGACAACCGAGTAAGCGCAAACTCACTGGGATTTCAGGCGCATCGGCAAGACCACCACGCCCAAACGGCTGACCATTGACGGCACAGAGTCCGGTGGCAATGATGTATGGACGTTGCGGCGTGCTCAGCAACACCTGTGTCAGATAATTGCGGATAAATGTGTTGAGAATCCCCGTGATTAACCAGACGTCAGCGTCGGCTGGTGTGATGACCATCTCAATGCGCGGCTGTCGATAGAGTGCAATCCCGATTTCGTTGTCACACCCTCCGCATGAACCACTATTTGCATGAAAGACGCGCACGGTCATGGGTGTCTCCTCTGCATCTACGATGTGACTCGTACAAACGTTAAGCCACGAATGACATCTTCAATGGTAACCAAGATGAGTTGCGGGTACAGGCCGATGACGGCACTAACGCCCAACAACAAAAAGATCACAATGCTGAGTCCTACTGGCTCACCAATCAACTTTCGATCGCTTTGACGTGACATCTCCTGGGTTGCCAGCAAAATAGGCATTTGCTCGGTCGGCAACTCTTCGGCTGCACCGAGCAGGCGCTCGTACAGCAACCGGGCAACTGCGGCAAGCATCAACAGACTCCCGATACCGAGGAGTACGACAAAATGTGCGCCTGACTCGGCGGCTGCGTTGTAGACGAGGAGTTTACTGGTGAACGAACTAAACGGTGGCGCACCAAGCAAGAGCAAACACCCACCGATGAATCCACTGCCTGCTAACGGCCAGCGCCACAACAAATCACTACGCAGAGTGACCACAGGACGACCGTCAGGGCGCTCGAGCAGCGCAATTGATACATAAATCACCAGCACCGCAATCATGTGGTTAAACAGGTCAAGAATAGAACCTGCCAGCCCATTGCTCGTGGCACTGGCCACACCGAATACCATGAAGCCACTATTTGCAACCACGAGATAGCTCGGTGTGCGCCGTAAATGTGCTGTGGCAAGCCCAAACAATGCGGCCACAATCATGGTAATCGCCCCCAAAAACATCAACACGTGCATGCCACGGGTGTTTTCGGCGACGATAATCGGGAAGAATTGGAACGTACTAATCAAGAAAAGCAGACTCGTGCTGTTCAGTGCTGTGATGACGATGACAGTGACCATCGGCGTCGTGTATTCGGCGAGCTCGACCAGCCATGAATGAAAGGGGAAGATGGCAAGACGCATGCCAAACCCTACGATGATGAGTGACATAATCAGCTGAGCTGGCGATGACTGACTTGACTGCTCAGTTGGCCAATAGATAGTGAGCAGGACGTACGCCATGTACATGGCAAACCCAGACAACAAGACAAGCACCAAATAGTGCAAAGCGGTAATCAACGGCGAGCGTTCAACCAAGACACTGCTACCAATCGGTAGGTCTACAATCGCCAAGATGGCCAAAAAGCCACTGCTGACTAACAATAACGTCGCAACAAACGGCTCTTGCATCAAGATGATGGTTGTGTGGGTAAAGCCAAGTAAGAGCAAACTAATTGGGATGAAGTGCTCACCGTGTGCAATAAAAAAGTTCACCGTGTAGGCAAATAATGCAATACCCAAAATAGTCAACATGATGAGCCGCCCAAGCGGATCAATCGCAAGCGTCAACCCAAGCAGGCGAACGGGCGCATCAACTGGCAACTGAATGACCAAAAGCATCTGCATTAACACGGTCAAGATGGCGCCGGTAATCGCAGGTATCTGTCGTGCCCGGAGCAAGAATAACCCTGCAGCCATAGCAATGGGGAACGAAATTGTCAGTAGGTAGAGCATCAGCGTTTATACAATTCATTTAATTCGAGTGTCTTGAGGCGGCCAAACATCAGCCCACTCAAATACGACACTGCGAGCGATAGCACAATCGTGGTTAACCCTAACAACGCTAATGGAAATACTTGCACGGTGCTGGCAATTGCCGTATAGAGTAAGTCAATACTACTGACACACAACAATAATCCGAGCCCAAGTTTGAGTACATCACTCGCTGTTACAATAGTAAAGAATCCCGTCAATGTCAACCAGTACCACGCAAAATCGACCTCTTCACTGCCGATGGGATAGAGTCGTGGCAGAATAAAACTTGCAATGGCGACCAACACCATGGCCCACATCGGCACCACAACATCCGCAAAGCGCCGCGGTGAGACGATTTCGAGCCGGCGTGCCTGACGCGCTGCGCGCCGCAACTCCGCCAACGAAAATTCATCAAGCGCACTGGCCTCGTAATCGCGTGAGAAGGTGAGCGCCGTAATCGCCAGAATGGTTACCGCCGACAACCCGGCAATAATCTTGACGAGTACCGTGGTACTCACCATGATGCCGAATAAATCAAGATCTGGTTTGATGAATTGTTGTTGTGACAAAAAAGCCGCCACAAACAGGTAGTTGAAGAGGAGGCTGATGAGGGTCGTGCGCCGTTGCTGGGCCATCAAAATGACTGCCGCTGACACCGAAATCCCTATTAATGGCCAGTAGATGTCCAAGAATTCACCCATACACAGACCTCTTAGATAAGCAGCAATACCACCAAAATAAACCCGAGCACCACTCCGGCCACGTAGTAGCGATCCTCACCAAGTCGAAAGATCCACTGCAACGCATTCCCAAAGCGAATCAAAAATCCCCACAGACTCTGGAGGAGCCAGTTGGCCTGGACCATATTCATAAATACGCCAAGGCTCTCTGCGGTGGCTTGCGGTGGAATGGTCACGGCACCTTGATCAGCACTCGCCCCTGCTTTTTGTTGGAGCCGCCCCGCAATTATCGGAATAACCAGGATTGCCAGTGCCATGACGACTAAGCCAATCTGTTGAAACAGCGTCGGCACACTCGGCACAATTAACGCTGCATCGCCACTTAATCGCCCTTGTAGTGGCACTAACCATGCTGACCATATATATTGTGGAAAGATGCCAAACAGCAGTAGTACGCCACCGAACGCAATCGGCCCAATCCAGGTGCCCCGTACAGGAATCGCAGATTTGAGCATCCCGGTTGCCGTCATGCTGCGTGGCATGCGCCGCCAAATACTAGCCAACGCCACGGACCACGCTAGACCCAGCAACGACCCACTCACTAACATGGCGATAATGGTCCATGGCGCACGGACGAGAAGAATTTCGGCCATCCACCAGCGAGCCACAAACCCAACAGTGCCAGGAATACCAATTGATGCGGCCACCGCGACCAAAATCATCACACCAGCAACGCCAATTGGTAGACGTGGACGCAGTTGAGTCAGTTCATCGCTGTTACTACTTGACTCAATGAAGCCCACCGCTAAGGCAATAACACTTGTCGTTAATAGGCTACTCAACAACAAAATCGGTACGCCCAATACCATGACCTGCGTATCGCTGACTGCCGCCAAAATGATTAGCGAATACTGGTTGCTCGCATGCCACCCTAACAGCGATCGTAACCGCGTCGCACTGACCGCGCCTACCGCAGTGCCAACCGCGCTGATAATCGCAAGTACCATGAGTACGTTGCGCCACGTGTCGCTGACCAGAGGTCCTTGTGTGGCCATCATCTCGATGAAACTGAGTGCACCAAGTAGTGGAATACCCAGCGGTACCAAGAAGAGTGTCAGAATCGCTGGTGCGCTACTGAGCCCTGCGACATAACTATGAAACGGCACAAGCCCCATTCCGAGCAATGCCGCAAAACTCCATGCCATTACCAGTGCACCCGGGAGTGCGCCGACCGGCAAATAGTTGCGCCATAATACGGCGACCATCAGCAAAATAGCACCGCTTAGGCCTCCCACAATACTGACAAGTGGTGCATTACTGCCGGGGAGTGCACCACTCACCCGCATCAAAATACCACCGATGATGGCTGCAATACCCCACATAAACACGCGCAATACGGATTCTTGTGCGATAACCCCAAACAAGATGATGGATACATGTACGAGAATCAACGCCAGAAGACTGCCGTAGTTCCGCAGTTGGTAGGGGAGTGAATAAATCAGGCCAATCATGCCGGCGACCGCAATGAAGAGCACCATAATTGACAGCGCCCAGGTGAACAAATCAAGCCGGAGTGTCAGCAATACCACGTAGGTTTCGATTTTGATCCACTCAATGTTGAGCAGTTGAATGGGCAAGCCGATTATTGGATTGGCGATGATAATCAGGACTGCACTCACAAACAATGCGCTGATAGCCAAATATCCAATGTGGCGTGTCGGCACCACACGGTCAAGTGCCCATGCAGTGATAGCCGCAAATAATGGAAGCAGAAGTGCCACAAATAACATAAGAAATCCCTTGCTTAACCTTCGGCGCAGGCGATACAGGTATCTGTTGAGGCAATAATCGGCACGACGTCGTCAAGCTGTGCATTGAGCAACAATGTGCGCGTCAATAAGCGATCGAGTTGACGTTGAACCTGTATAGTACATTCAGTGATACGAACACCATCGCTTCGCAGTGTGTAGGTAATAGTGCCACGTGGCCCTTCTACACTTGAGCGCACACTCCCTGGTGCAAGGAGCGGTAATGACCCTTCACTAGGTCCGGATTTGAGTAATCGTTGTGCCTGCTCAACCATCTTGGCACTCATATGTGCTTCAAGCAGCATCAGCATAAGTCGGGCATATACGTCGCCACTCTCTTGGACGACCATGTTGGCATCGAGACGCTCGTACACTTCGTAGGGGGTAACAAAACGCATATCCGTGCTCACTCCGGATGCACGACCGATAACTCCACCCACCTCAAGTTGACTGGCAGCCTGATGACTCAGCACACCGACATTTACGGTACGTGCCAAGAGCCGTCGATCATCAATCACATTATCAATGGTGCGGTAGAGCGATTGAAGGAGTTGGTTGATACCTGATTGCAACGATACAAATGCGCTTTTGGATGGTTCAAACGCCAGTCCGCCAGGCATGATGATATTGTCGTTACTTGGGCGACCAATAAAATCGCGTAGCAACGTGTGCGCGGCGACATGCAGGGTATGGAGGGCATGATGGTAGTTATCAGCACCGAGCATGGCACACACGTTAGTTGCACCGGCGAGATGCATGACAATGCGTTCGAGCTCAGCGACAATCACACGAATATACTGCGCACGAATCGGCACAGTCAATGTGGTGAGTTGCTCAATCGCACGGCAGTATGCCAGCATGTGGGCATGACTACAACTCCCACAAATACGTGGCACAAATTGAAGGCTTTGGAGGAGAGATAGGCGTTGCATGCGATCCGCACAACCACGCTCGGTCATGCCACTATGCAAGTCGACCGCGGTGACAGTCTCTCCGTCAAGTTCTAAGATGTAGCGTTGTGGACCGCGCCACGCAGGGTGAAAGGGTCCAAGTGTCAGGGAATAACTCACGCCACAATGCTCCCATTGACAAACTAGCTTCTCAGTGATTATACACCGTATTAGATAGCCTTATGTATGCAGGGTATGCCCAAAAAACCACGCGCACATCGGCAACCACTGCTGACGTGCGCGTGCGCTTCCTGGGTGATCCACATTATCGTCGTGTGACGAGGAGGCGAATCGCTGTCCGTTCTTCGTTTTCGATGACTACATCCATGAATGCAGGTACACACACAATCTCGATTTGCTCTGCAGCAAGATAATTATGTGCGATGGCAATCGCCTTGACTGCTTGGCTGGTGGCCCCTGCCCCAATCGTCTGAATCTCGGCGCTACGCTGATCACGGATGACACCGGCAATTGCACCTGCAACGGCACTTGGTCGTGATCGTGTCGAGACCTTCAAGATTTCGACTTTGGGCGTAGACGCACTATTGTTTGTTACCCCGCCACTCAGGACATCACTGGTATACTGTGAATCCATAGTACACACCCCTTCACTTCAATGTGTGTTTGGTCTGTGACACAGACGACCAAAAGGTGATGTTCGAGATGCGTCGTCGTCCATGTATATTGACTTAACGAACCCGGCGCACCAAACGTGCTACCGTGCGTACTCTGTGGTGCGTGTCTCACGAATCACGGTAACCTTGATTTGGCCAGGGTACTGCAAACTCTCTTCAATTTTTTTGGCAACATCACGGGCAAGGTGTATGCTCCCCAAATCGTCGATCGCCTCAGGAATGACCATAATTCGCACTTCACGCCCTGCTTGAACTGCAAACGCTCGTTGCACACCTTCAAACGATGTAGCCACACCCTCGAGGGCCTCTAATCGTTTGATGTACAAATCAAGCGTCTCACGCCGTGCACCTGGTCGACCACCCGAAATAGCATCAACTGCCTGTACCAGGAATGCCTCAACGGTCTGTGGTTCTTCGTCATTGTGGTGCGCTGCAATTGCGTGCACAATGGCCGGTGACCGACCTAACCGCTTTGCTATATCTGCGCCGATAACGGCGTGTGGTCCCTGAACCTCGTGGTCGACAGCTTTGCCGATGTCGTGCAACAACGCTGCTGTCTTTGCTATTGTGATATTTGCGCCCAACTCGGCTGCCATGTGGGCTGCCAACAAGGCACATTCGAGCGAGTGTTGCAACACGTTCTGCCCATAACTGGTGCGGAACTTGAGGCGCCCGAGTAGCTTGATGAGGTCCGGGTGTAGGCCCTGCACGTTCGCCTCGTATGCGACACGCTCGCCCTCTTCACGCATGACAACGTCAAGCTCTTGCTGTGTCTTGGCCACGACCTCTTCAATACGCGTCGGGTGGATACGCCCATCCTTGAGCAACTTGCCAAGAGACAAGCGTGCTACTTCACGTCGCACTGGATCGTGACACGACAACGTCACCGCATCTGGCGTGTCGTCAACGATGATGTCAACGCCAGTTATCTGCTCGAACGCGCGAATGTTGCGCCCCTCACGACCGATGATGCGTCCTTTGATCTCTTCGGACGGCAATGGTACCGTTGATACCGTGACTTCGGCCACATAATCCGAGGCACAGCGTTGAATGGCCATGCTGATAATCTTGCGCGCCGTTTTGTCCGCTTCGTCTTGGGTGACACGCTCAATCTCGCGAATGCGCCGTGCCGACTCATCACGTGCCTCA
>Ga0194130_10002375_pt1 | contig 27396 bp, 28 predicted proteins | sample TA2KigsurfametaG_FD_160084 | JGI IMG/M metagenome (GOLD analysis project Ga0194130, IMG submission 160084) | Freshwater microbial communities from Lake Tanganyika, Tanzania - TA2015050 Kigoma 12 surface | ecosystem: Environmental > Aquatic > Freshwater > Lake | place: Tanzania: Lake Tanganyika...
GGACCGAAGGCGTTTTGCCACTCTGGCTGGTAGCCACCGCCGGCGGTATGGCCGTGATTTTTGTGGTGGGCCTCTTCTTCTATGGCTCCTACGTGGGCGTGGGTTCAGCCTGAATTTGGCTGATCTGGAGCAAGCAACCCTTGACTAACTCTAGCCGACGCAGCCGGCGGCCACAACGGCGCCAGTTGTTCTGCCCGGCCCATCCCGAGCTGCGGGTTGAAGGCAACGGCAAGAAATATTTCCTCCACCTGCTCACGCCGGAGCAGCTGCAGCAGCGGGGCATGAGCCACAGGAAGGCTCAGCTGGTGATTGAGGCCTACCCTGTGTTGGTGCTCAGCAATGAATGGCTAGAGGAGCTCTTCTGCCCACAGTGCGGCAGCAGCCGCTGGTGCCACATCACCAAACACAGCCGCGTGGAGCACACGGTCCGCTGGGCACCGCGGGAGCTATGGCAGCAGGTTGCCCATGTGGATCCGCTGCAGCCCAACCCCACGGTGAGTGAGTACACGCGGCGTGAAGCCCGACGGCCCAGCTTCAAACGGGCCAGTGGCAAACTGTTCTTTGATCCCTGCTGAATCACAGGTCGCAGGAGGCCCGTTTAGAAGCAGCACGTTCAAAGGCCAGCCATGCGCCGGTGCTGCCGGTGGCGCGCCAGAGCTGCATGCGAAAGGGATCTCGCACCAGTTTGCGTCGTTCTATGGGGCAGGGCAGTGGTGGCGGCGGACCCACCTGGATGCCGCGGGGGCCGAGGGCGATCTGCGCGCTGAGTACGGCCCGTGCTGTGTGGTCTGGGTCGGTGATGATCCACACCCGTTTGGGCAGGGGGCGCTGCTGCCGCTGCAAGGCGAGACAAACAGCCATCGAGCACCAAGATCAAATCAAGAGACTGAGCTGAGCCCAGGCCTCGCTGGGGATGCAACCCAAACCAGGGCATGATGCCGAACAAGAGCAGAAGACTCAGCAACACGGAAGGACCAGATCAGCCTGAGGAAGCAGCTGAGCTAACGCCCTCTCACAGATCCGCAGGGCCTGATTCCAACTCCAGCTCTGCAAAGCGATACTAACCGCAGCCGAGCACCTCACCTGCTGCCAGGGAAGCCAGAGGCCTGAGGCGTGACCCGCCGGCCATGGCGGCGTTGACGCCCAGCTGGCTGTAGGCGCTGCAACTGGCGTCGTGGTCGACAACGGCGCAGCTGTTACCGAACACGCCACACTCAAGCCGGACATCGGCGTTGATCACAGCACCGGCCAAAACCACGCAACCGGGAGCCAACTGAGCTGATGGACTCACGCACGCACGAGGACGCTACAGAACAAAGACTGAAGCGCCTAAACACTCCAGCACGTGCTGGCAGCGCTGGCGCAGGACTTGATTGCCAATGGCCACAACGAACCGATCGGGAGTCGGCGCTCCTTCCGCGCATGGCATGGTCATGACGCCCAAGGCCAGACGCAGAGGTCCGAGCACGTGAACGCCTGCCGCGAGCTGATCGAAGGGCGGCTGTCAACGAGGAAGCCGCGCACGGCAACGCCCTGCACTCTGATGGCATCAGGCACCAAGAGGCCATGGCCGCCGGATCCGAGGATCACCAACGATGTGGCATCAGCTCTCAGACGCGACAGCAAACGGCACCGCCACACACTGATCCAGCCACACCCCCAGCAACAGCTCCACACCAGCCAGGCCGATCAGCCAGGGCCACCCGCCCACCAAAAGCGCCACGGCCAAAACCGCAGTGGCAGCGATGTACGTGAGGGAGACGCGGGCATGGGGCCAGCCAGCCTGATGCAAGCGCTGAAACAGATGCAAACGATGGGCCTGGAAAACCTGCTGCTTTGCCAGCAGTCTCCGGGGAACGCACAGGCAGGCGTCACCCAACAGCGGAGTAGCCACTAACAGCAAGGCAAACGCTTCAGGCCAAGACGATGCCTGTAGAACAAGAAAGGCGAAGATGGCACCCAGAAAGGTGCTGCCCACATCACCCATAAAAACCTTTGCAGGACTCCAGTTGCAGAAAAGGAAACCAAGCAACGAACCAACCAAAGCCCAGATGGGCCAGGGGGCCGCAAGCTGGACGGCCACAGCAGTGAGCACAACGGACATGCAACCGGCGACCAAACCATCGAGACCGTCCATGAAATTGGTGAAATTAATTACTGCTGTGACAGCAATCAACAACGCAAGCAAAAGAAAGGTTGAAGTAATAAGCAAAGGGCTGAGATAGATAATCAACAAGGCAGTAGCCAGCTGAACTCCGTAGCGCCATGTGGCAGGGAGTGAGTGGCAATCATCGATCAAAGCCACAGTGGCCAGAGGAAGAGCAAATAAAGGAGCCAGAGAGACAGGAAATGTTTCAGAACTAGGTCCAAGCAGCAAAGCAAGTGAACTTGCAAATGATGCGACGACAAGAAATGACAAGCCACCACCACGGGGCGTGGGAGAAGAATGAGAACTTCGAAGATTAGGCTGATCAAGTAGCCATCTGCGGAAGATGGGCAAGAGCATACAAAGAAGAGCGAACGAAACTAGAGCTGCAGAAACCACAACCAAGAAGTTATTGAAACTCATTAGTCCAACGGTAGAATTGGAAAGGCTTGATAATCGCCCCCCGTCAACTCGTGAACGGGGGTGAAACCTGCAAGGTTGGCACACATCCTAAGAACCGCTTCAAATGCCTTTGGAGACATGAGCAACAAAGGGACACTTAATAAAAAAAACAAACGATTTGGAATCTTCACTAACTTGCAACGATGTGCTTTGTCATAAGAAGGCTGAGAAAGCTGTAGAGCTCTGAGCATATCGACATAGGACAGAGAGGCATCTCCGCCGATAGCAAGACGGACAGGTAAACTTGAACGATACTCTGGTGAGAGGAAATTGCGAGAAAGACTCAAAAACAAAGATGCAAGCTGCTTAGCATGAATAGGCTGACGCAAGCCAGATTCCGACGGAACAGGCAAAAAGGGTAATTGACGCATTATTTTTAGCACATAGCTCAAATTCTTGTCTTGATATGGCCCAATACAGCCGTAAATGAGGGTAGGGAGCAGAATATGACAAGGAATGTGAAAACGTTGGCAAATGTCAATTATCTTCGCCTCCGCGCGAGCAAGTCTCATAGCCAGGTCAGAATCAAAACGATTAGCAGCAAATCGCTTTGAAATCGAGGATGAAGACGAACACGCGATCAAGCCGGTCAATCCGGTAAGAAAATATGGCATCTGTAATTCAAGATATTCGAGAAATTCCGAAAATAACCAGATTGGAGCAAAGCTGATGAAAACAGATGGATCAGCGTTAGTAATGGGCGGTGAAAAAGATTCAGGAGAGGTTAGATCAAAATACAGGCCAGTGCCAAAGGCTGGAACAATATTGTCAGCATTGCGAGAATAAAAAAACAACTCTAGGCCTGGAATTTCATTGAATGCTTGCTGCCGGAATGAATAACCAGCAGAGGTGGAAGAGCCGAACAGGTGGAATCGCATCGAACCTAGGCGGTAAGATAAAAAAACAAAGTAATGAATAGGTCAAGATATACTACGATCAAGACTACAGGAGGGGGAGGCTCAGAAAACAAGCGCAAATCGCGGAAAAGATACAGGAGAAACCTGTTGGTTAGAGGAATATCTATGCGGAATGGATGAAAACCCAAGAAGATAGATGAATCATCCAAAGATCAAATCAAGTTAAATTTCCAGACCTTGACATACTGAATATAGGAAATAAAGAGAAACCATATTTGCCTTAATGATTTATGAGAACCTCGGGACCACAAGTGAACGACCTTGCCCAGAGGATTATGTAAAGTTTGGCCAACTGCTGATAATCTCCGAACAAGATCAGCATCCTCCAAGTGAAGAAAAAAGGAAGACGAAAAACCACCTACTTGACGATAATAGATATCAGGAATGAGCAAAAAACAACCAGAGAGATATGTGGAAGCAAAAGTCTCGGAGAGATAGTCGCGATCTAGATTTTTATGCCATTGAACATATGAACGAAAATAAGTAAACCTCTCGAGAGCAGAAAAGCGGCCAAGCAACAGCGAGAGAAATGTAGGATTGCGCTTGGCAGAAAACTGGACTTGATCAAACTGGTTTACAACCAACGGTGCAGCACATGAGACAGATGGATTACTTAGCGTCCACTCAAGAAGAGGATATAAACTCTGCGGAGAGAAGAAGACATCGGGATTGACGATAACAAAGATGAAAGGATCATCCTCTATTATTCTGGCGAAGTTATTATTGTTGGCCAAGCCATACCCTATGTTAGGGCCAGAGTAATAATAAATATTGACAGGGGAGGCGAGGGTTTTTAGATGCTGAACCTCGGGATCGTCAAATCCTGATCTACTAGCATCATACAATAAGAGCTTGCAATCAAGAGAAGGATAGGCTGTACTCAAAGAGCCGAGCGAAGACAACAGTGGCTCTATACAAGAGACAGAATGATTATACAAGACGCATGAAAAAAAGAATCTCATTACCGGAGATAAACTCATAATAAAGGCTTGCGAAAGACAATATATAGGTAATTAAGGGAAAGAAAATGACCCACAAAAGCCAAATTAATGGGAAAATAGAAAGATCTGGAATAAATGAAATCAGTACAAGAAGATACTATTGAAACCATAGACTCAGAGGTATAATAGATCTTATGATCAGGATCAGCTCTAAAACCTTTTGGGCCGGGTAATCCTATTATTAGCTTGCCACCTCTAGACAGTGAATTGTAAGATTGAGTAATTAGATAAGTAGGATCCACAACATGCTCAAGAACTTGATCAATAATACAAGCGGGGAAAGAAGAACTATCTACCGGGAAGTCTGATAATGGGTTGATTAATCTTGCATCAAGCCCAATAGAGTTTACGTATGAGATATTATATGGATTTATATCGAGTCCAACAGATTTAGCTTGTCTACCATACGAAAGAAATATGCCTACTCCACATCCAACATCAAGGAAGGTTGGGCCGAGAAGAAGACGCAGGAATGGATAAAGAAGCAGTCTCCTGTAGAGAAAGCCAAAGAGACTTTCGCGCTTAAGATAGTTATGGTAGGTTTTGTAGTTGAGAGTACTCAAGACTTCAATGGTGGGAAAAAGGAAATTAAAGAAGCTACAGACCTCTTAAAAAGGTGATCAGAGAAAGCGGCTAATATTAGTGAATTAGTATGCTGCTCATAGGAGGGAGTTGAAGAATGGAGAGCGTCGTAGAGAGATAAAATTGAAGGAAGCAGAGAAACGGCATGGGAAGGACTTTCATAAATAAAACCATTCCTACCATGCTCTATAACAGAATAGACACCGGAAATATTACGATGGACAACTAATGATGAAGACTGAAGAGACTCAAGAACGGCTCTACTAGTTCCTTCGGAGAGACTCGGGTGAAGTAGTATATTGGTTTTGCTGTGAATAAAAGATGATGATTGAAAACCCCAAAAACTAACAGACTCGGAGAGGCGAAGACTGTAGACTAGATGCCGTAGTTTACTTTCCCAAGGCCCAGAACCAAAGATATTCAAACGTAGCTTACGTGAAGTATTACGAACAAAGCCGGAAAAGATGAAGATTGCCTCTTCAATATTTTTAAGGCGGGAGAGAGCGCCGACAGTAGAAAAGTTTATTGTATCGTCAGGTGGATGACTCGAGGATCTATGTAGTGGATATAAGGTAGAAGGGTCATTGTAGTTGTACATCAAGAAACTAGAGCACTTCGTCAAACCATAAAAGTAACATTGCATATCGCTATGCATTGTTACAGGACAGTACGAAAAGGAAATAAGCTTCAGATGCAATAACCCAATTAAATAGCCCAAGAAACCAATTGAGTGTTGATAGTCTTTGGTGAGCTCTCCTCTACAAAAAGACGCTGACAGAGAATTAGGAAGAAGAAGATTTCGAAAACAATCTGCAGAGAGACCTAAAGAGAATACAATACAACGCCGACTATTGGCAAGATGAATTAAGCGTAAAAGGTCTTTAAAATGGCAGATGAGAGTGGTTAAGGTATAGGATCTAGGCTTAACATAATAGAATGAATGCTTGCAATCATCAGGCAGGTTGGTAGACAGTGCTTTGAAAAAGGAAGAAGGACTAGAATTAGAGTAAGAGCTGAGAAGAAAAATAATATGCATAACTAAAGTGTTTCATTTAAAAACGGTTTGATGCGGGTTGCTCTAGCTGCCCAGTTATAAGTTGAGACAATCAAGTTTTTATTAACGAGTGATTTAGAAGACATGAGAGAATAGTTATCAACAACATATTGAACCTTAGAATACCATTCATCTAAAGAACTAATGTCGTAGACGAAGGTGGCTGCGCCTGAACGAAGAACTTCATATAATGATGGTGAAAATGATGATATTATTGGTCTGCCAGTACGCATGTAATCAAATAATTTGAGAGGGGACATCCAGTCAAAAGAGTCAATAGAAAACTTTGAGATGGAAAGGCCTCTCTGGTATGGCATTAATAATATTTGACATTGGTCTGCAATCGAAAGAACTTGAAGATGCGATAACATTCCTAACAATAAAATATTAGGTGGTACTTCTCTATCGGCAAGATAAGTTTGAGAATCGCCTGCAAGTACAAACTCATAACAGGGGTACTTAGATGCTAATGAGAAAATCAGTTCTATGCCTCTACCCTTGGCAAAAGTACCAGCATAAAAAAGTCTAGTCTTATTAGCCTGAGGCAAAACAAGGTGATTAAAAGAAACTCGGTCTCCAGAGAAGATATCAAGCAATTGCTGAGATGCTGCATCAGACAAGTCTAAAGGAAGCGAAGCATCATGGTCAACGATACAAACACCACTGACAATAGATGCACAAAGAACACTTTTAAGTGACTCACTAATAAAGACTTTTGAGACAGTATGTGAGATTAGGATACGTCTGAGAAAGTAGGATTGAAGTCTACCACGCTCAACTGAATGGATTTCAAAAACATGCTTAATTCTGAACAGAGATAAGAGGAAAGAGCAATATAGGTTTCTTGAATAAACACAGTCACTTGATTTACTAGCAGCTAAAGTGGAAAGAAAGAGGCGTTTGGCAATAAAGAGAAAAGAGGCAATAGCAAGAATAAAGATTGAAGAAGAAGGAATAGTAAAGCCAAATAATGTCGGGTGGTGGACAAGGTGGGATTTATTAAATATGGATGTGCAGAACTTTCGACCTGTAGACGCATGAAAATAGCAAGATGATTTAAATAGTTTAGCTAGGTAAGTGTATTGGTAAAAAGATTGTATAGAGTTTGCAGTGCCAGAGGGCTGAACAGAGCTAGAAACGTAAATAAACATTTGATTTGAGTGATAAAAAAAGGGCAATAGAAGGGCTGACAATTCGTAAGTAAAGCATCAACATACTAGAACGAAAGATCAATGAGCCGTTCGGCAATAAAGAGATTATAAGTCAAAAGTATGGAAGAAAGGATAATAATTAGATAACGCCTGCAATAACCCATAGAAGAAAAGTATTGAATAATCAAGAATGGTAATATAGCATAGAAAGTGAAGGAAATTCTATAGGCGAATAAAGCAGACGAAGAGAAGATAATAGATACTATTACACCGATAAGAGGAATAAAGGAAAACCTAGGAATAGATGCGAAAGAATTATTGCGATAGAATAAAATACAGTAAATCGCAATCGGAGTAAAAAGATTTAGTAGATATTGCGGGTCAGTCAGGCTAAGCGCATAGCCATAAGAATCCGAATATAGATAATTACTATAGTGCAGGTCAAGGCTTTGTAAGAGGGAGGAGAGAGACGACGAGACAAGTGGAAGAAGGAAAGTGTAAGAAAATACTATTAGGAGCAAGAATAAGAATAAAAGGATAAGATTTTGATATTTTTGGGGCATTTTTAACGTTGGAACAAAGTTTAAATGCAGTGAGAGACTACTTTTGCAAGAAATAATAGCAATAATAATACATACTGGTAAAAACTGTAGGTGGCTCGCTACAGTACAAAATAGGAAGAAAAAAGATAGTCTAGGCATCAAGTTGCTAATCGCCCAAAGTGATAACAGTAAAAAACCAAGAGCAAAGGATGATCTTATTCCTATATAACTAAGAACAAGGAATGAGTGAGAGATGTAGCAAAATGTAGCTAGGTTTAAAGAGAGAATCTTGCATGAAGTATGAAGGCTTAAGCTACGAGACAAAAGGTACAAGGAATAAAAAGGAAGGGAGTACGAGATAATATAGAGAATCTTGAGGCTAACAAAAGGAGAAAATAGATACTTTAGTGCAAGGCATAGACCTTGATAGAGCGGTTCAGATAAGATAGACAAGGATAAAAGAGCATCAAGTGATGATACTGAATTCTGCATGTATCTGAAATATTCATCAGGCTCGGATCGAAGAGAAAGAAAGCAAATGAATATAGATAAGGCAGTAAGCCATATATAATAGTGCTTAAGGCCTTTAACAAAGGTTGAGCAGAGGAATATACCCGACAATACGAGATATGTGATCATTTGAAGACTTAGTTTAAAATCCAGAGGCTAAAGTCTATATTAAAATTAAGTAGGTCCAGAGCTATAAACTCGGGTTGAAGACTATTAGCAAAATATGGAATAACTTCGCTCTGTCCAGTGTCGTGTTGAAAATCACTTGTACTGTAAAGTGTCATGTATAAAGAAGAAAACAATGTAGAGTAGTGTCTAAGAAGAGTAATACCAGAAAAGCTACTTGGGCTTATAAGTTGAAAGCACTTTTTTCTAGCCTGCTTCAAAAGACAAAATCTAGGAATATAGATGGTGCTATTACAATAACATAAATTATATGGATAGACATTAAAAATGCCAAGAAGGTCTTCGACTTTTGTTACTGTTGGAAGAGGATCCATAAAACATTTCGCTTTGGATAATTAAGGAGTTCTCTCGTCAAGAAAACATATATGTGGAAGAGAGGTTTTGTTATACTGACCCCAAATCAATGCACTGTAAAGATAGAAATCAGAACTTGGCAATGCTTAAGTTAGATAATGACATTAAATATGCTTGCTCCAGTAGCGAAAGATAATTAGAGTAAACAAACTGGACAGCGACCGCAGAAGACAAACAAAACTAAGCTCATTTAAAGATGGGAAGGATTTTAGTCTTGGGGTGACTATCATATAGTGGCAGGACACTTTGTGCTGAAATGAAACAAGTTTGTTGTTTTGATTACAGATAGCTACGTAACAATATGGTCCTGAATCATGACACTTCTTGGAAGAATAGGGATGATGCACAAGTTGTCTTAAGGAGAATATTGCTAGATGCTGCGTGAGTAGTCGCTCGAATAGTGTTGTTCGGTATTATGGTGCTCCAATTGCTAATAAAGGAAATGGACATTATGGGTAAGTCATGCAATTTAAAAAGTTGATTTCAGTTCATTAATGAGAAGTTGTGTGCAAAAGTCTTCTGTTTTTCGCATGGCAGAGAAAGAGGCGCCTCCAATGTGCGGAGTGAGAATCAGTTGATGAGGATTCTCAAGAGAGAATTGCTGAAGATTTCTTTTGCTTAATAATGCATCTTGTGAATGATCATGCTCATACCTAAGAACATCTAATCCGCACCTGAAGTCACGATTAGATAGCAAATGTTGATATAGTGAGTCCTCGTCCACAATGCCTCCTCGAGCTGTATTTACAAGCACAGCATCGGGTTTAAGTCTGGATAACTTATCCGACGCTATAAGCTTATGAGTATATTCATTGTAAATGCAACTAATTGAAACAACATCAGAAACCTCAAGTAATGTATTTAGGCAAACTTTTTCGTATGGTTGATTGGAGACATAGGGATCATAATACACTATATTACTGCCTAGCGTAGCTAGAACGGAGGCAACATGTGAACCAATCCGACCAAATCCAACTATCCCAACTGTAACGTTAAATAAATCACGACCAATATAATTCTCACGAATCCAGCTATTAGGTTGAACTGCATGAGAACGTGAGTAAAATGATATATGAGCTTTTCGGAGAAGGGAAAGGATAAGCCAAATATTTATTTCTATTGTAGGGGTTATTTTTTTTAGAAAACTAGTTTGGCCTTTTAGGGATATTAATGAGATGGTATGGCTTGCGAGATAATCTAAATCAATATGGGCGACGCCAGTCGCTGGACAAACAATATATTTCAAGGATGAAAATTGAGACAAGAATAAAGGGTCGAGCATATATGCTAGGCGCGCATAAAGTATGCTCACATGTTTATACATGCTAGGAGGCAAAGAACAGACCATAAAATAACTCAGCATTAGATTGCTCAAGCATATTGATTGATATAGTTGAAAAGTTGGATGGCTCTAATATAAGAACTTTCATAATTATCAAATTTCTATGAAGCTTCGATTAAAAACTGTAAGTTGCTCAGACACTGCTCAGAAGAACCCTCATAAGATTGTCTACCAGACTTGGACAATAGTGATGAATACAAGTTAACAGGAAGTGAGCCATTAATATATTTTGCAATGCTGGTCAAAAGGAGATTATAGTCAAATTTATAATTATAACGCAGATATGAATAGGCTTGACGAATGCTATCAATGGAAGTTACTTTCTGAATCATATTATTAGAAATGCCTTGAAGAAAGATCTCACCAAAGTGTAAAACTGGAATTTGCTTACAAGCCGATTCAACAGCTATGCTACTACTGATCACAACTGTCATATCAGTAATAGAAAGAATGGATGTTGAGGGGACATATGGATCAACGAGTACTACTTTTGGTATTTTACTGAGCTTTGAATAAAAGGAATTTGATCTAAATCCTATAGATCGAGGATGTTCTTTCAAAAGGATCAAAACATCATGAGGGGTTGCTAGTGATAATTTACGAATGGCTTCTATCTGATTTAACGAATCATTTCCATAGACTTGTATAGAGACTTCAGGTTCATGATGAAGAGGAAAAAGAATATAATAATGTTTCATTTTTTTTGCTTTCAATGTTTCTAGGGTATGGAAGAAATGCCTCTTCTTAGAAAGATTCCATTTAAGAGGTTGGGAGATATATGTAAAGTACCAATAAGAAATAGGGGAAATAAAGTGATGGTCTTTTAGTCCAGAAAATTGGTATTTAAGCGAAGATGCGAATGCTCTTGGAAGATTAAGTAGAGCGTTAGAGAGGATTGAAGTGAAAGAAGGTGGGGAAGATATCAGAATGCTGCCTTCATATTTAACCTTGGACTTAGATGAGTCTAGAATATATCTTCTTGCAACTTTGATATCATCATCATTAAAAGATTTTTGATTGAGGAATTTATAGTCTAAACCAGATGGAAAGTGATTTAAATAATTGCCAACTTTTACTGATTTAATTTGTGTAAATTGAATTCCATAATGCCTTGAGTAGAGCTCAAGTAATATATCGGCAATATTTGACGATCCAAAATTGATGCACTTTATTGGAGAATAATGTAGAATACATTCATCAATAAGGCGCGAGATTGATAGGATATAGCGAACTGAAAAATTGTATGAACGATATGGGGTATAGGATTGTACGAACTTAACATTTTTTCCAAAACAGAAACGTCGGTCGTAGGATATTAACTGAGCGAGAGTGGTGTCGAGGGTTTGCTCGAGTAATTTAGCCTTAGTGAAGATGGTTTCATCAGTTTCATTGTTAAAGCTGTCAAAATAACTATCTTCGGGCAACGCTTGAAATTGAGTAGGATTTCGGATTTTAAGTGATGATATAGCAAGCTTATCGGAAGCTAGAGCGATAAAATGAAATTTTGAATCACAACTAATGGATTCTAGTAAATGAGAAAAATAGCCCATTGTTGTTGCAAGTATGAGTTTATTTTTCATTTACGCTCCAAGGAATACAAAGACTCGGCTAACATAAACTGATCAATATAATCAACATCAACTCTCTTATCTGCATAGGGAATAAGGAAAGGGTAGAGATGGAAAGGTTTGTTTGATCTGATGCTATCAGAATTTAAGATGTAGTATGATCCATCAACTTTATAAAGCTCTGAATAACTATTCGGGCAAGGCTGAGAGAGTGAATCAATGTATTTTGCTTTCGCAGAAACTACGCTAACATGATTTGTATTTTTTGGAAGGTTAGAGATGATTTCCAAGTCTTCTTTAAAACGCAATGGATGCGAAGGTTGCGCTAATATTATTTGTGTATTGATGATGTCAAAATAGTTAACGAAATCATGTAGTACTTCAAAGTTGCTGGTTGTATCATGAGTAATATTGCTGAATCTTTTATGGCAAAAACAGTTGTTGCCCAATGCAGTCGATAGAACAGATTCGTCTTCAGAAGAGATGTATATGTCATGATTACAGAAATCTTTGAAGAAGTTAATTGTAATCTGGAGAAGTGAAGAACCTGCAAATGGGCGAATATTTTTATGCGGAATTCTCTTTGAAGAGGTTTTCGAGGGAATAAAAACAACGGTTTTCATTTAAAGAGTCTCTGATAGATTTGATCTACATTAGATGTAAGAAGCTTTTGTGATTCTGATAATGTCTCGTAGGTAGGATTTACTGTATCTGTCCTAATTGTTCCTCGGTTATATAGAACAAATTTTTCTTCCGCAGAATACTCTCCATTTTGATTTCTCGGAATCATTTTAGATAAGGCACATGCTAAATCTTGAAGTTGACGCGCTTGATCTTCATGTCCCTCAGCTAAGAGTGAAAAGATATTAATAAATAAACGGGGAAATATATTCGCATCAGAGGTACTGTGAGCCTTGAATCCAATTTTTAGACAGTCAACAATTTGGCCGCCGCCAGCACAAAATAAATTCCAAGATTGTGGAGCCGCATCCTTAAAGCTTTTCATCTGTTCAAAAGAATAGCCACCAATCTTTATGCCACCAATATTGGGTATATTTCTGAGCGATTTAACTATAGAAATATTCAATGGTTTACCCCTTTTGGGGTTATGATAAAGATACAAAGGTTTTTCCAGCTTATTTGCTAGATTCTCTACTCTCTTAAGGTATTGGTAATCGCCAATTTTTTGGTCATAACAAAGAAAGTGAAAACCATGAATAGAATTATAGTTAGAAAGACAGCCTAAAAGCAAATCTTCATCTGAAGGGTTGTTCGTCGATATACCCAAAAGTACATTGTCAAACATGAGGTTAGACTCGTCAAAGAATCTATATATTTGTGATTTAATATGCATAGGTATGGCAAAATCCTCACCCGCAGAGCCTAATACCCAAAGATTTAAGACATCTTCTCTGTATAGGTAGTCTAATAGAGATGCTAATGAAGGAGTGCACAAATTGTCACTTGTTGAGACCAACGGTGTCAATAAATTAGCGATTAAACCCTTCATGATTATTTTTTGAATGCGACAATAATAGCATGGCCAAAGTATTCATTACAAAGCCAGGGGGACTTACCAGTAAGAATTTTACGAATACTCAGATAGAGTATGAATAATTTAACGAGGATCTTCTCTATTATAGGTGGATTGAGAGTAAAAGGGAAGTCTGGTGAAGCAGAAACCATCGGATATGTGTATGTTCCACTTACAAAGAAATCACTGTAATCGAGAGAAGATGCGAACAACAAATAGTCTTCGATAGCATTTTTAGTTCTATAAACAGGATCTTTAGAACATGATTTTGTTCTCGATCTAGTAAAAATAGTCAAAAGATAGTTGAAAAAAAATGCCCATTTTTGAACACCAACGCGTTTACGAGGGACTATATAATTTATAACCCATCCACCCTTTTTGGTTACTCTGAGCTTTTCTCTCATGACCACAGTAGGATCATCAAAATGTTCGAGGAGTCCAATACTTGTCACTATGTCAAAGCTATTATCATCAAACGGGAGGTTTTCTGCATCACCTACATAGAAACTAGCATTAAGTGAGTTTTGGTCAAAAATATGTTGTGCTGTACGAATAATTTGGTCTGAAGTATCAAGAAGGGTGCACTTATAACCATCCGCAGCATAATGAGCACTTAACGATCCCCTACCACAACCTACTTCTAAAACTGCTGTATCATTGGAAAGAAGTATATTATTATGAATAGAGGAAAAAAGCTGATAGTGATTTTGGAATGCGAGTTGTATTTGATTCTTAGGATGACCGTTACCCCAATGAATATAAGAAGCTTCTTCTCTAATTTTCCAGGCAGAGTCAAATGATTCTTGGCTACCTGATTTAAAGTTTGGATCAGTCATGGAAAGACTTTTGAATGGTGGGGTTACAATGAATAAGAGTTTCTGCAATAAATCGAGATGCATTTCCATCGCCATATAAAGAAGAAATAGGATAACGATCCCTGGTTATTTGCTTTATTACTGCATTTTTAATATCAGAGGAATCAGATTTAACATCAATAACATTGGCTGAACGTTCTCTAAATGATTGTCTATCTCCAATATTGACACAAGGAACACCTAAGTAAGAGCATTCACGAATACCAACAGAAGAATTGCCAACAATACAACGGCTTTTGAGTAGAACATGAAGAAAGTCAATCGGCTTGAAATTCCTGAAAAAACGGATATGATTGTCATTTGAAGCTTTTAATTCCCTAAGGCGTTTTGAAATTAAATCTGAACCTGCATCAACATTTGGCCATAACCAGATTGTCTGCATGCTAAGATCCTTAATAGCAGTAATAGTTTCTTGAACCGATTGATCAACTGAATGATATTGAGTGGTGACTGGATGTTGTAAAACAACAATGAAATCTTGATTCCAGTCCAGTGAAAAACCGGAACCACCATAGTCAAGAAGCTTGTTTACATCTGGATTAAACGTTTTTAGTGCTTGTTTAGCAAGATCTATGCTTGGACAGCCACTTAAGAAAATAGATTTTGGATTTTCTCCCATTCTTATGAGACGACTCTTAGACAACTCTGTAGAAGGGAAGTGTATGTGTGCCAGTTTTGTGATAGCATGACGTACTGATTCGTCAATTGAGCCAGTGATCTCGCCCCCCTGTGTATGAGCCAATGGAATGTTCATATAACTTGAAGCAACAGCAGTAGCAAGTGTTTCATAGCGATCAGCAATTGTCAAAACAACGTCTGGTGAAAGCTGTTCAAAGATAGTTGTTAATTCTATAATTGCCAAGCCGGTACTTTTCGCCATTTCGGAAGGAGAGTCACCACTAATAATGAAGGAAGCTCTAGCAGAGATTTCAAAATCTTTCTCTATATCTGCCGCAACGTTTCCATATTGATAAAGTAGAGCTGAGCCTCCAACTATCAACTGCAGCTGAACGCCCGGAGAATCGCGTAAGATGAGTGCAACTTGCTTTATTCGGGAAAAGTTGGCTCGGCTTGCAACGATAATGCATATTTTTTTCATCTCAAATATCTCCAATGTGGGCTGAAGTTAAAAGATAATAATGTGAATAATTGGAGATTAGTTTTTTCCCCACAATTTTATCAATATCATCGACTTTGAATCCTGAAGAGGGTTTTTTAAAACATAAGTCCTCCTTCCTGATTATATGACCAATGGGATATGATTCTTTTAAGGCAATACTTCGTCCAAATTTATTGCGCATTTCAATTATGCTGGGATCATTCAGTCGACTTTCGACTATGGCAGGGCTGCCGTGGGAAGAGATGTAAATGTCTCTAAAATCAACTAATCGCTCGAGCTCATCGATATCTAAACTTGAACTTGTGTCGGGTCCAAACATCTTTTTTGAAAAGACTGCATGTACTTCTAAACAAGATATGCCATACGTTAATGATGACATCGCAATATTAATATTTCCGGAATGATCACTATAACCAATTGGTATATCCATACAATTTCTGAGGAGGCTGATGGTGGAAAGATTAGCCTTGGAGATTGGCATTGGGTAAGCGGTATGACAATGCATAAGCTGAAGCGTTTTGACTCGTGGCATTAAATACTTTACCAAAAGCTGAGAATCACTAATGGTAGACAAACCGCTACTAATTATAACATTATCGGCGACATTTAATTCCTCGATTAGTTCAGGATTAAATACTTCTCCAGAGCCAATTTTTATAAAGTCAACTCCAATTTGACGGCAGCGATTCAGAGCTTTTATGGAAAAGGGAGAGATACCTAACGACAGGTCTAAACTTCGACATTTTTCTGCTATAATCATCCATTGGTCAAAACTAAAAGAAGTTCGCTGCCAATATTCGAAGCGATTCGAATCTTGCAGTGAAAACTTGATTCTGAATTGTTCATCATATGTTGACTCTTCAATGGCAATATGCATTTGAAATTTGATAGCGTCAAACCCTACACGCTTTACTTCATCGCAGTAGCTTAAAGCTAGTCCTAAAGATCCTTCATGTGCTTGAGCAATTTCTGCAATTAAAAAAGTAGGTTTCATGAGAGTTCAAAGAGGCTATAGAATTTGACAGTACTTCAATCGAGGAAATGACTTAAATTTAGGGGAGGCTCGATGCCTAATAATTGGCGATATCCGCCTCGTAGGACATCAATCCATACTAAGTTATTAAGAACATCAACACGTGGATGAAGATCAACTCTTAGAGGACCACTATTTAAACTTCTTGGAGAATAGAACGAAAAGAATTGCTTAGGTGTTTTATCAATATTATTAGAAAGCAAAAGCTTTTGAAAGCCAAGGCGATTAGGATATGTATCTAATATAATATACGGTTTAGCAAAAGATGGATGACCATCTACATTGTAGTCATCAAGAGCTGTTGTGTATGTTAATGACTCTAGGTTAAAGACAATATAACAGCCCTGACCATTCATTATAGTATAGCACAATAGTTCCGTGTTAGAAATAAAACAATGGTGGCTTACTACAACCCCGGTCAACAGAGCATGAGTACTATTATCCTTAAACTTATAGCACACTAACTGCGTATCCTTGGTGGACAGCCCGGCACTGTGAATGCAAAAAACGCACGTTGATGAATCGGGAGAGAATAAAGCATGATTTAAATAGAAGTTTGACGACAGCTGACATTCTTTTGTGATCTCTAGAAGATGATCTTGGTCGAGACTGGCTAGTATTCTATAAGTTCCATCATGATCGACTGAGTAGAATCTTAAGAAGTTTGATTCAGCATCAACTGAACTACCTGTCAGAGAGGGTGAATTGTAACCATAACCTTCCCTAAATAGGTTTAATCTTGACATATTTAATGATGCATATAATAATTTCTTTTCAGTAACTTTCGAAAAGTTCCAAAAGTGAAAGGGAAGTAGGATTTTATTTCCAGTCTTGATATCATGGCAAATAGTTACAGGTGAGTTTTCTTGAAAAGAGTTATAATGGATACTGTTCTGTGAAATCCAACTTAGACGAGTTGCCAGCTGACTGCTAAATGCTGAAGATTGAGCTAGTAGCTCTTGCTGTCTAGATTTGATATCATAAATATATATGTCAACACTTGTTGCATTTTTGAAACTGTGCAATTGATGAAATAGAACACGCTGATTATTACATGGATTGTGATCATAGTAACCGTACCATATATGCTTATTTGGGGAATGTATAGAATGCTTGACCAGTGACATAGAATTATCTAGTAAAGCGACAAAGCGACCGAACATTTCAGCTGATTGTAGAAAAAATTCGTTTATTTTGTTCATTGTTCTGGCAAGGTACGCAGTTTTGTAGCTGGTACGCCACCATAGACATACCCTGAAGAAAGATTAGAAACCACAACTGAACCAGCAGCAACAACAACATTTGAATCAATATTGACGCCGCATAATATCGTCACATTGGAGCCAATATAAACGTTGTCATGGATTACAACGGCTGAAGACTTTGAGCCACGAGACACAATGGGTAGATCGCTATTCGAATGAATTAAATGCTCTGAGGTGTGAATTGTTAAGCCAGAACCTGCTTGTACAAAATCACCAATTACAAGATTGTCATAAAGATACAATGAACAGTTTCTGGCAAATCCAGAGTAACTACCTATTTGAAGCAGTTTTGGGTTGGTAATATAGAAATTAGATCGTATATACGTGTATTTCCCAATTTTCGCTCCAAAGAGTTTCAGTAAGAAGACCCTAAGATTGTCAAGAGGCGATATACCAACAGTAAAACGTAAATCTTGATCTATGACAATACTGGATAACATCAGTAGGATAAGATGAGTTATTCTGTACATAAATCTTGGTAAATCTGAGTAGCTATATTCAAGAGCTCATACATAGGATTGTAATACCCTGGAGGAAGTAGTAGGGAAGATAGACAATAGATATTTTTTCTTTCGAGTTCTTTGATCATATCTCGATATTCCCAGAGGCTAGAACATAAGTGTGAGTGAAGGTATATTGCTTTCTTTAGACTAAGGCTTATATCAGAAACGTTGTTTTTGAAATGCGCAAGGCAGAATTTTTCAATAGGGGCGAAGAGATTGTTTACGTACTCTATCTGATTAGTGATATATACTTTTTTCCCATCAGAGGTGATATAGCTAGGGGATAGCTCATCGTTAATAAATAGCTCTATGTCAACCGTTTCACTAAAGTGTAATAATTCTAACAAATTTACAAGAAGAGTGTCGAATACTAAGAAAAGATAAAAATAAATCTGTCGAAAAGCAAAATAGCGGGGCATGTACTTAATTAGTCTTATCATTAGTCTCGTACGTCTTGACGAAAATCTCAATGAATGTGAAAAGGTATTATTTAAATTTGAAGGCAATTCGGAGAATAAGTAGCGTGAATAGATGTATCCGAAGGAGTGAATGCTATAGTCACCAATAATCGATTTTAGCCTTGCAAACTTATTAAGTTTAATGCACCCTATAGAGAACTTAGGATGAACCAAGAGCTTGAGTTGATGAGGCAACTCAACTAATGCACTTGATTTAAGCAGTGCTAATGTGCCAAAAGTACCCGCAGAAATGATACAGATATCAAACTCTTGACTATGTACAGTGTCTTCATATTTATAACTTATTAGAGGCTTTCCGCACCTCGTTGTGGTTATGTCTGTAACTTTTGTATTAAGATAGACTTTGACGGACTTTGAAAGTTCAACGGCTGATCCCCGCAGTGGACTCTCTAATACGACGGTAGATTGCTGTTTGTAGCCTGTAACGTCTAATCTAATGTCAGCAGTTAATTGCGAAAGAGCCTCAGAGATCGGATGAAGGGCTTCTAACGTGCTGCAGCAGATGACACTACGATCTGAGGCAATGCTCCTAACCAGGCCACCAGTCCACAGTTCAGAGGTGCCTCCATACCCTTCATTGAGAGTAGTCGTAACATGCTCATGGTCTACTTTCAACGATCTAAGTGCAGGGTGTGAATCAATACTTAGAGCAAAGTTTTTACTTTCACATATTACGACATCATGTGTTGATGCTAATTGGTTAGCAAGAGCCAATGACGGCAAAGTTGCACCGACTATACAGAGGGATTTCAATTTAGATTAATATTATTAGGGAAAAAAGAGACTTTGGCAGTACGCCAAGCTTCAGTAAGCTGTACATATCCACGAAGTAGATGTTGTCGAAGTGTAGTTTTGCTTGAGAAAGCGAATCATGAAAATCTCCAGCAAGATTATTGTCAATAAATGACAAATCATAATTACGTTGATAGGTCGGCAGCTTTGACCTTTCTAATATTTTCTTCAATTTACCATCTCCGCATTCGATAAGTACTATATTGGAGCAGAATGCTGCAGATCGGCTAGTATTATACGCCTCAAATAGAGATCTAGATAAAATCTCATTTGGGTGAGATGCTAAAAGACGATAAAGACCGCGAATTAAGCAATTCTGCATAGGTAATAAATATAAGTCTGATAGCAGTGATGCAGATGCCAATGGATTAATTCTGTATTTGTGTCCATAACCGGTAGTTGTCGATTGGATCGATACCGGAATACATCTTTGTATGATTTCCTGTTTGTATTTAGATTGCGATCCATAATGACAAAAGTTGGAGGCCACTTGTGGATCATCTGTGCAAAACATACCACCCTCGAAACCGGACACAGGTTTAGCAGTTTGGAAGCTGTAGCAAATATGCTCGACTTGACTTGAAGGATCAGTACTCTTTTTGTAATGATGACTATGTGAACTGTCTCTGATCAGCACAACTGAATTACTTTCGCAGAATTCATATATTTCATCAAGGTTTTCGTAAGAACCATAATAGTCACAATATATAAACGCTTTAAACTGATACCTATTATACTTCACTTTCAGATCAGTTAATGACGGACAAAAGTATGTTTGATCAAAGTCAATTGGTATAATTTGATTATTATTTATAAAAATAGTCATATAACTGCTTGGGATCATATGGCAACAAGCTGCAACGTTGTATTTATGTATTTTATTGGCATAAAGCGCACCAATCAAGGCTGTTGATCCTGAGGATACGGCAATGTTATATTTTTTCCCTGAGATCAATCGAAACTTACGTTCTATATATCTGGTATACAGGCTGTAATTACTCCTGCGACTCAGCACAATATAAGTTGATACAAACAACCACTTTGACAGCACTCTAAATAAAGCGTATATATTAAAGACAATGGCTAGCAGCGAAAACCTAGTCAAGAAGATAAATCTTTCCATATTAAACGCTAATGCTTCAACAATTGAGTATTAGAGAAGAAATCAAATCAAAATAGATCATTGCGTAAAAGGAAAGAGTGATAGTAAAACTTGTCGGTATATTTTCTAGGAACAGGCCGATAAGAGCTTCTCAGTACACCATAGTAGTCGTCCACAAAGGTATCAAATAGGAAAGATGTCGTTTCTGGTCTTGCATTAATTAAAATGAGTTTAGGCCTATAACCACTAGATAAAATATTGTAAGCATCTTTATTTATAGTCATTACTGAACCTGAGTGGTCAAATGAGAATTTTGAAGTTGGCCCATCTATATACAACATCTCGTGGTTAAAGTCTTTATACACGCTCATAACTTCAGAGGTTTCAAAAAAGGTGTAATGTTGCCCGTTATCGCAAGCATATTGACTATCTGTTAAGTGGATCTGGGTTCTACTGTGACCTATAAGAGCATTTTGTGTACGTTCAAAATAGATTCTACTCTGTTCAAATGCATCTACTCGTAAAAGATTAAGTGAATCAAATAAAATAGTTGAACCACCGCTGCCAAATTCCATTACGCTTGATATATTATATTTATTAATTAATTGATGAGCTTCGGCAAGTCTAAGCCACTGATAATCGCCGGATAATCCATCTTCCCCTCTCAAGATAATTTGCTTTCTATAAACTATGGGAAATTTTGATTTGATAAACAAGCGTGACTTAAACGGCCTCATATAGTTTTTGGTGCTGTAGAGGAGTTGGCCAAGGGACAAGCTCTTGCTGCCAATGTTTCTTCGTAAATCTGACGGTCTTAGCATGTGCTGGAAAATGTTTGATTGATAAGTCAACAGGAACGTACTGTTGGATATTTTTTGAGATGCCTATGTCATTTTTATCGATACCGAAATAGGTTCGGGAAGTAGTGTTGTTCTTAGGCCGCCGTTCAAGCTAATCATCAACAAGATTCTTTCATTATTAACTTTTCTTGAGCCCATATGCAAACATCTGGATGTATCAATGCATAACCATGTAGGAGTCCCAGATGAAATAAGATCCAAAGAGTGGTGGAATAAATTGAATTTGTTTTCTAACATTACTGATATATTAGAATCTTTAAAAGGAAAACCATAATGCATCTTCTTTGAAATGATTTTGCTTTGCTTAGCGGGAATAAATGTAAAGGGGCCGGATTTTTTGTCAATGTCGCTAATAGGTATAATTATCTTTATCATTCGTTTAGACTGATCATCAAAATGGAAGAGCTGTGACTTTGTATATTCAGTATTTACAGATGGAGGGCTTTTGAGAAGTTTAATGCTGGTGATACGAGAGTCTTCCCCGAGATATTCATCAATAGACTTCATAAAGCTAAACCGGAGAATATCCCTTGAGATATCAAGAAAAGCCTCATTCGGTATAGATTTAATTAGGTCAAACATGAATTTTTTACCGTGTGCGACGTTAGAAATATTATTGCATTTTGCCTTGTCCAGCTTTTGCAGAATAGCTTCTGTAATTTTTAAATCAAGCGCATTCGGTGATGCAAAGAAGTATGCATCTTCTAAAAGCAAATATGTGTATGAGCACGGAGAATGTTGTTTTTTATGCGATTTATAATACGGATTTTTGAATGATGTGACTCTTAGCAAACAACTAATGATTCTGAAATAGGCTTCTGCTACAAGTTTACGGCCATGGAATCCTAGCCAAGATCTGTTAGCTGTTGGTAAATTACTGGTGTAGAGCAGAATCTTCTGAATAGTTTTCACGATGATTGCCTGCCAGTACAAACAAACAGGTACCTGTTGCCAGGCAAAGGAAGTCCAATCTTATGACATGAATAAATCAATAGACCAAGAAGATGAGAGAACGGATATACAATTCGAAAGTTCCAAATACCATATCTTACGACTGCAATAGATCTAAAACCTTTATTGACTATTTGACTTACTTGGTTAACAGTAACAATATTGGATTTTATGTTAAAGATCAAGGTTCCGCCGAGTTCCGTTGACAAGACCAGATTTTCAATCGATTCAGGAATTTTAGCCATATCAAAAGATAGATTTCCAATCATAACCTGTATACAGAAAACTAACGAGCCTTGATGTGGTATGGGAGACTTAGTGATGTCCGCATAATTTGCTTCCTGCGAAATGGTGTGATGATTTAATGATTTCAGACCCGATCTGGGACGCTCTATATCAATATCGTAGGCAAAATAGTTATCGCAATCGAAATAAGGATAAAATGCGCATTCCGCAGAGCCGACATCACATACAGATTTGACTTTACCAAGACGGTTTAATTTGTCTGCAAGAACTCTAAATAGAAAATTTTTAGCGGGTCTTGGGGTTCGGATATTTGAACAATCTTTCATTTGAGATGTACTGCTGAAATGCCGGCTTTAATTAGCCTTGGCTGGTGGGTGACAATAATTACTATGGCAGATTTAGATGCCTTTTGCAAAAAAGAAAGGACAATTTCAATATCTGCACTCGACAAGCCGGACGTTGGCTCGTCAAAGATTTTAATTGGCCTATCAAGGAGGACAGCTCGCAAGAGTGTTAATCTCTTTTTCTCACCTCCAGATAATGTATTGCAATCCGTTACATCCGTTAGATGGCTAAGTCCGAGGTCTGACATTTGTAGAAGGACCTTTTCTGAGTCAACTTTGAAAGTTGATATGCTCAGATTCTCTTTGATAGATCCTTTGATGATTCTAGGTATCTGTGGACAATATGCTATATAGTGCCTCAGATAAGCAAGAGGGCATGTTGCTTCGACATTTGAATCATCTTCAATATTTACGGTGAGGGCTTCGATATTATTAGTTTGATCATGTATTGATTTTAAACCGAGCAATGATTCAATAAAGGTTGTTTTACCAGTTCCGCTTCGCCCTGTTATCAAATTTAATTCTCCACTATAGAAGTAAGTCCTTGGATAATTAAAAATATTATTCTGTTCGTTAATTCTAACGGTAAAGCTAGGCACAGAGATAGTCCTGAATCTAGGGTTAGACTCTACTGTAGAATTTTCTGCCCAGTAACTCTTTTTTGAGTGAGTATCGATCTTACTTACGAGATATGGTTGGCAGATTTTAATAGTTGGCATAATATTACTTATGCGAAGATACGATGAGGTTATAATGTTTAATTGTGGCATCAATCGCAATCCAATATAGGCAAGGGGCAGCAACATAGAAAGATTTAGATTGTTTGCAATAATTGCAAATATCGCGAGGGCGGTAATTTCGAGAGTGAACGAATTAATGCTAGGAATTATAGCTATGTTTGATTCTGTATTGCGCAACTTTCTTTCATTATCAGTATGGATTTTCTCCATATAGCCAGATGACCCTGACACCTTGATTTCGTCTAATACACTGGTCAAATCTTTGGCAATAGAGGTTGAATTTAACATCAGTTCTCTATATTTTTTACCTTCAGTCTTCCCCTTTTTTCTTAATATTCGGATGCCATATACTGTAGCGACAGCGCTAAATATAAGACCAATATGTGTCAAGTCTAGAGTGAGAAAATGCGCTTTTAAGTCATCGAAAGCAGCCCAAAATAGATAGGTTGAACTTAGAATATTTCCTATTAGCAAAAATATCGGGGTGTAAAGTCTATTTACTAAATAGTCTATATTTCTAGTTAGAAGTGTTATATACTTGCTATCGTTTCTTTGGTTTTCTTCTGATCTAGCTTGTATTCCCTTAAAAATCGCCGCTGATGTCTTAAACCCTGCGAGACTTGAGCCTTTGATCAAGGATAATGAGGAAAATAATCTTGCTACTCTGGAATATAAGTACAGTAGGCCCAGTTCATATATTAAACCATCGGAGCCGTTATCTGTTACTTTTCCTAGCGTATCTGCTAACTTAACATCAAATATTCCAGCGGACAGTGAAAAGATAATAGATCCTACAAGTAAAAACAAGGGGAAACCTTTGACTATTTTGAGAAGAGAGGCTAAAAAGTGAAAGTTTGAATACTGCTTCATTTCAAGATCATGCCAATGCAAGTAATTGTACTAAATGATACTAACATCGCTTTTCTTTAGTACTAGGAATTAATTAGTCTAATTTGGATGCTAAGAAAGAAAAGATTGTCGCAACACCTGAGAGCTATTAAAGGTAGTTCTGATTAGCTAGCTTGTTGTTCTATTGAGTCTTTTACTTATAACATTTAAATACGTATCGGATTTAGATTCCTGGGTACAACACCTTTTAAATCAAGGAAGATACCGTTCTTATTTGCAAGACTGCTCCATTTATCGATGGACATCGCTGCAAATTGCTTATGAGCAACAGCAACAACAATTCCGTCGTAAGAATTGTCGGAAGGAATTTCGTGAGACACCAAAAGACCATATTCTTGTTTTGCTTCTTCAATATTAATACAAGGGTCCACAACCACTGAATTGATGCCATAACGTTGCATTTCCCTAATAACATCGACAACACGCGTATTTCGCAAATCTGGGCAGTTTTCCTTAAAACTTAGTCCTAAGACAAGTACACTGGCACCAGCGATCACCTGCCCGCTACGTGCCATCTCAAGAACCAGCTGTTCGACCACCCACTTGCCCATACCATCGTTAATGCGCCGACCCGCTAACACAACTTGGGGGTGATAACCAAGCTGTTCAGCCTTATGAGTAAGGTAATACGGGTCAACACCAATGCAGTGTCCACCAACTAAACCAGGCCTAAAGGGCAAAAAGTTCCACTTTGTAGCAGCAGCTTCAAGGATATCAAGCGTATCAATGCCCATCTCTCGAAAAATAATCGCAAACTCGTTTACAAGAGCAATATTTAAGTCTCGCTGGGTGTTTTCAATCACTTTTGCAGCCTCTGCAACCTTGATACTTGAAGCTTGATGCGTACCAGCAGGGATGATGGATGCGTAAAAAGCATCAACCCAATCCGAAGCCTCTGAAGTACTGCCGCTCGTTACCTTAGTGATTGTTGCAAGTCGATGATTGCTGTCACCAGGGTTGATCCTTTCAGGACTATAGCCACAATAAAAGTCTTCGTTAAAAGTCAGACCCGATATGCGCTCAAGGATCGGTATGCAGACTTCTTCTGTGGCTCCTGGATAGACCGTACTCTCGTAGATCACCAGTGGTTTGATATTGGCCTGGCTATTTCCATTTTGCCTTTCAGCGCGGAGCTTCAAGGCCTGCCCGACGGTGGCACTGGATTTCTTTAATGGAGTGAGGTCTGGGCGCCTAGAAGAATCAATTGGGGTAGGTACCGTCACCACAAAAACATCAGCATCTGCCAATTGGAATGGATCAGCTGTAAATTCCAACATCTTTGCCGACTGAAACAGCTCGGAACTAGTCTCCCTAGTCCGATCATGGCCACGCCGCAATTCCTCCAATCGCTGGTTATTAATATCGAAACCGATAACCCTTCGCTTTAAGGGTGAACCCGTACGGGCGCACAAGCCAGGCGTCGCAAAAGCTAACGCCAAGGGCAGACCCACATAGCCCAGGCCGACAACAGCGACAGTACAAGTCCCCAAAGGGGGCATCGAATTAATGTCATGGAGCGAACTGGAAGGAATAATGGTTGTCATGTTTATGCCCCAAATGTAGCTGAGGGAGGAAGAAAGACGTGATAAACCCAATGATGCTCAATCACATCACAGCGGAGATCTGATCAAAGACCATAGAACTCTCGAAACCAGCCCACAAAATGCGAAACGCCGTCTTTCACCGGCGTGTTTGGCTTGAAATTGATCCAAGCTTCTAAAGCGGATGTATCCGCCGCAGTAGCCGGAACATCGCCCGGCTGCATCGGCAGGAACTGCTTCTCAGCAATAATGCCAAGCGCATGCTCTACTGCTTCGATGTACTCCATCAGCGGCGTTGGATTGGAATTACCGATGTTGAATACTCGATGAGGTGCCCAGCTTGTGGACGGATCAGGTACTTCCGGGTTGAAGGAGGGATCAGGAGCAGCTGGCTTGTCGAGGAGCAGCACCAGGCTCTCAACGATGTCGTCCACGTAGGTGAAATCACGCACCATCTGGCCCTTGTTGAACACCTGGATCGGCTCACCGGTAAGCATCGCCTTAGTGAACAGGAACAGGGCCATATCCGGCCGACCCCAGGGACCATACACTGTGAAAAACCGCAGGCCAGTAGCCGGCAGCCCGTAGAGATGGCTGTAGGTGTGGGCCATCAGCTCGTTGGCCTTCTTGCTCGCCGCGTAGAGGCTCACCGGATGATCTACCCCCTGGTGCTCGGAAAACGGCATGTTGGTGTTACCGCCGTAGACCGAGCTACTGGAGGCATACACCAGGTGCTCAATGCCGTGGTGGCGGCAGCACTCAAGAATGTGGCCAAAACCCACCAGATTGCTCTGGATATAGGCCGCTGGGTTTTCGATCGAGTAACGCACCCCAGCCTGAGCAGCCAGGTTGACTACTTTTAGAGGCTTGTGGATTTCGAATCCCTCTTCCACCGCTTGGCGATTCTCCAGGTCGGCCTCAATGAGCTGGAAGCGGCTGCCTGTGCGCTGAGCGGTGGCCTCCAACTGAGCTATCCGCGCCCGCTTCAAGGAGGGCTCGTAGTAGGGGTTCACGTTGTCGAACCCCACCACCGGCGTGCCCCGCTCCAACAGCCGCGTGCTCAGGTGAAAACCGATGAAGCCGGCGGCACCGGTAACCAGAACGGTCATGCAGGCAGGAAAAGATGAAAGGGAGAGAGAAACGAGAAGATCACATTACGGTAACGCTCTTGGCCAGGTTGCGGGGTTGATCCACATCGAGGCCGCGGTGGGCGGCGATGTGATAGCTGAGCAACTGCATCGGAATCACCGTGAGCAGGGGGCTGAGCAGCTCATCCACCACCGGCAC
>Ga0194130_10002377_pt1 | contig 27385 bp, 21 predicted proteins | sample TA2KigsurfametaG_FD_160084 | JGI IMG/M metagenome (GOLD analysis project Ga0194130, IMG submission 160084) | Freshwater microbial communities from Lake Tanganyika, Tanzania - TA2015050 Kigoma 12 surface | ecosystem: Environmental > Aquatic > Freshwater > Lake | place: Tanzania: Lake Tanganyika...
TCTCCCGCTCGGTCGAGCTGTACCCCCGCTACTGGGAAATGTACCACGGCACCAACGCCTACGCCGACGCCTACAACAAGGACGGCCAGCCGTCCAAGGTCGCCACCGGCGCCGAAGCCAACCCGAAGCCCTCGCAGGTCGTCGTCCAGACCAACAATATGACGATGACCTTCCTGCCGGAGCTCGACCGCCTGATCGAGGCGTACGACCGCGCGGAGACGCTCGACGAGATCAAGCGGCTCGCCGCCGCCATCGAGCAGCTCATCCACGACGACGCCGCCTGGGTGAACGGCTGGCAGCGGCCCTTCCTCCGCGGCGGGGCGTGGCGCCACGTCCGCTGGCCGGAGGGCTTCAACGTCGCCCAGGCCCGCGACCTCGAGGAGTTCTTCGTGCACTGGATCGACCCCGACCTGCAGAAGGAGACCGCCGAGGCGCGCCGCACCGGCCGCCAGTTCCCCGGCGGCTTGCGGACATTCGACCAGTTCAAGCAGCAGTGACGCCCGTGGACGCCCCCGCCGCCAACGACGTCATCCTGTCGGTCCGCGACCTCGTCACGACATTCGACACCGACGTCGGCCGCCTGACCGCGGTCGACGGGGTGAGTTTCGACGTCCGGCGGGGCCGCACGCTGGGGATCGTGGGCGAGTCGGGCTGCGGGAAGAGCGTGACGGCGCTGTCGATAATGCGCCTGCTGCCCCAGCCGATGGGGCGGATCCAGGGTGGGCGGATCCTGTTCGAGGGCCGGGACCTGGCGACGCTGCCGCCGGCGGAGCTGCACCGGATCCGCGGCGGGCGGATCGGGATGATCTTCCAGGAGCCGATGACGGCGCTGAACCCGGTGCAGCCGATCGGCCGCCAGCTGAGCGAGGTGTTCCTGCTGCACCGCACGAGGGACACCGCGGACGCCTGGCGCCGGGGAACGGAGATGCTGCGCAAGGTCGGCATTCCCGCGCCGGAGATCCGGATGCACGAGTACCCGCACCAGCTCTCGGGCGGGATGCGGCAGCGGGTGGTGATCGCGATGGCGCTGGCCTGCGAGCCCGCGGTCGTCATCGCCGACGAGCCGACCACCGCGCTCGACGTCACCATCCAGGCCCAGATCCTCGAGCTGATGCAGGCGCTGCAGCGGGACCTGGGGCTGGCGGTGGTGCTGATCACGCACGACCTCGGCGTGATCGCGGAGACCTGCGACGACGTGATCGTGATGTACGCGGGCCGCGTCGCCGAGTCGGGCCCGGTGGAGGCGATCTTCGACCGCCCGGCGCATCCCTACACGCGCGGCCTGCTCGACTCGATCCCGCGGCTGGAGGGCACGCGCAAGGCGCGCCTGCGGGTGATCGAGGGGATGGTCCCGGGCCTGCGGGACCTGCCCGCGGGCTGCCGTTTCCAGAACCGTTGCCCGCACCGCGTCGACCGCTGCGCCACGGCCCCGGCCCTCGAGGCCGTCGGCCCCGGCCACGAGGCGGCCTGCCACCGCTGGCGCGAACTGCCCCCCCGTTGACCGTGGATACCCCCGCCGCCCCCACCGCCCCGCTGCTGCAGCTGGAAGACGTCCGGATGCATTTCCCTGTCCGCGAGGGCCTGTTTTTGCGCAGCACGCGCTCCTGTCGCGCGGTGGACGGCGTGTCGCTGCAGCTGCGGGCCGGCGAGACGCTGGGCCTCGTCGGCGAATCGGGCTGCGGCAAGTCGACCCTGGGCAAGTGCATCGTGCGCCTGCACCAGCCGACGGCGGGGCGGATCCTCTTCGAGGGCACCGACCTCGCGGCGCTGGGGCAGGCGGCGCTCAAGCCGTGGCGGCGGCACCTGCAGATGGTGTTCCAGGACCCGGTCGAGTCCCTCAACGCCCGCCACACCGTGGGGGAGATCGTGGCGGAGCCGTTCGTCATCCACGGGGAGGGCGACGCCCGGGAGCGGCGCGAGCGCGTGCTGGGGCTGCTGGAGAAGGTGGGCCTGCCGGCGGCGGCGGCGGACCGTTACCCGTTCGAGTTTTCCGGCGGCCAGCGCCAGCGCATCGGCATCGCGCGGGCGCTCGCGCTGCGGCCGCGGCTGCTGGTGTGCGACGAGCCGGTGTCGGCGCTCGACGTCTCGATCCAGAGCCAGGTGCTGAACCTGCTGCTCGAGCTGCAGCGGGAGCTCGGGCTGAGCTACCTGTTCATCGCCCACAACCTCGCGGTGGTGAAACACGTCTCCGACCGGATCGCGATTATGTACCTTGGGCGGATCGTGGAGCTGGCGCCGGCCGACGAGCTCTACGCGTCGCCGCGGCACCCCTACACGCGCGCGCTGCTCTCGGCGATCCCGCGACCCGACCCGCGCGGGACCCGCGAGCGGATCGTGCTGCAGGGGGACGTCCCCTCGCCGATCAGCCCGCCCGCGGGTTGCCCGTTCCATCCCCGTTGCCCGCACGCCACGGACCGTTGCCGCGTCGAGGCCCCGGCCCTGCGCGCGGCGCCGGGCCGCCCCGGGCACACGGTTTCCTGTCACCTCGACCTCTGAGCCCGCCCGCGGGCGCCGTCCCCGCCATCCCCTTCCCCGATGCCCCGCCCCACCCCGTTCCTCCTCGCCGTCCTCGCCATCCTGCTACTGGCCGCGTGCGGCCGCGATGCCGCGACGCCGGCGCCAGGGGCGGGGAGCGCGGGCGCAACGACAGCCACAGCGGCCCCGGCGATGGAGGCGGACCTCGCCCGCACCCTGCGGGAACAGGCGGAATTCTACACCTTCCGGCCGCTGAGCGAGTTGCCGGCGAACCTCGCGTGGCAGGACGGCGCGGACCTGCCGGAGTTCGCGGATCCCGCGGCGCGCAAGGGCGGGACCTACACCACCTTCATCGCCGATTTCCCGCGCACCCTGCGGACCATCGGCCCCGACGCCACCGGGGGCATCCGCCCCTTCCTGCTCGATTATGTGGAGCCCCGCTTCATCGAGCGGCACCCCAACCTCCCCGACGCCGGTTATCCCGGGCTCACCCGCCAGTGGGCGGTCGATGCGGCGAACGCGACCACCTACTACCGCATCGATCCCGCGGCGCGCTGGTCCGACGGGCGGCCGCTCACCACCGACGACGTGGTGTTCACCTTCTATTTCCTGCGCAGCCCGCACCTCGGCCAGCCTTGGTACAACGACTTCTACACGAAGAACTACACCCGGCTGATCGTGTACGACCGGCTCACCTTCGCTCTCGTGCACCCGGAGCGGAAGCCCGACCTCGCGACGCGCCTCGGCAACTTTTCGCCCTACCCGCGCCACGCCTACGCGGACTTCGGCCCCGGCTGGATCGAGCGCTTCCAGTGGCGCGAGACCCCGAAGGTCGGCGCCTACGAACTGCGCGACCGGGACGTGGAGAAGGGCCGGGCCGTCACGCTCACGCGGGTCAAGGACTGGTGGGCGGCGGACAAGCGGTTCTTCCGCGGGCGTTACAACTTCGACCGCTTCCGCCTCGAGGTCGTGCGCGATCCGGACAAGGCCGTGGAGGCCTTCGCGCGCGGCAACCTCGACGCCATCACCCTCGGCACGCCCAAGCACTGGTACGAGACCCTGCCTGAGACGCACCCCGAGGTCGCCGCCGGCCGCATTCTGCGTTTCCAGTTCTTCAACCGGGTGCCGCAGCCGGACTGGGGCCTGTGGATCAACCGCGCGCGCCCCCCGCTCGACCAGGCGGACGTCCGCGTCGGCCTGCACCACGCGGTGAACTTCGACCTCGTCTGCCAGCAGTTCTTCCGCGGCGACGCCGTGCGCCTGCAGACGCGCTCCGACGGCTACGGCTGGCGGATGCACCCGACGCTGCGCCCGCGCCCGTTCGACCCCGGGGCGGCCCGCGCCGCCTTCGCCCGCGCCGGCTTCACCCAGCAGGGCGCGGACGGGATCCTCGCCGACGCGGCCGGACGGCGCCTCTCGTTCACCGTCACCACCGGACGCCAGGACTTGCGGGACCTGCTGCCGATCCTGAAGCAGGAGGCGCTCAAGGCCGGCGTGGAACTGAAGCTCGAGGTGCTCGACCGCACCACCGGCTTTAAGAAGACGCAGGAGAAGAACCACGAGATCGCGCTCGTCGCCCTTAGCCGCTCGGTGGAGCTCTACCCGCGCTACTGGGAACTCTACCACGGCAGCAACGCGTACCACGACGCCTACACCCGCGACGGCCGGCCGACGCCCGTCGCCACCGGCGCGGTGCCCAATCCCGCCCCCAGCCAGATCCGGGCCCAGACCAACAATATGACGATGACGTTCACGCCGGCGCTGGACCTGCTGATCGAGGCCTACGACCGCGCGGAGACGCTCGACGAGGTGAAGCGGCTGGCGGCGCAGATCGAGGAGCTGATCTTCGCGGACGCGACCTGGATCAACGGCTGGTCGACGCCCTTTTAACGCGGCGCCTACTGGCGCCACGTGAAGTGGCCCGCGGGCTTCAACCCGATGCAGAGCCGGAACCTCGAGGAGTTCTTTGTGCACTGGATCGACCCGGCCGAGCAGGCGGAGGTCGAGGCCTCCCGGCGCACCGGGCGCACGTTCCCCGGCGGCCTCCAGCGCTTCGACCAGTTCCGCGAACCCTGAATTTTCCCCGTGCCCCTCCTGCCCCTCCTCCTCGCCCTGCTCGCCACGCTCCCGCGCGCCCTCGCGGCCGATCCGGCTCCCGCCGTGCCGAAAGGCGAGGTGCGCACCGGCTCCTTCGCCGCCAGCCGCGTCTACCCCGGGACCACCCGCGAGTACCAGGTCTACGTGCCCGCCCAGTACGACCCGGCGCGGCCCGCCTGCCTGCTGGTGTGCTTCGACGGCGCCGGCTTCTTCAACCCCAAGGGCGCGATCAAGCTGCCCGCCGTGCTCGATGAGCTGATCGCGCGCCGCGAGATCCCCGTGCTGATCGCGGTCGGCGTGAACCCCGGGGTCGTCCCGTCCGCGGATCCCGGGGCGCCGCCGCGCAGCCACCGGAGCCTTGAGTACGATTCCCTCGGCGACACCAACGCCCGTTTCCTGCTGGAGGAACTCCTCCCCGCGGCCACGCGCGGCCTGAACCTCACCGCCGACCCCGCCGGCCGCGCCGTCGCCGGCAACAGCTCGGGCGCGATCGCCGCCTTCACCGTCGCGTGGGAGCGCCCCGACCAGTTCCGCAAGGTCATCAGCCACATCGGCAGCTACACCAACATCCGCGGCGGCTACGCCTACCCGGGGATCATCCGGCAGACCAAGCCGGCCAAGCCCCTCCGCGTCTTCCTGCAGGAGGGCGTCAACGACCTCGACAACCTCCACGGCAACTGGCCGCTCGCCAACCGTGAGCTCGCCGCCGCCCTCGCCTTCGCCGGTTACGACCACCGCCTCGTCCTCGGCGACGGCGGCCACAGCGCCCAGCACGGCGGCACCATTTTTGCCGACACCCTGCGCTGGCTGTGGCGCGACTGGCCCCAACCCTGAAGCCCCACCCCGATGTCCCACCTCCTCCGCTCCCCGTTCCTCGCCGCGCTCCTGCTCACGGCCGCGCCCCTTCCCGCCGCCGCCCCCAGCGCCTTCCGGCCCACCCCGGACCACGAACCGCGCCCCGGCGTGCCCACGGGGACCGTCTTGCCCCAGACCGCCTGGTCGTCGCAGGTCTTCCCGGGCACCACCCGCGACTGGTGGCTCTACGTCCCCGCGCAATACCAGCCCGACGGCACCGCCGCGCTGATGATCTTCCAGGACGGGTCGAACTACCTTCGGCCCACCGGGCCGTGGCGGGCGCCCGTCGTCCTCGACAACCTGATCGCGCGCGGCGAGATGCCCGTGACGCTCGCGCTGTTCATCAATCCCGGGCACGACCCGGCGAAGGGCGCGCCCAAGCGGCCGGGCAGCCCCAGCAACCGCAGCCTCGAGTACAACTCCCTCGGCGACCGCTACGCCCGCTTTCTGCTGGAAGAGATCCTGCCCGCGGTCGCGAAGACCCACCCGTTTTCCGCCGATCCCGAGCGCCGCGCGCTCGTCGGTTCCAGCAGCGGCGGCATCGCCGCCTTCACCGCGGCGTGGGAGCGTCCCGACCAGTTCCGCAAGGTGCTCTCGACCATCGGGAGCTTCGTCCACCTCGCCGGCGGCGACGCCTACCCGTCCCTCATCCGCAAGACCGAGCGCAAGCCCCTGCGCGTCTACCTTGAGGACGCCTCGGGCGACCTCGACAACCCCTACGGCAACTGGCCCCTCGCCAACCAGCAGATGCACGCCGCCCTCCGCTATATGGGCTACGACGTCCGCTTCGACTACGCGGAGGGCTACGGCCACAACGCGGACCACGGGGGCAGCCTCTTCCCCGAGGCCCTACGCTGGCTTTGGCGCGCGGAGACCCACCGGCCGGAGATCGTGACCAAGGGCGACCTCGCCAGCGACTTCACCCTCCATCGCCTGCTCGTCGAGGGTGAGGGCTGGACCAAGGTCGTCGACGGCCTCGCCTTCGCCGACGCCCCCTGCACCGACGCCGCGGGCAACTTCTACTACTCGGATATGCGCCCGCCCGCGGCCGGCGTCTACCGCCTCGCCCCCGACGGGACCCGCACCCGGCTCAGCGAGGAGGGCGTCAGCGGGATGAAGTTCGGCCCCGACGGCCGCCTGTACGCCTGCCAGGGCGCCAAGCGCCGTCTGATCGCGATCACCCCCGCCACGGGCGCGGTCGAGGTGCTCACCGAGGACGTCCAACCCAACGACCTGGCCGTGACCCGCCGCGGGCACATCTTCTTCACCGAGACCGGCAAGAAACAGGTGACCTTCCTCGATCCGCGGACGCGCGAGAAGCGGCCCGCCGACACGGGCCTCGCGAACCCCAACGGCATCACGCTCTCGCCGCGCCACGACACCCTGGCCGTGAGCGAGGCGGGCGGGGAACACGTGCAGGTCTGGCGCGTGCAGGCGGACGGCACGCTGGACGCGCGCGCGCCCTATATGACCCTGCGCCGCCCGATCGACCCGAAGGGCGAGTTCAAGTTCAACCAGCCGCCACCGTACCGGAAGGCGTCGGGCGGGGACGGGATGACGAGCGACACCGCCGGCCGCTGGTACGTCGCGAGCCCCTTGGGCGTGCAGGTCTTCGACCCCACCGGCCGCCTCTGCGGCGTGCTCACCAAGCCGCAGCCCGACCAACCGCTCACCAGCTGCACGTTGTCCGGCCCCGGCCTCGGCTACCTCTACGTGACCAACGGCACCGCGATCTTCCGCCGCAAGGTGCAGGCGACGGGCAACCCTCCCCCCGCCGGCTGACGCCGCCCTGTCCAAGCCGGGCTCAGGGCGCCAGCACCGCGCGGGCGACCACCTCGGCGACGGCGGCGAGGAACGGCCAGGCCAGGGTCTCGTAGGCGTACTGGTCGTCGTTCATCACGCCGTCGGGATTGGTGTACACGACGGCGGCAAGCGCGAAGCCCCGCCCCGTGCGCGTGTCCTCGATCCACGTGTTCTCGACCGAGTTGCCGTAGGCGCAGCCGACCTTCGAGTAGATCCGGAGGTGGGCCGCGGGGATGACCCGCGCGAGCCCGGGCAACACGAACTTCACGTAGTCATCCGGATACTTGGCCGGGTCATAGACGGGATTAGTCGATTCGCGCGGGTACTCGCCCAGCGCGCGCACCAGGAAGGCCCGCTGCTCCACCGTCAGCCCCGGGAATCCCTTCCGCCCCGTGCGGAGCTCTGGCTTCACCACCGCAAGCAACAGGTCCTGCAGGTCCTGCAGGCGCACGGCGTTTTTGGTGTCGAAGGCGAGCGGTTCCTCGATCCGGCGGCCACCCTCCATCCGCGCCACGCCGAGGCTCTGGTCCGTCCAGAGGTCGTTCACCAGCGCTAGGGTGCTGTCGGGCTGCGCGATGCGGGCCGTGGCGCCGCCGTGCTCGAGGACGACTGGCCGGTGCTGGCGCTGCTCGGCGGGCGGACGCGCCTCGGCCAGCCGGTGGTGGATCCGGAAGGAGGTGAACCCGGCTTCCCACATCAATTCGTTGAGCCGACGCTGGCCCACGAGCTCGTAGAGGTGGTTGAAGGTGGCGTTGTCACTCACGAGGCAGATCCGGCGGATGCAGTGCCCGACGGTGACGGCGCCGCCCTCGCGGTTGGTCTCGTCCGTGTCGATCAGGCGGTCGCCGGGGAAGCGGGGCTCGAGGCGGAGGCGCGTCGCGAGGCCCCAGGCGGTGCCGTCGCGAGCGTTGCGCGCGTTGAGCTCGAGCAGGGCGGCGACCGCGGCGCTGAGCTTCACCGTGCTGGCGGGATAAAAGTATTTCGCGGGATCGCCGTAGGCGCTGCGGCGCACGCCGAGGGTGCCGTCAGGCAGGAGCACCGGTTCGGTGACGAGGACCTGGACGCGGTGCGCGCCAGGGTCACGGAGGACGGGGCCGAGCCGCTCCGCGTTCGACGCGAAGAGGGCCGCGAGGTCGCGTGGGGGCGGCACGGGCGTGGCGGTCAGCAGGGTCGCGGCGGCCAGCAATGTAAGGGCGAACTTGACCATAGCGCGGAGCCTTTCCGCCCGCCGTGCGGACCGCAACGCCGGAGGGGCGCCCGCGGTGCCGGCCGCGCAACGCGCGTTTGAAATGCGCCGGCGGGCCGCCCAGCCTGACCGGGATGCGCCCCCACCCCTGCCCGCGCCCCCGAACGAGGTTACCTTTCCTCGCCGCCCTGCTCGCGTTCACCGCCGCGGTCCTGCCCGCCGGCCAGCCCCCGCCCCGGACGGGCGCAACCGAGACCGCCCTCGACCGCTACGTCGCTCAGCCCGACCCGGCCTTCCGCTGGACGCTTGCGGCGGAGACCGCCGACGCGGCCGGCACCACCTTCGTGCTCGACCTCGTTTCGCAGCGGTGGCTCACGCCCGCCGAGGTCAACCGCCCCGAGTGGCGCCACTGGCTCGTCATCGTGCGCCCCCCGACGGTGAGCCACGCGACGGCGCTGCTGTTCCTCGGGGGTGGTTCCAACCGGCCCGGGCCCCCGCCGCGCGCGACGCGCGAGCTGGCCGAGATCGCGCGCGCGACCGGCAGCGTCGTGCTCGAGCTGCGCCAGGTGCCCAACCAGCCCCTCGTGTTCCACGGCGACGGCCGCGAGCGCACCGAGGACGACCTCATCGGCTACACCTGGGACCAGTACCTCCGCACCGGCGACGAGCGCTGGCCCGCGCGCCTGCCGATGACCAAGGCGGCGGTGCGCGCGATGGACGCCGCCACCGCCTTTCTCGCCTCGCCGGCCGGCGGCGGGGTCAAGGTCGACTCCTACGTGGTGTCCGGCGGTTCGAAACGCGGTTGGACCGCCTGGACCACGGCCGCGGTGGACCGCCGCGTGGTCGGCGTCGCCCCGGTGGTGATCGACGTGCTGAACGTCGAGGACTCCCTCCGCCACCACTTCCGCGCCTACGGGTTCTACGCGCCGGCGGTGGGCGACTACGTGCGCCACCGCATCGTCGACTGGGCCGGCACCCCGGAGCTGCGCGCGCTCTACGCGATCGAGGACCCGTTCAGCTACCGCGACCGCCTGACGATGCCGAAGCTGATCCTCAACGCGGCCGGCGACCAGTTCTTCACGCCCGATTCCTCGCGGTTTTACTTCACGGAGCTCGCGGGACCGAAACACCTCCGCTACGTCCCGAACGCGGACCACGGGCTGAAGGGCTCCGATGCCTACCAGACCCTCGGCGCATGGCATCACGCCCTGCTCCACAGCCGGCCACTCCCAAGCGTGACCTGGCGCCGCACGCCCGATGGCGCGCTCACGGTGGAGACCCGGCCCGCCGCCCGCCAGGCGCGGGTGTGGCGGGCGCACAACCCAGCCGCGCGCGACTTCCGCCTCGCGACCCTCGGGCCGGCGTGGACCTCCACCCCGCTGCCGGAGGGCGGCGCGCCCCACCGGGTGGAGTTGCCCGCGCCCGCGTCCGGCTGGGCCGCGACCTTCGCCGAATTCACCTTCGACGTGGGCGCGCCCGCCCCGCTGAAGCTCACCACCGAGGTCTTCATCACCCCGGACACGCTCCCCGCCGCCGCCCCGGCGGAGACGCGGCCAAGGGGCTTCCTCGGGAACGGCACCGCCCCCTGAAACGGCAGGCGCGGCCGTTCCGGGCCTAGCCGTGTCGCCGCAGCAGCCCGCGCCACGCCGCCCGGGCGAGGCCGAGGCCATCCCATGGCAGCGAGCGATGGAACGGGAAATAACGCCGCCGCACCGCGACCTCCTCCCGCCAGCTCGGCCACGGGCCGGCGGCGGGGCGATGGGCGCCGCACGCCGCGACCCGGATCGGGAGCGGCTTGAAGCGGACCCGGCCCTTCCACAACCGCAGCTGAAACTCGTAGTCGGCGGCGAGCGGCAGTTCCGGGTCGAACGGGCCGTTCTCCGCGAACAGCGAGCGCCGGTAAAAAGTGCCGGCGGGCGGCGCGAATTCCCCCGCGAGCGCGTTCACCCGCGCCGGCAGCCGCCGCAACTCCCCCTCGTCGGAGGCCGTTTCGCCCACGAGGACCCCCGCCTCGGTCTTGCGCGCCCAGACGAGCACCTCGGCCACGACGCCATCCCCGGCCAGACGGTCCCCGGGCCTGAGGAAATGGACCCAGTCGCCCCGCGCCCGCTCAATCCCGGCGTTCGCGGCCGCGACGCGGCCCGCGCCGGGCAGATTCACCACCGCCGCAAACTCCCCGCGCCGCGCTTCCAGCCACGCCGACGTCCCGTCGGTCGACCCCTCGTCCACCACAATCACCTCCACCGCTGCCCGCCGCTGCTCGAGGGCGCTGGCCAGCGTGGGGCCCAGCCGCGCTCCGGGGTTGCGGCAGGTCACGATGAGGCTGCAGGCGGGTTCGGCGGACATCGGCGGCAACCGACCAGCATCGGGACGCGGGGCGGCGTGTCGAATCCGGAAACCGGCCGGGGCGGCGTGGTGCTTGACCGCCCGGCGGCGCCGCGGGCAGCCTGCGATTGATGCCCGAACCCGCGCCCGTTCCGTCTCCCATCCGCCCGAGGTGGCTGCCCGCGCTCGTGGTCGCGGTCGTGCTCGGCGGGGTGCTGGTGGCGGTAGGGCTCTACTTTCTCGGCGGGGCGCGGCTCGTCTCTGAGGCGCGGCAGGCGTGGGCGACAGCGTTTGCCGCACTCGGCGCGGCGGGGCCCGTGGCGTTTTTCGGGGCGATGGCGGTGCTGCCGCTGTTCGGGTTTCCCATCTCGCCCTTCAGCCTCGCGGCCGGACCGCTGTTCGGCGCCAGCCTGGGCACCCCGCTGGTCCTCGTCTGCGGGATCGCGGCCATCGCGACCAACCTGACCCTCGCCTACTGGCTCGCGCGCCGCGCCCTCCGCCCCCTGCTCGCCCGCCTTGTCGCGCGCCTCGGTTACCGGTTGCCCGCCGCCGCCGGCGAGGACGCGACCGGCCTGATCATCCTCGTGCGCGTGACGCCCGGCCCGCCGTTCTTCGTACAGAACTACCTCCTCGGCCTGGCCGATGTGCCCTTCGGCCGCTACCTCGGCTGGTCCGCGCTGGTCCAGGGCGCGTTCGGCACCGCGGTGATGCTGTTCGGGGACGCCCTCGCGCAGGGGAGCGGCCGGATCGCGTTCCTCGCCCTCGGGCTCCTCGCCGGCCTCGTGGTCGCCACCCGGCTCGTGCGCCGGCATCTCAGCCGCGGGAAGGCCACCCCGTGAACGGCCGCGGCGCCGCGCCGGCGGCTGAAGCGACGGACGGCGGTCCGCGCCCGGAGAGCGTCTCCGCTTTCACCCGCCGGCTGAAGCAGCTGCTGGAGGGCACCCTCGGCAGCGTCTGGATCCGCGGGGAGATCTCCAACCTGCGGGCGCAGGCCAGCGGCCATACTTACTTTTCGCTGAAGGACGCGGGCGCCCAGCTGGCGGCGGTGCTCTTCCGCGGGGACGCGGCCCGCCAGACCGTGCGGCTGCGGGACGGCCTGCAGGTGATCGTGCACGGCGACGTCTCCGTCTACGAGGCGCGCGGCCAGCACCAGCTCATCGTGCGGGTGGTGGTGGACGACGGCGTGGGCCGCCTGCAGCGGGAGTTCGAGGCCCTCAAGGCGCGGCTGGCGGCCGAGGACCTGTTCGCCCGCGAGCGCAAGCGGCCCCTGCCCGCGCTGCCGCGGACGGTGGGCTTCATCACCTCGCCGACCGGCGCCGCGGTGCAGGATTTTCTCCGCATCCTCCAGCGCCGCGGCTGGCGGGGGCGCGTGGTGATTTTGCCCGCGCGCGTGCAGGGCGAGGGCGCGGCGGCGGAGCTCGCGGCCCAGCTGGCGCTGGCGGCGGAGGTCGGCGGCTTTGACCTGATCGTGATCGGCCGGGGCGGCGGCAGTCTCGAGGACCTCTGGGCCTTCAACGAGGAGCCGCTGGTGCGCGCGGTGGCGGCCTCGCCCATCCCGGTGCTCTCGGCCGTGGGGCACGAGATCGACTTCACCCTCTGCGATTTCGCGGCCGACCACCGCGCCGAGACGCCCAGCGCCGCCGCCGAGCTGCTCACCAGCGGCTTCGTCGCGGCCCTCGACCGGGCCCGCCACGCCGGCGAGCGCCTCGCCGAACGCGTCGACGCCAGCCTCGAGCGCCACGGCACCGCGCTCGACCACGCCCGCGCCCGGCTGCGGCTGCTCTCCCCGGCGGCGCGCGTGGAGCAGGCGTGGCAGCGGGCCGACGAGCTGCGCGGCCGGCTCGGCGCCGCCCTGCGGCACCTCGCCCAGCTCCGGCGCCAGGAACTGGCCGACGCCCGCGGCCGCCTGCTGCGCGCCTCGCCCGAGCCGCGCATCGAGCTCGCCTCCCACCAGCTCCTCTCCCTCTGGAAGCGCCTCCAGGCCGCCAGCCCGGCGTCCGTGCTCAACCGCGGGTTCGTCATCCTCCGCGACGCGGCCGGCCAGCCGGTGACCCGTCGGGCCGGAACCGCGCCCGGCGCGCCGCTCGAGGCCGAGTTCGCCGACGGCCGCCTCCGCCTCCGGGCCGAGCCGGGAAAATGAACCTTTTCCCGCGGCCGGCCGTCGTTACGGTCACGCCCGGCGCATGAAGCTCTCCGTCGTCATCCCCTGCTACAACGAGGTCCGCACCATCCGGCACATCGTGGACCGCGTGCGCGCCGCGCCGGTGGCCGAGCGGGAGATCATCATCGTCGACGACTGCTCGCGCGACGGCACGCGGGACCTCCTGCGCACGGAAATCGCGCCGCTGGTGGACAAGGTGCTGTTCCACGAGGTGAACCAGGGCAAGGGCGCGGCCCTGCGCACGGGGTTCCGCGCGGCGACGGGCGACGTCGTGGTGGTGCAGGACGCAGACCTCGAGTACGACCCGCAGGATTACCCGCGCCTGCTGCAGCCGATCCTCGAGGGGAAGGCGGACGTCGTGTTCGGCTCGCGGTTCCAGGGCGGCCAGCCCCACCGGGTGGTGTATTTCTGGCATATGGTGGGCAACAAGGTCCTCACCCTGCTCTCGAATATGGCCACGAACATCAACCTCACGGATATGGAGACCTGCTACAAGGTGTTCCGCCGCGAGGTGCTGCAAAAGATCGAGATCGAGGAGAACCGCTTCGGCTTCGAGCCCGAGATCACCGCGAAGGTCGCCCGCTTGGGCGTGGTGATCTACGAGGTGGGCATCAGCTACTACGGCCGCACCTACGCCGAGGGGAAGAAGATCGGTTGGCGTGACGGCTTCCGCGCGCTCTGGGCGATCGCGAAGTACAACCTGCTGCGCCGCTGAGGCGCGCGCGGGTTCAGACCTTCACCTCGACGCGCGCGCCGCCGGCCGCGGCCGAGCGGTAGATGGCCTCGAGGATGACCATATCGCGGCGTCCCATCTCGCCGGGCACCGGTGACTCGCGCCCCTCGCGCACGCAGCGCGCGAAATCGTCCATCTGCAGGGCCTGCTGGCTCTCCGGCGCCGCGCCGATCCGGGGCGCGCCCGCGCTCGTGCGGATCTGGATGCCCCCGTAGGGGAACGCCGGGGCGAACTCGATCCAGCCGCGCTCCCCCTCCGCCCGGAAACGGTCCTCGCCGCCGTTGTAACTGGTGCTGAACTCGCCCGCCGCGCCATTGGCGAACTCCATCGCCCACGTGATCCCCTCCTCGACGTCCCGGAACAGGTCCGCCCGCCGCTTCGGGTGCTCGCGGGCCCGCACCGCCACCGGCGCGAAGGTGGCGTGCGCCGCGCCGTCCGTGTCGGCCGCGAGGCAAGCCGCCTGGACGCAGTAGATGCCGATGTCCATTAGCGGCCCCCCGCCCGCAAGGGCCTTCTCCACCCGCCAGACGCGGCGGTTGATGGTGAAGGCGAGCCCGCCGGAGAGGCGCCGCAGGGGGCCGAAGTCCCCCTCACGCGCCAGCCGCCGCAGCTCGCGGTGATGGGGCTCGAAGTGCAGCCGGTAGCCGATCGAGAGGCGGACGCGCGCCGCGCGGCAGGCCGCGAGCATCGCGTTGCAGTCGGCCACGGTGTTGGCCATCGGCTTCTCGCAGATGACGTGCTTGCCCGCCCAAGCCGCCGCGATCACGTGCTCGGGGTGCAGGGCGTTGGGGGTGACGACGTAGACGATGTCGATGTCCGGATTGTCCACCAGCCGCGCCATCGTCGCGTAGGAATAGACGTTGCGCTCGGGGAACCCGAACTCGCGCGCCCAGGCGAGGCCCTTGTCGCGGTTGCCGGTGATCACGCCCCGCAAGGCGCACGCGCGGGTGAGGCGCAGGGCGGGGGCGAGCTGGCCGCGGCTGTAATTGCCGAGGCCGCAGAGGGCGACGCCGAGCGGGCGTTCGGGTTCGCCGGCCGTCCCGCGCGCGGGCCAGCCGAGGGTCGCGGCCCCCGCGGCCAGGCCGCCGAGGAAACTGCGCCGCGTCGCCAAGGGGTGGGGGTACATACGCGGCGCGAGCGTTGCCCCTTGGCCCCCGCCGACGCAAGCCACGGCCGCTTTCCCGCTCGAAAGCGCCCGGGCGTCCCGCCACGTTCGCGGCCGCCGACGATGATCCCCCGCGCCGCGCTCGTCCTGCTGCTCACCCTGCTCGTCCCCGCCCTTCGGGCCGCGGTGCGGGTCGAGCGCGTATTGCTCCCGGAAGGGGCCACCCCGGGCAGCTTCGCCGTCGCGCTGCCCGGCGGGGTTAACTTCTGCTACGACCCCGCCCGCGGCGGGTTGAGCTACGTCTGGACCGGCGGCTTCCTCGACCTTGCCCCCGCGCGTCCGGGCCCGGGCAAGTTCATCGCCGCCGCCCGGCTCCTCGGTCCCGTCGTCCACCGCGAGGACGGCCCCGCGCCGCTCCGCCGCGGCCAGCCCGAGACCGCGCCCGCGCTGGCCTTCACGGGCTACACCCTGCGGCCCGCGGCGATCGAGTTCCGCTACACGCTCGATGGCGTGCCGGTGCGCGAGGAGATCTCCGCCCGCCCCGATGGCCGCGGGCTGGTGCGCCGCTTCCTGCCCGGGGCCGGCGGCGACGCCCGCTGGTGGCACGTCACGGCCGGCCGGCCCCCCGCCGCGCTGGGCCGCGACGCCGCCGGCGCCCTCGTGCTCGAGGTCTCCTGGGAGGGCACGCCGTGAATCTGCGCCACCTCGCCCTCCGCTTCGCCCTCGCGCTCCCGGTGGCGGCCCCGGCCGGCTACGTGATCGAGGACGTCGCCCCGCCGCCCGGCATCCGCCCCGCGATCGCCGCCCTCACCTTCACGCCCGCGGGCGAGCTCGTGGTCGCCACCCGCGACGGCGAGGTCTGGCTCCGCGGCGCCGCCGGCACCTGGCGGCGATTGGCCGCGGGCCTCGATGAACCCACCGGGCTGATCGCCGATTCCGCCCGGCGGATCCACGTCGCCCACCGCCCGGAGATCCTGCGCGCGGAGGACCTCGACGGCGATGGCGCGGCGGAGACGTTTTCCGTCCTCGGCGGCGACTGGGGGCTCTCGCCGAACTACCACGCCTTCTTCTTCGGCCTCGCGCGCGACACCACGGGCGCCTTCTTCGGTGCACCCTCGCTCGAGTCCACCGTGGCCAGCGGCCCGGAGCAGAAGGCGGCGTACCCGCAGCTGCCCGTGCGCGGGCGGCGCAGCCTCGGCGACGTCCTCGAGTTTTCCGGCCACCGCTCGGAAACCCCGTGGCGGGGCTGGATGCTGCGGATCACGCCGGACGGGCGCAGCGCGCCGTTCGCGGCCGGGTTCCGCCAGGCGAACGGGCTCGGCCTCAGCCCGGAGGGCGCACTGTTCGCCACGGACAACCAAGGCGACTACAAGCCGTCGACCGGGCTGCTGCATGTCGCGGCTGGGGATTTCCACGGGCATCCCTCCGGCCTCAAATGGGAGCCGGGCCACGATCCCGCTGCGCTCAGCCTCGAGGTTCTGTGGCGGCGGCTGAAGACCCCGGCGATCGTGTTTCCGCACGGTCCGATGGGCCAATCGCCCGGGCAACCCGTCTGGGACACCACCGGAGGCGCCTTCGGGCCCTTCGCGGGCCAGGTCTTCGTGGGCGATTACAGCCGGCTGGTGGTGCGCGCGGAACTCGAGGAGGTCGCCGGCACCTGGCAGGGCGCGTGTTTCCCGTTCCTCGGGCGCAACGACGCCCCGCCGCACGTGCGCGGGGCACGGCTCAAGTCCGGGTCGACGCGGGCGGCCTTCGGGCCCGACGGCGCGCTCTACCTCGGGGCCACCGCGGGCTGGGGCGCGGGCGAGGACGGGCTGCAGCGGGTGCGGTGGGACGGCCAGGCCGCGTTCGAGGTGAGCTCGTGGCGGCTCACGGACGAGGGTTTCCGCCTCACGTTCACCCGGCCGGCCGACCCCGCGCACCTCGCGGATCCGGCGCGGTTCCCGCTGCGCCGCTTCCGCTACCTCTACCACGCCCGCTACGGCTCGCCGCGCGTCGACGAGACGCCGGTCCCGCTCGCGGCGCTGCGCCCGGCCGCGGATGGCCGGTCGGTCGAACTCGTCCCCCGCGAGTTGGAGCCCGGGTTCGTGTACGAGCTCCCGCTCCCTGAGCTGCGCGCGGCCGAGGGCGGCCCGCTGGTCAACCCCCTCGCCTACTACACCCTCAACCGCCGGCGTGACGGCCGCGGCGCGACCGGCGGCACCACGCGGCTCGCGGCCCCCGGCGAGGGCACGCGCGGCGGGCGGGAGAGCGCGGCGGACCTGCGCGCGCCCGGCGCCCTCGTCGCGGCCGGGGCGGAGGTTTACCGGCTCTACTGCGCCGGCTGCCACCAGCCGGACGGCCGGGGCATCCCGGGCGGGGCGGCCAACTTCGTCGCGGACCGGTCCCGCCTCGCCCAGCCGGACCGCGACCTCCTGGCCATCATCGAGCAGGGCAACGAGGCGCGCGCGATGCCCGCCTTCGGCGCGATCCTTTCCCCGCTGCAGCGGCAGGCCGTGCTGGCCTACCTGCGCTCGGCGTTCGGCGCACCCGCCCCCTGAGCGGTCACCGGCCGGCGCCGGTGGCCGGGGGCGTCGCGGGCCGGCTCGGCACGCGCACCCACCGCATCCCGGCGGCCTCCGCCGCCCGGATGCCCGGCTCGGCATCCTCGAAGACCAGGCAATCGGCCGGGGCCACGCCCATCCGCCGGGCGGCCAGCAGGAACATATCGGGCGAGGGCTTGCCGTGGGTCACATCATCCGCCGTCACCACGACGGGGAACAGCGGGGCCAGGCCGGTGATCGCCAGCGAGCGCTCGACGATGGGGCGCGGGCCACCGGAAGCGATGGCGACGGGCCGAGCCCCGGCCGCGCGCCGGGCGATGGCGGCGACGGGCTCGATCACCCGGACCTCCGCCTGCAGTTCCAAGAAGAGCGCCTCCTTGCGGTGAAAGACCGCCTCGGGATCGATCGTCAGCCGGTAATGCGCCGCGAACAGTTCGGCCACCTTGCGCGTCGGCACACCCCCGAGCGCATAGAACAGGTCCTCGTCCAGGGCCTCGCGCAGCCCCGCCTCGCGCATCGCGGCCGCCCACGCGCGGAAGTGCAGGGGCATCGTGTCCACGAGCGTCCCGTCGAGATCGAAGATGTAGCCGGCGAATTCGCCCGGCGGCAGTTCCAGCAGCATAGGGGCCGGGACGCTGCGTCCGCGGCCCCCGCGAGGCAAAGCGAAAGCGGCCGCCGCTCAGCCGCCCGCCGCCCGCCGGGGCGAGGCGCGGGGCGCGCGCAGCGCGAGATCCCGGCCCACCGGCAGCTCGCGCAGGTGCTCGGGCGCGAGGTAGGCCTCGGCCGCCTGGCGCGGGCTGATCGGCGGCCAGTGGGAACGCCCAAGGAAGTAGGGCGTCCACGGCAGCGGCTGCACGCGGAGCCCCTCCTCGAGCTCGCTGCGGACGCGCACGCACCATTTCAGCGCGCGGCGGTACGCGGCCTGGTCGTCGAAGGCGACCACGACCTTGAGGTAGCCCGGATCGGCCACGGGGGCCGGCAGGGCGGGAAGGCGGACGGGTTCAGGGGAGGACAGGAGGGAGCTCATGGGCAGCGACTGGGTTGGCGGAGGGGAAGAGCGGGGACACGAGCGCGGGGATCCGGAGGAAATCCGCGGAGAGGGCCGGAAACGGTTCGCCGCGCCCGGGCGCCGGGGCTAACTCTTCCGCCGCCAACGCGTCCCCGCCCCTCGTGCCCAAGGTCACCTATCCCCTCTCGCTCAAGGTCTCGCTCTGGCTCGCCGCGAACCTGCTGCTGCTCGCGATCCTCGGGGCCGGTTTCTTCATCACCCAGGGCGGCGTCGGCTGGAGCGCGCTCGTGGCCGGGCCCAGCGGGGACCGCGTGCAGGCGCTGTTCAACGTCATCGCGGGCGAGGCCGCGGCCGCCGCGCCCGGACCCGCCCGCGACGCGGTGCTCGCCCGCTTCGGCGCCGCGTACGGCGCGCAGTTCTCGCTCCACGGCCCCGGCGAGCTCGCCCTCGCCGGCCACCGCGCCGCGCTGCCCCCTGCCCTGCGGGAGCGCCTCGAGCTCCGGGGGCCGCCCCGACCCTTTCCCGGCGGACGCCCACGCGACCGCGGCGAGCGGACGGAAGGAGGTGAGCCCGGCGCGAGGCCCGGCGCCGGGGACCCCGCGGACGCCCGCCTCGCGCTGCGCCCCCGGCTGGAAGGCGAGGGTCCGTTCCGCGGCGAGGGCGCGCCCTTCCCCGCGGCGGAGCTCCGCCCGTTCCGCTTCATCTCCCGCACGCAGGACCCGCCCGCCTACTGGCTGGGGCTCCGCGTGAACTTCACCCCGGCCGACCGCGAACGCCCCGGGCGGCCGCCCTTCGCGATCCTGCTCGCCCGCCTCGACACGCTCCCCGGGCTCCTCCACCTGCTCAACCTCCAGTCCTGGCTCCTCGGCGCGGGCGCGGTCCTCGCGCTCTCCATCCTGTTCTGGCTGCCCCTCGTGCGCGGCATCACGCGCTCCCTCCGCGACCTCACCGCCGCCACCGGCCACATCGCGGAGGGCCGGCTCGACACCCGCGTCGACACCCGCCGCCGCGACGAGCTCGGGCACCTCGGGGAATCGGTCAACCGGATGGCCGCGCGCCTCGAGGCCCAGCAGCACGGCCAGAAACGCTTCCTCGGGGACGTCGCCCACGAGCTCTGCTCGCCCCTCGCCCGCCTCCAGCTCGCGACCGGGATCCTCGCGGACCAGGCGCCCGCGGGCCTCCGCGACACCGTCGGTGACGTGCGCGAGGAGGTGCAGCAGATCAGCACCCTCGTGAACGAGCTGCTCGCCTTCACCAAGGCGGGGCTGCAGCCGCGCACGGTCACGCTGGCACCGGTGGCGGTCGAGCCGCTCGCGCGCGAGGTCGCGGCCCGCGAGGCGCCGGGCCATCCGGTCGGGTTCGCGTTCCCGCCGGACCTGCGCGTGGCCGCCGACGCCGACCTGCTCCGCCGCGCCCTCGCCAACCTGGTGCGCAACGCCGCGCGCTACGGCGGGCCGGGCACCCCGGTCACGCTCTCCGGCGCCACCGCCGCGGGCCGGGTCACGCTTGCGGTGGAGGACGAGGGCCCGGGCGTGCCGGCGGCCGACCTGGACCGGCTGGGGGAACCCTTCTTCCGGCCCGAGCTGGCGCGCACGCGCGAGGGCGGCGGGGTCGGGCTCGGCCTCGCGATCGTCCGCGCGAGCGTCGCCGCGTGCGGGGGCGAGGTGCGCTTCGCCAACCGCGCACCGCGGGGCTTCCGCGCGGAGCTGATACTCGCCGCGGCCTGAGCCGGACTCATGCGGGACGCCGCGTTCACGGAACCTTTACGCGGGGCTTACACCTTTCCCGCGCGCGGCTCATCCGGGCCGAACACGGACGCGGTTCAATGGCGGCCGTCCCCCGCGGACCCCGCTTCCCAGCCCTCCCCCCGGAGGGCGGGTGGCCCGCGGGGCACCCGGCCCAATGATCCTCCGTTCCCTCGCCCTCCTCGCGCCGCTCGCCGCCACCGCCCTCGCCCAGCCCCGCCCCGACCCGGACCATCCGTCCCCGGGCCGCGGCGGCCCCGCCTTCCGCGGCCACCCGCTGGTGCGCGTGATGGACCTCGACCGCGACGGCGCCCTGAACGGGACCGCCCGCGACCGGCGCCTAGCGTTCGAGGCGCCGGTACTTGATCCGCCGCGGCTGGTCGGCCTCGCGCCCGCGGCGGCGGCGGAAGTCCTCGAGGTAGCCCGAGTAGTTGCCGTTGTGCCAGAACACGGTGCTGTCGCCCTCGAACGCGAGGATGTGCGTCGCCACCCGGTCGAGGAACCAGCGGTCGTGGGAAACCACGACCGCGCAGCCCGCGAACTGCCCGAGGCCCTCCTCGAGCGCGCGGATCGAGTTCACATCGAGGTCGTTGGTCGGCTCGTCGAGCAGCAGCACGTTCGCGCCGCCGCGCAGCAGGCGGGCGAGGTGGACGCGGTGGCGCTCGCCGCCGGAGAGGATCCCGACCTTCTTCTGCTGGTCGGCCCCGGTGAACCCGAACTGGGCGCAGTACGCGCGCGCGTTCACCTCGCGCCCGCCCAGCCGCAGGAGTTCCTCCCCGCCGCTGATCGCCTCGAAGATCGTGGCCCCGTCCGGCAGGCCGTCGCGGGACTGGTCGACGTGGGCCAGCTTCACGGTTTCACCTAGCCGGAGCGTGCCCTCGTCGGGTTGCTCGGCGCCCGTGATGAGCCGGAAAAGGGTGGTCTTGCCGGAGCCGTTGGGCCCGATGACGCCCACGATCCCGCCCGGCGGGAGGGCGAAGGAGACGTCCGTGAACAGGAGCCGGTCCCCGTAGGCCTTGGCGAGGCCGCGCGCCTCCACCACCAGCGTGCCGAGCCGCGGGCCGGGCGGGATCACGAGCTCGTACTCGCGCTCCTGGGTGGCGACGTCCTCGCGCAGCATCGCCTCGTACGCGTTGATGCGGGCCTGCGACTTGGCCTGGCGCGCGCGCGCCGACTGGCGGATCCACTCCAGCTCGCGGGCCATCGCCTTGCGCCGGCGGTCCTCCGTGCGCTGCTCCACCGCGAGGCGCCGCTGCTTCTGCTCCAGCCACGAGGAATAGTTGCCCTGCCACGGGATCCCGTGGCCGCGGTCCAGCTCGAGGATCCACTGCGCCACGTTGTCGAGGAAGTACCGGTCGTGAGTCACCGCAATCACGGTGCCCGGGTAACGCGCGAGGTGCTGCTCGAGCCAGTGGACGCTCTCGGCGTCGAGGTGGTTGGTAGGCTCGTCGAGGAGCAAAATGGACGGTTTGCGGAGCAGCAGCCGGGCGAGGGCGACGCGCCGGCGCTCGCCGCCGGAGAGGGCGTCGACGGGCTGGTCCCCGGGCGGGCAACGCAGGGCCTCCATCGCCATCTCGACCTGCGGCGCGGTGTCCCAGGCATCGAGGGCGTCGATCTTCTCCTGCAGTTCCCCCTGGCGCGTAAGGATGGCGTCCTTGGCCGCGTCGTCGGAGGCGGCGGCGAGCTCGTCCCAGGTGGCGTCGTAGGCGGCGACCAGGTCGGCGAGGGGCCGCACCCCCTCCTCGACGCAGGCGCGGACGGTGGCGCCGGGGGTGAGGCGGGGTTCCTGCTCGAGGAGGCCGAGGGTGTAGCCGGGCTCGAAGTGGAGGCGGCCCTCGATCTCGGTGTCCTCGCCGGCGAGGATGCGGAGCAGGGAGGACTTGCCGGAGCCGTTGAGGCCGAGCACCCCGATCTTGGCCCCGAGGTAGAAGGACAGGGAGATGTCGCGGAGGATCTCCTTGCGTTCGATCTTCTTGGAGACACCGAGCATCGAGAAGATGATCGTGGGGGCGGCTTCGGGCTTGGGCACGCGGTGCGATTACCGGGGGCCCCGCGGCAAGAGAAGCGGAAACTCGCGGGAAAAGGGCGTTGCGTGCGCCGGCGCGGTCGGCCTTGCTGCTTGTCCCCCCCGGTCCCACCCGCCCGGAAGCCCCTCCCCCGTGAATCCGCTGCTGCGCTCGCTCGTGCCCGTTCCGGGCCTCCGCCTGGCCCCCGAGGGCCTCTGGCGGGCGGCCGGGCTGGTGCTGGCGGCGGCACTATTTGCGCTGGTCCGGGGCAACGGTTACGACTGGGGCGGCGTGCTGACTTACGCCGCCTACCTGCTGGCCTACGTGCTGCTCCCGGGCGCGGTGGTGCTGGCCTGGGTCGAACGGCGCCCGGTGGGCTGGGGAGGGCTGCTGGCCCTCGCGCTGCCGGCGGGATTCGCCCTGGAGGCGGTCAGTTTCCTCGGCGCCGCGGCGGCCGGACTCCGCGACCTCCACCTCTGGTGCCCCCTCGTCTGGCTCGCGCTGGCCGCGCGGCTGCGCCGGCGCCGCGGGCGGCCGCTCCTGCGCCTGCGGCTCGCGGGCCACCACGCGGGTCTCGCCGCGGCCCTCGCCCTCGCCTTCCTCGGCACCGTCGTGATGGCGGCCAGCCAGATGTACGCCGAGTCGCCCCTCGCCGACGGCCTGCCCACCCGCGCGATCTTCCACGATTGGGTCTACCTCATCAGCCGGGCCGGGGTCATCAAGCACACCTGGCCCCTCGATGACCCCAGCCTCGCCGGCACCCCGCTCCAGTACCATTACCTGATGATGGTCCACGCCGCCGCGGCCTCCTGGACCACCGGCCTCGAGCTGGGCTCGTTGCTGCTGCGCCTGATCTACGCCCCGCTCGGGCTGGCCCTCGTGGCCCAGGCCTACCTGCTCGGCCGGCGCTTGGCGCGGACGCCCTGGGGCGGGATCCTCGCGGCGCTCCTCCTCGTGTTCGTCAGCGAGGTCTCCCTGCGCCCCTCCTACGGCGAACCCCTGTTCCTCGGCCTCTTCGTCCGGTGGCTGTTCGTCAGCCCGACGTTCTTCCTCGGGATGGTCTACTGCGGGGCCCTGCTGCTCGCCGTGCACCGCTGGCACCGGGCGCCCGCCGGCGACCTCCGCCGCTACGCCTGGGTGGGCCTGCTCGCCGCGGGCGGCACCGGGGCCAAGGGCACCCTCGTGCCCGTGGTGCTCACCGCGCTGGGACTCTGGGCCGGCTGGCGCTGGCTCCGGACCCGCCGCCTGCCGTGGGAGACGGTCGCCTGCGCCCTGGTGCTCCTTGCGGCCTTCAGCGTCGTCTACCTCGAGACGATGGCCTCCTGGCGAAGCGGTGATGCCCGCCTGCACCCGTTCCACGTCTTCCAACTGACCGGCTTCTGGAAGGAAAATCTGCCTACGCTGACCGCCACCCTCGCCCCTTGGCTACCCGGCCGCACCGCCGGCTGGGGCGCGCAACTGCTCTGCGCCCTCGCCATCTTCGCCGGGACCTGCGGCGTGCGGCTACTCGCCCTGCCCTACCTCCTCGGCGCGGACCGGACCCGCCGCGACCCGCTCCTCGTCGGCTGGCTGGGGTCGTTTTTCGTCGCCTGCCTCGCGATGGGGCTGCTGCTCGAGCTGAACAGCTACGGCGAGCTCTACCTGATCCTGATGATGCGGCTGCCGCTCTCGGTGCTCACCGCCGGGTTCCTCGTGGCGGCCTGGCGCCGCGCCGCGGTCTGGCAGGCCGGCCGCGGCCCCATCTGGACGCGGCGCCCCGCGGTCACCCGGGGCCTGCTGGCCACCGGCGCCCTCGTGCTGCTGCTCACGGTCGGGCTGCAGGGCTCGCTCTGGTGGCGCCGCAACCTGCCCGGCTTTGGCGAGTGGGCCCGCACCGCCAGCGACCTCCGCCCCGATCCGGAGATGCGGGACCTGCGGGAGGCGTTGCTCTGGATCCGCCAGCACACGGAAGCGGACGCGGTGCTCGTCCCCAATGCCTTCACCCCGGAGAATATGCGGCGCGACCACTGGGGGGCGCTCGACCGCACGCTGATGGGAGTGCACTTCTACTACTCGGCCCTCGCGGAGCGCCGCCTCTGGTTCGAGGGGCCGAACTACATCCTCGACACGACCAAGGCCCGGATCCGCGCCAACCTCGCGGCCAACTTCTTCTACCGCGGCCAGCCTCTCGAGGCGGGTATCGTCGCCACCGCCCCCAGTTACGCGCTCATCGACCGCCACCTCCGCGACGGGGCGGCCGTCACGCTGCCCGTGGGCGCGCGCGTCTTCGCCAGCGACCGCTTCGAGGTCTACCGCCTTTCCCCGGCGAAGCCCGAGAGCGGCGACGGCGGCCTCTGACCGCCGCGCCGCCGGTCAGGCCCGCGGCCGGACCGGCTGATACACCGTCTGATCGAGGTCCGCGGCGAGCCGGTGCCGGAAGGTGGGCAGGTCGCGCACCGCGCGGAGCGCGATCAGTTGCCGCGCCAGGTTGCCGACCGCGGTGCCCTCCAGGGCGAAACTCACCACCGGCACGCCCGCGGCGTCGGCCGTGGCCTGGCACAGCAGGCGGTTGCGGGAGCCGCCACCGACCATCAGGATCCGCCGGAAACGGCGGCCAGTCATCCGCTCGAACGCCCCCAGGGCATCCGCGTGGCCGCGTCCCAGGGAGTCGCAGATTAGGCGCACGTAACCCGGCAACCCGGCCGGAACCTTCAACCGGCGCGCGCGCAGGTGGGCGTCGATCGCCGCGCGCATCGAGGTGGGATTGGTGAAGGCCGCATCGGTCACCTGCAACAATCCCGCCGGGGCGGGCAGCCGGCCCGCGGCGTTGATCAGGGCCGCCCATTCGCGGTCGTTGCCCGGCCGCCGGGCGAAATCCTTCAGCATGCCCTCGAGGAGCCACAACCCCGGCACGTTGGTCAGCGGCCGGTAACGGCCGTCGGCGATGCGCTCGTTGGCCACCCGGGCCGCAAGCGCCTCGGGCCCGAGCACCGGGGTGTCACTCTCGAAGCCCAGGAGCGACCAGGTGCCCGAACTGAGGAAGGCGTCCCCGCCGTCCGGATCGGCCGGCATCGCGTCGTAGGCGCAGGCGGTGTCGTGCCCCGGGACGGCGATCACCTTGGTCCGGCGCAGCTGGGGGGCACTCCCGGCGACCGCGGGCAGCAGCCGGCCAAGGGAGGCGCCCGGCGGCAGCGGCGGGGTGAACCAGCCGGGGGGCAGACGGAAGTGGTCGAGGGTGGCCCGGGACCAATCGCGCGCGCGGACGTCGATCAGCTGCGAGGTGCTCGCCACGGTGAACTCGTTCTCCATCCGGCCCGAGAGCAGGAAATTGAAGTAGTCCGGGAGGAGCAGGCAGCGCGTGGCGAGGTCGGTGATGGCCGGGCAGCGGGCCACGGTCTCCGCCAGTTGCAGGGAGGTGTTGTAGAAGACGTTCGGGATGCCCGTGGCGGCGTAGATCCGCTGCAGGGCGGCGGGGGTCCGCGCCAGACGACCCAGCCCCTCCTGCGTGCGGGCATCGCGGTAGGCGTGCACCGGGAAGACGAGGCGGCCCGCGTCGTTCACCAGCGCGTAGTCCACGCCCCAGCAGTCGACGCCCACCGAGGACAGGACGGCCCCGCGGGGCAGGGCGGCGGCGGCCGCGCGGAGGCCCGCCTGCGCCTCGTGCCAGAGCGTGCCGAGGTCCCAGTAGTCGTGCCCGGCGAGGCTGCGGAAGGCGTTGGGGAAACGGTGGACCTCGGTCAGGCCGAGCCGGCGGCCGTCCCAACGGCCGAGGATCACGCGGCCGCTGGTGGCGCCGAAGTCGAGGGCGGCGGAGTAGACGGTACGGGGCATCGCCCGGAGCAAAACCGCCGCCGGGGCGGCGTCACGTGAAATTCGCGGGCGCCGGCCCGCCGGGAAAATCCAAGGAATCCCGTTGCCAGCGCCCCGCCGTGGCGCAGCTTCAGCGGCTCAACCATGCTCAACCGCGAGCGCACTCCCCTCACCGGCCGGCGGGTCCAGCTGATGGCCACCTGCCTCTGCGACGCCTTCTACGACGATGTGGCCGCGGCCACGGTCGAGGTGCTGGAACACGCCGGGGTCGAGGTCGCCTTCCCGGAGGGCCAGACCTGCTGCGGCCAGCCCGCGTTCAACGGCGGCGACTGGCCCGCCTCCCGCCGCGTGGTGCGCCACACGGTCCGCACCTTCGCCGGGGAGGACCCGGTCGTCGTCCCCAGCGGCTCCTGCGCCGCGATGCTCTTCCACGGGGCGGTGCTGGAATTCGAGCGCGAACCGGACGCCCCCGCGGTCGAGGCCCTCGGCCGCCGCACCTGGGAACTCGCCGACTATCTCGTCAACGGCCTCGGGGTCCGCACCTGGCCCGGCCGCTACCCGGCAAAGGTCGCCCTGCACCGCTCCTGCCACTCCCGCGGCACCGACAGCGTCGCCGCCGCCCTCACGCTCCTCCGCTCGATCGCCGGGGTCGAGGTGGTCGAGTTCGGCGAGGCTGAACAGTGCTGCGGCTTCGGCGGCACCTTCGCCGTGACCTTCCCGCACCTCTCCGGCGCGATGGGCCAGCTGAAGCTGGAGCACGTCCGCGCCGCCCAGCCCGACGTCTACGTCTCGGCCGATATGAGCTGCCTGATGCACCTCGGCGGCCTCGCCGCCCGCGAGGGCCGGCCGATCCGCACGCTCCACCTCGCCCAGGTGCTCCGCGACGCCCTCCGGGGCGGGGAGGCCCAGCCGTGAGCGGCCAGGCCATCGATCGCTTCGCGGCTGCCCTCCCCGCGGACAAGCGCGCCTCGGTCTACCAGAGCACCAAAACCACCCACGAGAAACGCACGCGCCTGCTCTTCGACCAGTTCGCCGATCCGGACCGCCTCCGGGCCCTCGCCGGCGAGATCAAGCAGCACGCGATCGAGAACCTCGACACCTACCTGCCGCAGGCCGAGGCCCGCCTCCGCGCCAACGGCGCCCAGGTCCACTGGGCCGGCACCGGCGAGGCCGCCTGCGCCCACGTGCTCCGCATTATGCGCGAGCGCGGCGCCACCAAGATGGTGAAGGCCAAGACGATGGTCAGCGAGGAGATCGAGCTCGCCGACTACCTCGGCCGCCACGGGATGGAGGCGCTCGAGACCGACCTCGGCGAGTTCATCATCCAGATCGACCACGACCACCCCAGCCACATCGTCCGGCCGATCATCCACAAGAACCGCCGCGAGATCGCCACCAGCTTCGAGCGCGAGGGGCTGGGCGCCTACAACGACGATCCCACGACGATCACCCGCCGCGCCCGCCACCACCTCCGGCACAAGTACCTCGCGGCCGACGTCGGCCTCACCGGGGCGAACTTCCTTTCCGCCGAGAGCGGCCGCATCGCCCTCGTC
>Ga0194130_10002385_pt1 | contig 27331 bp, 20 predicted proteins | sample TA2KigsurfametaG_FD_160084 | JGI IMG/M metagenome (GOLD analysis project Ga0194130, IMG submission 160084) | Freshwater microbial communities from Lake Tanganyika, Tanzania - TA2015050 Kigoma 12 surface | ecosystem: Environmental > Aquatic > Freshwater > Lake | place: Tanzania: Lake Tanganyika...
ATCTGCTATAGCATGCCTGATCATCGGTATCGCCAAGAATGTCTACCACATCTGGCTTAAACCATTCCATTACCTTAAACCAAAGCTCTATTGCTTTATCGTCTTGATAGGGGCACTGCTGGTCGGATGAAAGCATCCATTTTAAATCATTTGTCATTAAACACCTAGGTATAAACGCAAATACCTTATATTAGCGTAAAGAGAATTGTAACATTAAACGCTAGGTTGTCAAGTGGTTTTAAGCGGGTATTGGTTTTACAGCTACACTAATCCAGTGTACGTTTAAAGTATTTATTTTTTCTGAGGAATACACACACATTGTTGGTGTCCTAATATCGCCAGTAAAAGATACCCTAATGGTATTTTTACCAGGATCTTTCAATCTGGGTGTAGCTACAGTATATACATTTGTATATTCTCCAGACCATTCTAAATCAATTGGAGCAGTTTTCATTTCTCCCTTAGCCAATCCGCCCACAAATTCCTCAACTCCAGCTTTAACATGAAAAACAACTTGAGTTTGTTGTGAACTTAAAGTGCTTCCCAGATCGAAAGCTTGTTGAGCTTTTTCAGTTACTGCAGTAATTTGATCCTGTAATTTTTGTAATTTTAAAGGGTCTACTGGCTCACCATCTTGAAACGATACCTTCATTATTCTCCAATTATTTCGTTTATCTTTTCTGAATACTCATTTTCAGCTTTTTGTTTTTCTTTATCTTTATTTACAAGCTCGGTCAATTCTGCACGCAAAACCGCAATTTGAGTTTCATAGCCAGCTACTAGCTGACCAATTCTTTCTTGCAGAGCTGTTAAAATTAACTCTTCTTTTGAACTCACAAAATTCCTATTCTATTAATATTAAGCAGTCAAAGAATTTGACTCTGTTTCAAGTCTTTCAATTTTTTTATCTATTGAATCAAGCTGTGCATTGTATGCAGCCATATTATCTTGATTAGGCTCTTCTAAAGCCTGCTCTTCTAAAACAGAAACCTCTAGGTTGTATCTTTGAAAAGCTAATGTTCTGAGGTGGGTAATAATAATATTATTCTTTTCCTCGTTTGTTAATGTATATTCGGCCATTCTTACCTCCTTTGATATTATACCATTACCACTTGTTTAGAGGGCAATGGGCATGACTTAGCTTAGTTTTTGCTGTCATAAAACAACCACATTCTTTACATGTTTTAGTGGATTGGTTTAAAGACGGGCAGCCTAAGCATATATTAAATCTTCTTTCAGACTCTTCTGCGGAAGCATACTCTGTATTTGGATTAAGAAAATCCCATGGCTTAGCATCCTCAGAATTTATAAGACTTTTAATCTGTTCCCATTTTGTCGCCATTGCTCTCCATCTTCTCAAATTTAGATCCGCTCCAAAAGTATCCTTGTGCCGCTTTTGGAAGGTCTAATAAATCTATAGGTAAATCTTCCATATCAATAAGGGTGGGATTGCTTGATAACCCAGCTCTTAATATTGTTGTAGAGTCTCCTGCAATATTAAACCAGCCAGCATATTCCCCATTTACAAGTACCATGTAAGTACTTCCTGAAAGATCTGATTTTTTCATAAAACTCCTTTAATGATATTTTATCATTTTTATAAATAATGTCAATACCTTATTGAGCAAAAGATATGGCGCAATATTTTATACCAGACAATATTGGAAGAACCCTATGAATATATTCAGGGGATGAGGGAAAAATTAATAAATCTCCAGATTTTGGTTTGTATGGAACGCCTATATGATTTTTAAACTCTACTTCTCCGCCTTCATAGTTGTCATTGAAATAGTATACAAATGAAACTTGACAAGGATGCACTTTTCCGTGATCTGAATGCCATGTTAGTTTTTGAGTTTTTTCATATGACAAAAGCTCCCACGGCTCTCTGTATTTTACAGAAAAATTATATGTTTTTATATAATCGTTAATGCAAGCAAAGGATTTTTTATCTATAAGTTTATTTAAATTCCTTTTTGCCATTCTTGATCCAAGGCCAAAATTTTTATCATGATCTATGTTTTTAGTATTTAAAGAAAATACAGTACACGATCTTAATTCTGTGTTATATTCATGATTATTTATTGTTGCTGGTTTAAAATTAAGATTTGGAAAAGCTTCAAATATTTTATTAGATTCTTCTAAAAAAATCATTGGATTGTCAAAGAAATTACTGTAGACTACAATTTTATTGTCCAGTTCTATTTTTTCAAAACTCATAACTTCTGTTCGTCTCCGAAATTGTGTACAAGAATATTTTCTGCAAAATAGACATCAAGATCCTCTGTATCTAATGTATACACTGGAACATTGTCTCCTTCTGTATGAGTAATTGATTCTACTGTTTCTAATTCTTTATTAGAATTAATAATAATATCTCCAATTATAACATTTTCAGCATTTTGGAATGACCATATATTTTCTCTTTTTACTAGAATTGGATGCTCATGGGTAATATTCAACTTGTTATTTATTGTATAATACTTGTAATAAGTTGAAGCCGTAATGTTTGAAACGGTAGTTGTAGACAGTAAAGAATCGTCTATATTATCATCAGACCAAGTTGCTAGGTAGTCTGGTGAATCTAAGTCTAACAATGAAGGTATAGAAATAGATAGTAACTCATCTCCAATAACTAGATCTTCTACATTCTTATAAGTTCCGTCTGACAGCAAGATCTTAGTTCCCTGCAAATGACATCCGCCTCCAGTGTCTATAGTGTTAATGGTGTTAATAGTGTTAATGGTATTAATAGTGTCAATAGTGTTAATGGTATTAATAGTGTCAATGGTGTTAATGGTATTAATAGTGTCAATGGTGTTAATGGTGTTAATGGTGTCAATGGTGTTAATGGTGTTAATGGTGTCAATGGTGTTAATAGTGTTAATGGTGTTAATAGTGTTAATGGTGTTAATGGTGTTAATGGTGTTAATTGATGTACAAGGTCTATATTCAGCTTCAGAGCCACTATCTGGTGTATTTGTTGTTGTAACATTACAACTAGTGTCTGTAGTAGTACAGGTAGTTATCGCTGTCCAAGTTCTAGTCCTAGATTGCTCACCTTGCCTACATGTAGACCAGTCACTCCAGTTGCTATAAACTCTTGGTCCAGTTGTACATGTAGTTCCAGCTGTACAACAACCAGTATATTCAAAATCATTACCGTTAATTTGCGTTGTTGTTACTACGCAGTTTGCGTCTGTGCAAGTCTGGGTGGCTGTCCATGGTCTAGTTCTGGATCTTTGTCCTTGTACGCAATTAGAATAAGCTGACCAGTCAGCAGTGTAGGTTTGACTGCTGGTAACGCATCCAGCGGTGCAGCAGGGGGCATATTCAAAATCATTACCGCTAATTTGCGTTGTTGTTACTACGCAATTTGTGTCTGTGCAAGTCTGGGTGGCTGTCCATGGTCTAGTTCTGGATCTTTGTCCTTGTACGCAATTAGAATAAGCTGACCAGTCAGCAGTGTAGGTTTGACTGCTGGTAACACATCCAGCGGTGCAACAAGGTACGTAGTCTACCACATCAAACCTTGTGACTGTTTGTGTGCTTAAAACAACACAGCTGGTATTGATACAGGTTTCTGTTGCGGTGTACCAAGCTTTTTTAGCTCTTTGACCTTGTATGCAGTTGTCGAAAGTCACTAGTCCAGTGTATTGTTTATTAGACTCTGTACATCCAGCGGTGCAGCAGGGGGCATATTCAACATCATGACCGCTAACTTGAGTTGTTGTTACTACGCAGTTTATGTCTGTACAACTTTGGGTGGCTGTCCATGGTCTAGTTCTGGATCTTTGTCCTTGTACGCAATTAGAATAATCTGACCAGTCAGCAGTGTAGGTTTTGTTACTGGTAGTACATCCAGCAGTGCAGCAGGGTACGTATTCCGAATCAAAGCCAGCAACATTATTTTCAACTGTTTGACTACAATCACTATTAATTGTAGTTTTTGTTGCAGTCCAATGTGTTCTTTTTTCTCTCCTGTTACCTTCTCCAGTAACAAATAGACAATTTCCAAATGTTATTTCTCCAGTATATTGCTTATTTGTATAAGTAACGCTAACTGGACAACAACAGTTTTGATATTCAACGCAGTCAGTACATGTTTCTCCAGATATAGCTGCTGGAGATGAATTTGTTTTAGTTTCAGATTCTTCGGTTGTTATTTGAGAACAGTCTAGATTTCTTACAGTTTTAGTTCTAGATCTAGTTGCAGTTCTAAGTCTAGATTTTTGACACTGCACACAATTGCTGTAGTCTCCATATTCGGTGTATTGCCAACTGCCCCAGTTTCCATAAGTTGTAGTCGGGCAGCAAACTTGATTTAAATAACAGAATGTTATGAAAGATCCTTCAGATCCAGAAGCATCATAATTAGCATTAAAAGTGGAACAAAAATCTGCTGGTCCAGTTTTTATACAATAAAAATTTCCTATTACTTCACAAATAGTATTTGATGTTGACTGTTCCCAAGATTGTTCACATAGATCCACATTGTTTATCCTAGAAGATGTAGCTGTCACGCAAGATTGTACGCCGCTAGTAACATTTGATACTAAAATAACACCTTCATTTCTTGAAGCATTTCCATTTGTAGAATTAACTTGTATATCCCAACCAGCTTGTGAATCTATAAATGCATAATTTGTTATATCTATTTTAAAACTACTAGAGGTGTGTGCGTAAGGTTCTCCAAGTATTGGGGGTATGCCAGAAGTTAGTGTTCTAACACATTTTGAAACAACATTACTTTTAAACCTATCATTTACTCCAGCTAATGCTGTTACGTATATATCATATCTAGTATTTTCTGATAACCCAAATGGTGATGCAGATACATCTGTTGTTGTTTTAGGATAACCGAATATAGAAGACTCCCCTGATTTTATGTCAACAAGATACCTTTCTGCGTTGGGCGAATTCCATTGTGCGGTAAATGATGATTTGTCTCTATTTGTTATTGTTATTATTGGATCCTGTACAAACATTGGAGGCTGAAAAGTTGTGCTAAAAAGTTTTATAGTTTGCTCAGTATCATTTTTATATTGTTCTAATGATAACTGGCCATTATAATAATAATCGTTAGCCACTATAAAAAGTCTAATCTCATACTCTTGCTCACTATCAATCATTGCTTGTGTGTAGTTTATAATTGATAGTTGTGGGTTGCCAGGTCCAACAGTAACTGCATATGGTTGAATTACTATGTTACCATACAAATCAGCAACCTCTATAATCTGTTTTCCTATAACGTCAACAGCATCAAACTCAGAAAAATAGGAAGTGTTATATCTCCACTTTATTCCATATTGTCTTAATGATGCATTTGTTAAGGGAGGATATTCAGCAATTGATTCTCCGCCAAATGGGTTTAAGTCAAAAGCTAATCGTGGGGCAATTCCAAGATCTGATGGGAAATGAAATTCTAGTTGATCTAATTCGGTCTCTGTAGGATCTATAGTTTGAGAAACTCTAAACTTTGCCCTAAACAATGATTTATTTTTAATATGATCTAGTGTTATTGTAGGCCAACTTGCAGATGTAGTTGGCCAAATTTTTTGAAAATCATCATGACTGTAATCTTGATTGGCTGGATAGGTAAAGACAGTATCATTAATTCCTGGAGGATTAATTACCCCCCATGTTCCGCCGCCATCTTTTTTTTGTATTCTAACTTCAAAATAAATTGGATCATTTTCCCACTTACCTCTTTGTATATACATTTTTGAATTTTGCCATGCTGCTCCAGTTGTTTGATTTGAATCCGTACTTTTGTTTGCTTCAGAAGAATATGGAGGCTCAATAAACCATAAGTTAACATCTGATTTTGGAGACGGGGACCCTATCCCAAAAACTCTTTCCCAGCTAGATGCTGTTTTGCGCCATGCAGATTTTATTCTTTCCCAGCCACTATCAGTTTTTCGCCAGATACTTCTTATTCTTTCCCAGCCACTATCAGTTTTTCGCCAAACGCTTCCTGCCATGTTATGCCTTTGTACTTAACCAAATATCACCTTTTACAAAAGGTGCGCTACCTTGATTTACATTTCTAATTGTTGCATTGCCTGGATGATTATTACCTCCATAATAAAACGATCTTCCTGATGCTAGAAATCCGTTTTTATCTTGAACAATTGTAGGGTCTCCAAATGTGCCGTCTTCATTACTTTGAACATTCAATTTTATTTTAAATTTTGCAAAAGGTTTTCTGTCAGGGTTTATTTCAAGTAAATCTTCAGATGCATTATACCTTATTGCATTATTACCTAAACTAAAATCTCCAACAGATTTACCAGGAATTGCTTCTCCAATTATATAATCTACAACTCCAGTGCTACCTCCCAAAAAGAAATTTGAAGCAGTTAAATTTGCATTAACCACTAGTCCAGTTGAACTACTGTATCTAATTTTTCCAGCGCCCAGCCTAAAAGATCCAGCAGATGATATATAATCATATCCATATGTTGCAGAGGCTTCTGGAGTTTCAGATGCTGCTACCTGTGCACTTATTGGATTAAGCCAAATAACTGATGCTATAACGTTTGCTCCAGAAACTGCTCCCCATTCTCCGTCCAAAAATACAGGCGCACCGCTTGCTGTTAGCTTAGTAGATTTAATTTGAGCTTCATCTACATACCAACCCTTTTGCAGTGTTGTAAAAACTGAATCATCGAACACACCAAATTTTGCCGTATTAGATCTTACTTCTCCATAAATTTTTGCATTTATTGCCTCTAGTAAACCGCCATATGTTACTTTAAATTTAGGATTTCCTATTAATCCTCCCGCCCAAAATGCTACATCTGCATCTACTGGAACATCTGGAGCATTCATTCCAACTTTATTTGCATATGCGCTTAAAGTGTTTTGTCCTATTGACCATCCACCAATAGATCCTTTTTTAGCAATAACACCATTTACTGGATCTAATTGAGCATACCAACCACCATCCGTGTTTGTTACTTGAATACCAGCTCCAACTGTTTGTATTCCCGTACCAGTAGCTGGTGCAGTAAATTTTCCAATTTCTACCTTACCGCCAGTTGCTCCTGTTACTGTTACTCGTAATTGACCATCTACATTTGTTGCTACCCCACCTATTATCATGGATCCGCCTATATCGACAGAACCTAAAATTCCAGATTGAGCTTTAATTGTTCCAGTAAGATTGGCGTCTGTTGCAGTAATAATTCCTTGAGTATCTACATTAAATTTACTTCCAACTGTTATTTGACCACCTAAAACTTTTATGTTTCTAGCTGTAACAGCTCCTTCTTTTGTTACAGAAAATTTTGCATCTTGATTAGCGTCTACTGAATATCCTCCAGCCACACCGCCGCCAGCCCAAAAAGCGTAACTTCCGCTTGGAGATAGTCCAGTATAAGATCCAGCTGTTGCATTTAATGTATTTTCTATTTTATTTTCAGATATAGTCCAGTTTGCTATTCTAGCTTTTTTAGTAATAAAAGTTGCCGTTATACCATTATCTTCACCAATAATTTGTGTTGTAGGATTAGTTCCATTTTCATCATTATCATCATATAAAAAGAATCCACGTTTATTAAATACAGCTCTAGCACCAGTAAGTACTGGCTCATCGTTAGCGTCTAATGTTCCCGCAAATATAGATCCATCTGTTTTTATTTTAATTGGATTCTCAATAATACTTAATGCTCCGACATCAAGTATGGCTACTGAGTGTGCTATAGAAAGACTTGCGTTACCGTCCTCTGATGTCCATTCTGCTTTTACCCATACAGTATTTCCAGCATTTGATTCATCATAAACTATAACTGGGCTCGAATTACTAGAAGCGACTAAAACATAGGTGCCATTTTCAGAAGAACTTTGATAAACCTTAATTCCAGTTGCCTTAGAATCTAAGTTAGAAGAAACAACATAAGCATTTGCAGCTCCAGTTACAGATATAGTTGTTGTTTTTCCAAGCAATGGGTTTGGCTTTACGGCTGTAGTTATATTTGAAATTGGTACAGGTGTTGTATTTTCATTTCTATACAAATCCATATCGGTGACATATCCTTGAGAAAATCCTGATGGAGACTCCCCAAAGGCGTCTATGAATTCTTGCCTATTAATTGTTGACGAGGTTGATGCACCTGCAGTTGATGTAGTAACAATTTTTTCAAAGAATTTAGTTACCCCATTGTATGTTAAAAATATTTTTACATATGTGGGCAAATTTTGTGCTGGCATTTTGTAAGAAACAACCAATGATTTTTCAATATTCCATGCTGCAGTTACTGGTTGCTCAACTGGATCTGGAGGAATGTCGTCAAATGTTATAGGGTCGTAAGCCTTCCCTTCTTTTATAGAAGAATCAGAAGACTCGCATTCGCTAGAAGAAAAATGATTTAATTTTATATAATGTGTTGCAAAATTATATAATGGAATTTGAACTGAGCTTGTTCCACTATATTGTGTCCATGGTCCAGACGGAGAAGATGATACGTATACATTTGTATACTTATATGTTTCTCCTTTTGTAATATCATCTTTCCAAGAAACCGATATACCATTTGGAATTGAAAGTACAGACCAACTAGAGTCCGATATTGTGGCTGTACAAATTGGGTCGTCATATGCTGGAGTTGTAAAAGCTAGTCCGCTTGTAGTTCCATCCAAATAAGTTGTTTTTAAAAATCCAGTAAATTGTTTTCTAAATACCTTACTAAAGTTTCCAATATTTGCATCTTTAGTAAGTGTCCATACTTGATTCGCTACAGTATGATCTGCAGCCTTAGTCCAAGATCTTTCTAGACTTGATGACGCTCCTACTGGAGTTAAATATATCTGATATGTTTTTGCATTCTCACTTGGATTTTGCCAAGTTCCTTTTAAGGTTGTTCCTTCCCAAACCCAAACTACGCTTGTAACCTCTGGCCTATTTGGGCCTACTGTTGTAAACTCAAATACATCAGAAAAATCACTTGTGGGCTTTTCTTTATCTGCAAACACCCATGCAACTTGTAATCCATAAGTAGTTAATAAATCAAGATCTGGTATTACGATGTCTGTATATTCACCGTCTTGTTTTTGAGTAATTCCTAGGTCTTGATTCTTTTCTGCCACTTTAGTCTCCGAAAGATAAATCTAACTTAAACTCTATTTGTGCTTCTCTGCCTAGAACTTTTGTTATTTCCGTTGAAAGTATTGATCTAGCAATTAATCCATATATTGGATCAAAGGTGTCTTCGTCATTTATTCTTAGCCCGTCTACAGAAACCGAAGCTTCTGATGTGGTTGGCACAATAACTATTCCTAGTTTATTTATATTATTAACATTTGGAGAATTTACTGCTACTAGATCTGAAATGTTTTTTTCTTTAATATTATTGCCTACAGAATGTCCATTAAATATAACTTGATAATAAGAGTTATCGGAACTGTAAAATCTAACTTTAATTTGAGACAAAAACGCATTGTTTACTTTATAAGAAAAAGATATTGTGTCCAAAGCCCCATATCCAGATAAATCAAATCCTACTAATGGTAGTGTGTATTCTTGTTCTGATGACCCGTTTGATTTGAATATTAACGAACTATCTCCTACTCTAAAATTAGATTGATCTAATTCTGGTGTTGGGGTCCAGTCAAATGGTAATTCAAAATCAGTAATAAATTTGTTATCAAAATAATTTTTAGAGGCTCTGGCTCCTGGATATAACCCTACTTCATTTATTTTGCCTGCAACATTTGTAGGAATTGTTGCTGAATATATAACTATATATTTAGTAGGTGTTACAGAGGCATCTATATCTACGCCGCCCACCCTTGCTGGTATTCTATAAAACTCAAAGCCCAATCTAGAATTTGTATCCGACAGTGCATACTCTGTATTGTTGGCTATTCCAATCGCTATTTGTTTATCTGAAAACGAAGAATTGCCAGCTATGTAATTAGTTAAAAATCTTTTTCCAAATTTAGTTATCATTGTGTCCCTCCTTGTTTATCAGATAGTGTAAGTACTAATGCATATTTTTCTAACGGCTCTCCGCTAGAATTATAAATTCGAAATTTAGCTTTAGCTTTTTGCATTCCAGAAGCATCATAATATGTTTCTGAGCCTAAATATTCTATGTCACTTAGTTGAGGCCTATCTTTTTCTCTTGGAAGTTCTGGGTCTTCAGGCCCACCACTTAATGAGCCAGATGCGCCAGATGAGCCAAATGGAAATGAGCCAGTTTTACCCTCAAAAAATTTTGTACCTTTGGCTTTCCATACACTAGAAAGTAATTGATCTTCATCATCAATTATTGGTGCCGTTTTACCTGCATCTATAGTCATTTATTTATTATACCATTTAGCCATCAAATAGCTCTGCAGCTTATTGTGGTAAAGACTCCCTCCTCAAATCTAATGTTTGCTTTTATAACTATGTATTTAATTGTATTAGAAATTCCTTGCAAAGGATAGTTTATAGTAACTATATCTCCTGGAGATATTAAAGGATTTCCAAACACTTGCATTTCTATTCTTCTTCCTTTATTTAAAACAGTAGACTTTATCCAGTCCGCCAAACTTTTTGCATCGGATTCGGATTGAATCCAATTAGTGTTTAATATTAAAGGCTCTATGTTGTCAGAATCTGTATCAGATTTTGTATCATAATCTATGGGGCTTGATCTTGATATCCTGGAGCCATTAACATAAAAGCTAGCAAATTCTCCATCATGCAAGGGTACGCTTGTTGAGGTGTTATTTAAAACATAAGACTCAAATGAGAATGGCTGAATCCTTTGAGCTAGCACTGTAACATATTTGTTGTTACCTGTTCTTACATAATTTGGAATTGCTGGTCTATCTGAAAAAACAGTTTTAACTTTTCTAATTTCTCTGGCTGTGTTTCCAAACTCTACAAGCGCTCCTTTTCTTGACTCTATCGTTTCCCCAGCTGCATATATTAAATCTCCATGAAGCAACGATAAAGAATCATCAGAATATACGCCTACATAATTAAGTCCAGATCTGTTAGAAAGATTTGTATATTCTTCTTCTGCAATATCTTTTCCATAAATATACTCAAAGTAGACCACACCCTGTCCACAATGAACTCCTATATTTTTAGTTGGAGTGACTGGATTAACTTCTGTGTTTCCTGACTCAAACATAACATCCTGAGCTATCATTTTAAATCCGTTTACAAATACGGTTATTGTATTTTTACCAGTTTCTTTTTTAATAACTACATCCACATTATATGCGGAACCCGCATATATTCCAGCTAGTGTGCTAAAAGAATTATCTTGAGAGTCTTTTAATACTTTAATTTTAGTTGCAGAACCTACCTTGTATTGTTTGACAAGCATCAAATCTTTTTTTAATCCCGCAAATGCGGTGCTTCTAAGTATTAAATAATATCCGTATTTACCTTCTGGATCTGTGAATATTGAAATTCCTCCAGCTTGCTGAGGGCTTTCAAACTGACTGTCAAAAAACATTCTGGTGCCAAAAGCAAAATAATTTTTTGTATTATCAATTGAGTTAAACTGTCTAGTGGCTATATCAAACGTTCTTTTATCTTTATCTAAATTAGGTAGGGACAAAAATGCTTTAGAAACAGTTTTACTCATTGGGTTTACTGGAGCCTTATAGGATCCTTCTCCAGGCTTATATGCTTTATCTTGGGCAGTTGTTATATCAATTTTATATAAATTAAAATTATCTGGATCAGATCCTGGAGTTTTGTTTATATAGGAATCTGGTGACTTTTTATGAAACTTCTTTTCTGTAGAAAGAGCTCCTCTTGATTTTATTTTATATCTTCCAGTTGCCGTAAAATATTGTTCAGTTAAAGTGTTTCTTTTAGATAAATTAGTATACTTAGCTATATCGCTAGCAGATTTTATTATTACTGTAATTGGATCATCTGTTGCAGAATTTAAAGGAACATACTGATATTCTATTCCATCATATTCAATAATTTCATCTTCAAGAAGAACGTATCCATTAAAACCGCCCAACAATTGATTAGTCTGAGTGGTGTCGAATGTGGTTGTTTCTAAGTTAAAGTAATCATCAGTTAATGCTAAATCTTTAGACAATGCGCCCGCACCTAGCATATAGGTTTCTGATTCCCATAATGGCTGTGCGCTATCTCTACCTTGATAAACGGAAGGGACTGAATACCTAATTCTAACCTCATTTGCAGAAGCCTGTTCCTCTGAATTATAAGATATAATATTTGGCAAGATAGTTAAGCTTCCCTCAGTTATTGGCTCGCTAGTAAATCTCCAAACAGACTCTCTGCCAGAATCATAAATGTAATCTCTACTGTAAAATTGTAGAATATTATTTTCATCTACGAATGCGTTTATTTGAAAATCTCTACATACAGATTGCAAGGCCTCCCACACAGTTTCTTCAGAAGTAGTCCACCAATAAGATACTGTGGGAAGTGATTCATCTATAACTTCTCCACTAGAATTAGTTTTTACATTTATATTATAATTAGAAAATCCAACAGAATCTAATATTCTTTTTATTACTAAGCTTATAGATCCATTTTCAACTAAGACTTCTGGACATAATGTTTCTTGTAATATTTTGGCGGCATCTAATGCTGATATTTCTGTTTGGCCAAATTCAGAAATTTGCCAAGAATGCATATAGAAAATTCCTTGATAAATTTTATTATCATCTGACCCTGTCTTTATATTAATATATGGCTTTATAATTGCATTCTTAAAAAGATATAGCTTAGTGCTATCTATCTGTCCCGCCCTATTATATTCAATTATATTTTTCTCGTTTTGCTTAAACTTATTTAATAATATTGACAACATGTTTGAGGTCAATGTTCCAACGGGTAAAAATCCTTCTTGATCTGTTTCTTTATTTATATCAAGAGAGACTAGGTCTTGAGTTACATCTACTACCCACTTAGGGCTTAGTTCTGTTACAGCTAAAAATTTACCAGTATTGGAATTGGTTGCCTGCAATGATATCTTTTTAAATTCTTGCGTTGTGGTGTAAGAAACTGGTTCTGTGTTGGAGTGAAACCAGGATGTTCCATTATAATAAACTACCGCTTCACCTTTTGAGTTTAACGTTGTTCCAGATGCCAAGGTCACTTCTGTATTGTCTGGTTTTGTTGCCTTAATTGTCCAACCTGTTGGCGTGTCATGGCTTGTTTCAAATCTAGCTACAACTTTATTTGTAACAATATTTTTAGCAGTAGTTTTTGCTTCATCTGAAAAATACTCTAACGATATTAATATGTTCTGGTTTTTTGGTCCCACCCAATATTTATAATATGTGTCTGGTCCTGGATAATATAATCGTGGCTTATTAGACATTCCAATTTCTGTAACAGACTGAAATGAATTAGGTTGAGTGTCTGTATTATAAGGAATAGGCGGAGTGGCCTTAGCATCGCCAGTATGTATTAAATATTTAATTCCTGGTTGAAGTGGTCTAAATGGTTTATATATCGTATCTATTGGAAATAATTTTTTAAATGCTTTAGATAAAGTATGATCTGCTCCAGATGATTCTGCTTTGATGTACTCTACCATCGTGTTAAGATTATATTCTATTAATGCTCCAGCCGTAGAAGATATAGTATTGCTAGATTTTAATAAATTTTTTAATGTGTCTGAAGCTATTATCATACCTGCTCCATACTTAGTTTAACATTCCAGTAGGGCTGCAGACCTCTTTTAACAACTGTAAATTCACAAGATGTAAAAACTACATCATAGGTGTTTGCTGATGATTCCCAAAAACTGGAGTCCTCCATGTTAGATGGATTATGTGAGGTATTAATTTTTATTTGAAATGTTCCAGTCCCTGCTTCGCTTTCATAAAATGTTTTTAAATCCTCTGCTCCCCAGCCTCCGTCTACAGTTTCATTTCTATATGAGGGAAGCATAGACCACGATAGGTTCCATTGTTTTTTAGAGGCAACATAATATTTTCTTAACAGGCCATTTGCCATTCTTTGATTTTGTTCAATTCTTAGAGTAGCCTCTGTAAATTCAGATCTATTATGTTCAGTTACTCTTCTAAATACAAGGTTATTTTTTGATGATTCTGTCAGCTTATTTCTTGTGGCTACAGAAGAAGGATATGATTGCCCACCAGCTGAGCTTGGAGATGTAGCATTGGGATATCTAAATCCATTTCCACCTATATCCATAAACAATAGATCTTTTGCCTTTATATACAGGATAGAACCTTTAGGTAAATTTTCAAAGGGCATTAGTATCTCCTTCCTGGACCAGACATCATTTCTCTAGCTTCCATCTCTTTTCTAATTGCTCTTGCAACATCTTTTGCGTCTAAGTTAGAGCCATTTAACTCTACGTTAATATTATATAATGCATTATTTGATGGAGGAGGGTTTCCATACATTCTTCTTGAGGAAGTAATTGGTCCACCAACATTATATCTTGGCATTCCAATTGGACCTCCCTTATTATATTTAACATTATATTTTGCAGCAACCTCTTTAAATTTAGCTAGATCTTTTGCTTCATATACAGCGGCTCTATTAGCATCATATATATATCTATTTGGCTTAGTTCCAAAAACTCTTCCTGGTGCTGTATTATTTGAAGCAGCCCATGATCCCCATGAAGACGGACTATCGTCTGCTGGCATATCTTGTCTACCACTTCTTGCTCCTGCTCCTACTTTTCTTGGTGTAGGATCTTTAGGTGGCTTAGCGCCAAGAGCCACTGCCAACTCACTTAGCGTCATTCCTCCAGTAATTCCTTCTACAATTCTATTCGCTTCTTTAGTTACTGCAGCTAAGTCTCTTTTGTACATAGAATCTATAGCATCTCTATTTGTAGATGTTTGTACAGACAATCCGCCACCGCTATAAGCTACAGAAGTAGTTGGAGTAAATAAATTTTTTGCCTTTCCTTCTTTAGTAAACAAGTCAGCAAAAGCTTCTCTAATATATTTAGCTTCTGGACCTTTTGCTGTACCAGATGTTTGTATTTGTTTCATTAAGTCGTCTAGCTCAGACTTGTTTTCCATAAGCATTTTTTGATCTTTTTGCGACTCAAATACAGATCTGTCGGCTAGTAGTCTTTCATATCTAGTTTCAAACCCTTTTATCTTCTCTGCGGCAGCGCCAGCATCTTCTGCTCGATCTTGAGCAGCTTGCATTCCAGCAGACTTTTTATCTTGAGATTCTTGAACAGATGTTGTTTTTTTGGTTAATGGTTTCTTTGCTTTATTAGCAGCATCTTCTATAGCTTGCTCTGCTAACTGCATTTGTCTATCAGCAGTTAATTGTCTTATTTCTATTTGTAATTCTGCAGCACGAACCATATCTCCGCTAGCGATGGCATCTTGATATTGTAATTGTAGTTTTTGTAAATTAAGCTCATAGTTTTGTGCATCTCTTGTTGCTCTCAAAGCTTCTAGCTTTTTATTCTTTTCATCCTCTATTAATTGAATTTTTTTCTGTAAAAGTTTTATTTCTTCTTGTGCATTTTGTTGAGAACTTCTAAATGCTCTTTGTGCAGAACGAGAAACTTCATTAGTTATCTTATTTATTTTAGATAGGGCTGTTCCAATAGTACCAAAAGTACTTGCTGTTCCTCCAGCTTTCTGTAAATTATCTGTTGCTGTTGATATAGCAGATCCCCATGCTGCTAAGGCTATTGCAGCTTCTGAAGTCATTTCTTTAAGATTAAGTGTAGTTCCACTAACTTGCAATCTCCATTTTGCAATTGCTCCACCTATTGAATCTGAATAATTTAATATTTCTTTAAATTCATCTGGTAATTGATTGAATGCCCTATAACCTATTTGCTGACTAAAGGCTGGATTGTTTGCCATATCTTTCATTACCTTATTTACAGCGTCGGCTTCTGTTATCAAATTACCAGCAGCATCTTTTGTTCCAGTTAGATTTTTTATGGCCAAATCTGTAATGTTAATTAAAGAACTAAATCCTTCAATCATCTTTGTTCCAAATTGATCTCCAGGATTATTTAACTCATCAGAAAGATTTTTAAATATAAATTTAGCAGATGATGCTCTATCTACTATAGATTTAAATCCTCCGTCTGAAAATACTTTAAATGCTAAATCTGAATTTTTTGAAGCCATCATCATTCCAAGAATGTTCTTATTAGTTTCTTCAGCAGATAACCCTAATCCAATCATTTGAGCTTTAAGATTATTTATTACCTGATTTATATTTTCTGCATCTGCTCTATTAATAGTTTCAATAGATTCTTTAAATTTTGCCCCCGCCTCATCTTTTAATGCTTGAGCCTTTTGAGGATCCATATACATTCCAGGAACTCCAACTTTTGCTCCAGCCAATGCAGAAGCTCTCATGGCTGCCTGCGCTGCAGTCATAGCTTTCATTCTATCTGCTAAATTAAAATATTCTACACCTAATTCTTCTGCAGCTTTTTTAGTTAAACCAAATCTGTTAGCGGCGTCTTGATTCCAGTCATTAAATTTTCTATATAGTGTAAATAAAGTTGTTATACCACTTATGACAGCACCAATTGGTCCTAAGAACTTAGCAACATGTAGGAATCTAAATGCCACTTCTCCAGCCTTGCCAACTTTTTGTAATGTTCCAGCAAGCTGTCCCATCCTGGTGGCCATTTGTGCTGATTGTGAAATAGGAGTTCTAAGGGCAGCAGTCATATTCATGCCCATAGCTTTTATTCTTGCTGGCGCCTTAGATATAAATCCATCTTTGCCCATCATAAACGGCAAAATGGATGCCGTAATCATGGTTGTCATACCAGCTGCTTGTGGATTCATTCCAAATATTTTATCTTCTGGCTTTCTTTGCATCATGGCCATGCCAGCCACTTGTCCGCCCATCATCATTCCAAACTGCCCACCTTGTCCAAGTCCGAAACCGCCCAATCCTCTGGCACGTGCTTCCTCAGAGGTTAAAGTTCTTGTTACTGGTCTCCCGTCCTCTCCAACAACCATTTGACCGTCTGGACTAGTTACTACTTGCCTATATTCCTTTTTTCTAAACCCTAAGAATCCTTCTCTCTTTCTCATTTCTAAATCTGGATGTCCTCTGACGGCGGAGAATCCAGTTCCAATTCTTCCAGTAGCTCTTCCTATTGACGGAAGTACTGCTTTGTAAGGATTAAAGGTATTAGCCATATCCATAGGACCTACATTTAATCTATTATTTAATATCATTGCTGCAGCTAACGAAGGATGTCCTGCTGGAACTCTTGCTAATGATTTCAATGCATCTGGTTGTCCAGTCGTTAAAGCTCCTGCGTTCTGGAATCCCCACCAAAATGCTTGTCTTCTAGTTGGCATAGGTTGCTTTGCTTCAGCAACAGTTCCCTTTAATACTGGCTTTTCTAGAGCTGGCCTTGCTTCGATTATTTTAGTTTGATACTGTATTGCATTAACTAACTTTGTCATAACTGGAGCTAGCTTGGAGAACGCTTTGTCTATTGCCATACTCATTCTAATTAATGGTATCTGCATCTTATCTGGAGCACGGAACCCTGGCATTCCCATACTCAATAGTCTACTAACACTAGGCTCTAGTGGTAAATAACTTCCTGGAACAAATGCTCTAGTGTTTGCACCAGCTTGATTTGGAGCATTTACAATTTCAGATCGTCCGAATGCTGAAGATCTTAATGCATTCTGTATTTCAGCTCCTCTTAAATTATTTTTGTCCCCAAATATTTTTCCAAGTAAATTAGGAATATTAACTCCAAGAAGCACTCTATCAACTTTCATTTTTTCGCCGATCATTTGACCACGTAAATCATACCTGCTTCTTTGACCGTCAGTTACTCCATAGTTTCTTCTTCCAGGACTAACAATTCCTCCGCCACGATTATATCCTGGTATTCTTCCTCCACGATTAAATGGTGGATTAGCATGAACCTGTTGATACTTGCTCCAGTTAACTTTCATTCCATCTTCTAATCTTCCAAGCATTGCAATGTATGGAGCCCTGTCGGATTCTGGCAATGACGCAATAAATGCTTTTAGTTTAGGATGCATATTCTTCATCGCAGATTTCATCCTTGCGCCATACTGACGTGGTGTCATTCCTGCTGCTATAGAAGATGTATTATGTGCAAAATCTTTTCTTGCTCCGCCCCTAACTGCAAGTAAATTAATTAAAGCTTGTTTTTCCATAGAGTTCATTGATTCTGCATACGCAGTATTCATAGACGCTCTTGGAAATACTCCAGCAGGACCAACATCTGCTAATATGTTTCCAAACACATTTGATCTAGATAAATCTTTATTGCCCATTAACAATGATGCAATTGTTTGTCTTATCATTTGATCTTCTGTGAACTTTGTTCCACCTGCAGAATATTTAGGATCAAATCTAGATTCTAGTCCAAGCAGTTTAGATTTGCCAGTTGGGTCATACGGATTAACAAGGGCTCTAATTGTTTGAGTTGGAGAGTCAAGACCAAATACTTCTCTTGACATTCTGGTTCCATACATTTCTGCTTTTGCAGTTATTGCATTTGGAACACCCTTAACAAATACTAGTTCACCTTTACTATTTTTATATATTCCAGAAACTCCAGGAATTGGATAACTCTTTCCAGAACTTGGCGCTATTTGATGACTATATGATGATGTTGGAAGTCCTGCAAATTCTCCGAGTGCTTTTTTAGAACTTAGCTCTTTTGATGTTGTCAACACTCTAAGCATTTTTTCTGGAGTCAATAAGGACATTGGTCCTAATCCATATCCCGCTTTATTCCTACGAACCATTCCTCCAGGAATCATTCCGCCCATATTTGCTGCAAATCTTAACCCAGCAATTTCAAATATGTCTTGAGGTCTTGATCTTCCAAACATGTCTCTTATGGAATCTCGTGTTGGTGCCAACATTCTAGAAATGCCACGATTTTCGCTAGATATCGGTCTTCCAAGAAGTTCTCTGGCTCCGTATCCGAAATTTCCACGAAGCGCTCTGTTATATGCATCAAATCCAGCGTCAGACATTATATGTCTATCTGGGAAGAATGAAAATCCAGCATATTGAGATCCAAGAGTTCCTTTTCTCAATGATGTAGTTCTTCTTAAATGATTTGAAGCTTCATTTATATATCTTTCTCCAAATTGAGCTTGGCCATAATTGCCTGGAGCTTGCCACCCAAAATTTTCAATTTGATCAGTATGTTCTGACGCAACTATATTATTTTTATTAAACTTACCACTGCTGTCTATTAATTTTAATCTAGTTAATATTCTTTTTACATGTTCTGCTCCGCCAAATAACTCTGGATTTTTCATCATGTAGTCTATAGTAGATTTTAATGGGTTAATGCCTTGAACCGATCTTCGAGATCTATACTTTTTTATTTTGTCACCAAAAATTTGTTTTGCTTGCTGTGATCTTATATCTTTCCACTTTCTATTATCTACCATTCCAGATCTAAATCCAGACTTGATTGTAGAATGAGCTATGGCAGCTTCGTAATCTGCAATAGCTACTTGAAAAGCTTGCTGAGGAGTCAAGCCTTCATTAATTAATATATTTGCATCATGTGCTACTGTTCTAACTTTTCTAGCAGCATTTATTCCTAACCTAGAAGGATCTCCAGGAACAAAACGATCATCTATATATCTTTCATTTATTAAATTTAATCTAGCTTGCGCCACCTGTTTATCTGTAAATTTTCTACCACCTTGAACTATTTTCATCCATCCAGCCATATTTACTAATCCATATCCTATTTGTGATGGTCTAATGGTTCCGCCCATTTCACCGCCAGGGATTCCTCTATTTGCGGCATCCACTCTAGCAAGCAACTCTGGGTCATCTTGTATGCCTCTACCAAATACGATTTCTCCTGGAGTTAATGCAGCGGTAATGTTGCCACCATCATTCATATGTGTAGCTGGTGCTGCCGCTGCCAAATCAGCATTTGCTGGGTTCATGGCAGCAGACTGATTTAATACATATCCACCAACTGGCACTGACCCTAGTCTGTCGTCATAATTAATTGATGTAGAACCCGATACTACAGTTTTGTTTGGACCAAATGACTCTATCTGTCCACCAGGATTAAATTTAGGAAGTCTTGTTGTCTGAATGCTATATGGAGCGCCAAATGTTCTGATTCCACGAAGTCTGCCAAACTCTTCCATGACTGCCCTATTAGATTCTTTTTTATATAAATCTCTAAGTGTAAATTGTCCATGAGCGTCAACAACAGGTTGATTCATAAGTGGAGCTTTTGTGAAATCTATTGTTCTTCCTCTTGACGCTGCAAATATAGACAGCTCAGATTTCATCATTGCTTCAATTTGTGCATTCAATGCAATTATTTTTGCCTTTGCAGCTTCTAATGTAATTTTTCCAGCTCTTAATTCAGCAACAATAGCTGCAGATTGATTTGCTGCACCGTCGGCAATTCTTGAAGTTATTGGTAAAATATCATCAAATGTTCCTAGTAAATCTGCACTTACTGTTCCACCTAGAGATATTGTTTTCTTTAATGCGGCTACTTCTGCCTCTGTTTGCATAGCAAGCGTAGCCATTAAGGCGTGGAACCTAGCAGCTTCTCCAGCAACTAAGCCTGTAGAGACTCCGCCAACCGAAGTAAGTCCTGGAACATTTGGCAATCTATCATGCATATATATCTGTGGGGTTCTACCAATTTTTTGATTAACAGGAATTGCTCCTGGAACTCCACCTAAGAATGAAGCTGGGTTATTTGGGTCTCTTGGATTAATATGAGACATTGCTCTTGTATCAAGGGCTCCAGCGTAAGCGTCTTCTGGATCAACCACCCTTCTTATAGGAGACATAATTGTGCTTCCGCCTACAGTATTAACTACTGGATTAACTGGAATAGCCCCACCCAAAGAAGCTCTTTGTAAATTAGCATAGTCAGCAATTAATTTAGTTAAAGCACCATGTAAAACTTCTGCTGCTGCTGCATCTGAATAAAATGCTTTTTCTACCATCAAGGAAGCTTTTTCCGCAGCAATTATTTCTGGAGTAAGCATCTTCCATCCAGCGGCTCTTTGGAAAAATGCTCTTAACTGAACTATACCTTTAGTTATATATCCAAAAAAGTTTGCAAGCACACCAGTCAACATAATTATTGGACCAATTACTGCAGTAAATCCTCCAAGGAAAGTTACTGCTTTTTTAATTGGCTCTGGAAGATTATTAAAGAAATCTAATACTTTAGCAAATGCATTTATAAACTTTGTTGCTACACCTAAAAACTCTTCTCCTACATCCGCAAGACTTGCCCTTAAACCTTCTATTGCTCTTCTATATTTTCCAGATGCCGATTCTGTAACAAGTGTTAACTCTCGACCAGCTATATTTGCTAATTGCTCTGCACTAGCTCCCATTAATTCCATTACTTGAAGAGTCTGGCTTCCCTCTTTGCCTAAGTTGTTAAACAAAGCAGCCATTCTGGCAAACTGGAATTTACCAAACATTTGCTCTAATGCTCTTGCCTTACTTAGTGGATCTAGTCCATCTAAAGCTTTTTGTAAATCTAAAATCATGCCAGTTGTATTCCCAGCATTTCTTTCTACCATTCCTAAAACATCTATACCAAAATCTGCCATTAGTCCAACTGTTTGTTTAGTTGGATTAATCATAGAGGCAAGTCCTGACTTTAATGCGTTTGCTGCCTCTGATGCATTTACGCCGCCCTCTCTCATTGCAGTTAAATATAATGCTAAATCTTCTACGTCTCCACCTAATTGCTTTACAACGGTACCCGCTTTAGGAATAGCTTCAACTAAATCGTTTAGTGTTGTTGACGTTTGGTTTTCTACTGCGTTTAAAAAGTTAATTGATTCTGTTAATTCTTGTGTATTAGACTTAAATGCCGTTTGAATAGCCAAAGTTGCCTTCATTGCTTCTGCTCTATCTACTTCACCAAGAACAGCTAACCTAGTTGTTTCTTTTAATGAAGAAAGAAGTTGATCTCCTTGCTGGCCAGTAGCAGCAATATCAGCAGCTAATCCTATCGTTTCTTTGAATGAAACTCCCATTGTGCTAGCTAGTTCTTTTGCAGTTGCAGTAACATCCTGTCTAATTTTTTGCAAGTCAGCAGAAGCTGTTCCAGCAATGTCTCCATAAACCTTTATTAATCTTGTTAATTCTTGATCTGCTTCTCTAAATGCTTTAGCAGCTTGTGTGCCAAACATGGCTAGCGGGACAGTTAAACCTACCGTTAACTGACGACCAGCCCACTGTGTATTTTTACCCCAATTAATTAATGATGTTGCGCCTTCAGATAATGCACGATTCATAATCTGCATTTCCATACGAGCTAATTGTGCACTACTTTTAACTGCATCAAGTCCTCTAGGAATCATGACATTATACTGCATTAATCCTTGAGCATTTCTGCCAAGTGGCTGTAGCACAGCATTTTGCAACATGACTTGCTCTTTAGCAAGCTCTCTAATTAATCCTTTTTGTGTATTAAAATGTGTTCTAAACGTACTAGCATAATCTTTTAGCTTTAATCTTCCAGCATCTAATTGTTTTCCAAATTTATCTACATCTGATTGTAAGTTAACAAAATGGCTTGAATATAATCCGCTTCCTATTAATGTATCTCTGAAGGCGTTATTAGCTACTTTTGTTGCCGCCGCAATTGATTTGTTAGAAGTAAGTAACTCTCTTTGTAGCTGTTGTAAACTGGCCGTAGCCCTGTGTACTTCAGACACAAGGCTAGATAAGTCAGCTTTGGCGACTATACTCGTTACAATTTGCTCGTCAGCCATTTTACTCCCTGGAGTAACCTAATCCCATTCCGACTCCAAATCCAGCCTCTTGTGCAAAACTTCCTTGTAGTGAAACGACGTCGTCTCCACTAGCGTTTATGCCAAGAGCTTTTCTTTTTACATCGTCAAAAGATTTACTCTTTTTATTTTCTGCCTCATCATCATCGATTTGTATACCTTTTAATGATGCTGCAAACTTTCTCTGGTCATGCTCCTTCTTGTGCATTGATTCTAGCGTCTGAAGAAGCTCTGGCATTGATAAATTTTCTTCTAAATCTTCGTAATTCTTCCAATGCCCTAGAAGAAATACTTCGCCTAGTAAAGCGGCTAAGTCTAGTTCTGACCAGCTAGAACCGCTGCCGCTATTAGGTTTGGGTCGTCCATCTTAATTCCACCGCAAACTTCTAGAATGCGATTAATAGTTGGAACGTCCAATGCCTCTTCTAGCTTATCTTTATCTGCAACAAGATCTGGTAGTTGAGTTTCAAGCGCAACCGCACATGCATCAATCAGAATGCCTAGGGTGACATTCTCATCTGTAGATTCTTGCGTTTTCTTTACAACTTCCATAAACTTGCGTAGTTGCTTGATTGACAATGGCTTTAGTTTTACCTTAGCACCATTCTGTAATTCAATCTCTTCTACGTCATATACTTTTGTAGCCAATTTGATCCTCCTTTAGGATTCTAAAATATTATAGCATAAGGGGTATGCAGATACAATAAATAAGCCCCCATTTCTGGGGGCTATTTATTAATAATTAAAATTAATTATTATGCTACGAGTACACGGTCAATAATCTTGCCGTATTCTGAACCCTCTTGACCAGCGTCTGGAAGCAGACGGAATGTCACTGGGAATGTAGTTGGTGTCGTACGAGCGAGTGAGAATTGTGACTGTTGAACAGACAATACTCGACGTCCATAATAAATGCGCTCTGACGATGTGCTACTTGCTGTTGGAGCTTGTCCAACTGCAATTAATTGACGCTCTGTTGGAGCTGCACCAAGAGCACCTGCTTCAATCTTTAAAGTGTCAACTTTTCCTGTTCCAGTTCCTGTTGACGACAGAGAGCTTGCGCTTTGTCCAAAAACAGCTACAACGTTTTCCAAAGTACCTTCGGACATTTCTGTTGCGATCATAACCTCCATCGCAGACTTAAACAACTTAGCTGTATCTAGTAATTGATCTACAGTTACCGAGTCGTATGTTGGGTTATAAGTAATTTGAAGACCGTTGTTAGTAAAACCAACGTTGCGATATCCAAACTTACCCTCTGCCTGATTTACAGCATTTAGTGTGGTTGTGTATGATTTACCTGCTTCAAAAGCTGGGACGCCTACGGTTGTTGCGCCAGAAGCAATTGCTGTGCCTGGTTCTGCGTTTAGAATGTAGTCTGCATCGTTAATGTCAATATTTGACAAGAACAATGGGGACGCTCCAACGAGAATATTTTTAGCATTACCTACGGATTGTGCCATGAGTTTTTATCCTCCTATTTCATGAAATGTATATATATATATTGTGGCTGGCTAGGCCCTTTCCTCTATGTCCAATTATAGGGGAATAAGTCGTCTAAAGCAAACTAGGCAAATCTGCCGTTATTGTCTGTAATCCTTGAATAATGTATTTCAAGTATTACGTCTGTGGCCAAAAATCCTTGAATTTCTTCAGATGGTTTTGTGGGAGATATGTCTGCTATGAATATACTATGGAACTTGAACTTATCTGATAGCCCGCTCCATTTATTTACATCCTGACCAGACTGGTCCATTCTTCTAAACTCATCCGTCATAAAGTTTCTAATTTCTGCTATGTCTAAAACATCTGTTGAATATATGGTAAATAGAATCTGTTCGCAGCATATTAGCCAGTTGTCTTTATATGACATACCTATCTTGTCATAGACTATGTGTTTCTTACCGCTCAAAAATTGGCTCATTTCTGCCTGCTGTTGAATTGGAACAATTGGAATTAAAGTTTCATTGAGGTTGTCAGAATAATATGTATTTGGATCAAATATGTTGGCAGCCTGCATTTTAGTCCACATGTATTTTCTTAGTTCAAACATTGCATCTAATTTATAGTTAGCCATTTGCCACCCCCGCAAAAGCCGCCAGAAGGGCCGCATCGGCCTCATTAGCAATACTGTTAGGTGAAAACTTATACTTTACTGTTTTAATTTGTACGGGCACGTTAAGAGCTCTTGTCATAGATGAATTAAATAACTTTTGGAATCCAGATTTTTTGATGGACATATTAACTAGCTGTCCAGTAAAAAAATGTTTATATGCAGATAAAAATGAATTTTTAGTAGCCACACCGCCTGGTTTATTAACAGTAACAGATTGTCCCTTTGGCATATAAACCATATAGCCATTAGTTTCAAAAACTAATCTTTCTGCATTTCTTGGAGATATAACTACGGGTTTTCCTTTTTCCATAATAGAAGCTTTTTTAATAAATACATGTCTATGATTAGATGTTTCTGATGGTACAAATGACACTGAGTCTAATAATTCATAATTAATTTTTAAAGATAGCCCGTCTGCTGGTAATTTTTTTATTTTAAATAGCCTAGCTTCTTTATCGCCAGCCTTTCCCCATTCATAAACATGATGTAATGATCTAGGAGAAGTTCTTGCTTTTGCATCAATGTAATTTCCAAAATCTTCATCTATCTGATTAAATATAACCTTTCTAAATGCATTTTGAAAAGCTAAGTTGGCTGTAAGTTTAGCCATTACATTAGTCTTGTAAAAAATTGCTGCAGATATTTGAGCAACTGTAGAATCTTTTATTGCACCACTTACTGGCTGACCAGCCATTAAATTAACTAGTCCGCTAGCGGCTTGCAATGCCATTGCTTCAGAGGCCAATTTGTTGATTCTCCGATCTCTTTAATGATGTATTGTATGCAACCACGGAACCAAATGGGTCTGTGATAGGAGTAGATCCTACAACTTCAAACACTGTGCCAGTATCATTTGGATAATTTAATTCATACCAAATTATTTTTCCAGCAGAGTCTCTTATATCTTTTATTTTTTCTCTTTGAGTTAATTTTTGTAATGTTCTAACTTCTATAGCCTGATTATTAGAATACGTATTGCCAAAAATCTGTTTGTCTACATTCCTATTTACATTTTCTTGAATAACCCCACGAGCATAACAATCTAGGGTTTTATAAAACATAAATTTTTTTACTAATGCACCAGTATTAGAATCCTGTTCTTCTTGCTGTCTATATACATCCATTTTCATAGACATTAGTCCGTCAACTACACTATACATTATATTAAAACCATTGGTGATACTATATAGCCTTCAAGCAATTTGTCCGCATATGAAGATCCAGTTCCACTAAATATTTGTGACGAATACTCTACATCCCAATCTGTTGTAGATATTGACTTAACATATCTATCTTTCCATATGCGATCTTTGGCAAAATAAAATTTCATTAAGTCTATTGCAGCTTCTTCAACTTCTGAAGGAACATGATCCCATCCCCATATTCCACGCACGGTATAAGATTTGCCTTGTCTAAATATATTTGCAGAGTCTGTGTGAATTGATGGTGGTACCATTCCGTTTGCAATATAAACATCATTTGTAAGAGAAGATGATCTGTCTACAGTAATTCCAAAGTTTCCATAACTTATTAAAAATGGATAACCTATATTGTTTATTTGTCCCCAATTATCCATCCAAATTTCATCGCCTTGTTTTATTCGAGTAATTTCGTAAATTCTTTTAGGTAATGTTAGCGTATCTGAATCATGACCATAAACGACATAGTTTCCAGGTTTTAAATTAAAATGCTGGTTTGTATAACTTTCTATTGTCATTCTGGCAAATTTTTCTGCACGTTGAAGTTCTTTAAATGTTTTATGATTTGGATCACTATAATCTGAGCCAAAACCTAATTGCTCTGCCGCTTCTAATATTGAAACATATGGAGTTACAATTTCAACCCAAGTTTCTTTTTGGTAGGTTGTGCCATCAACAACATATTTCCATATTAGCCTAAGAGTTTCATTAGACATAAAAGATTGAGGAATTATTACAGAATAAACTCCAATATCAGTCTCCACCTCTGTGGCCAAAATGTTTGTACCTGCAGGAGTTAATGGATTTGTGTTAGTATTTTTATACTCGTCACTTAACCAAGATGTATATATATCTACAGTAACAGAACTTGGTACTACAGGCTCTTCGTTTGATAAAAGTTTTGTCTGTACAGTTGTTTTAAATCCACTTTCATATTCAAATCCAGTTGTTAGTGTATGGTGTTGTGGTCTTGTTCTATATATTTCTGCCATTTAGCAGGTTTAGTTATAGTACTCTTGTACCTCTCTTGGTGTAGCCAACCTAAACCCTTCCTCCTTGTCAAAAATTTCTTGTGCGACATCAGGATTCATAGCAACAAAGGGGTGATCCTTTGTAAATGTATGTCCTGCAATATCGTATCTATAATTTTCACGTGTCATTTTAACCAAAACCATGTCATCTTCTAATTTTTGATTAGGATCAAACTTTGGTAAAACTTCTGGTGCATCTTCTTTTGAATCTTCTATATTTTTTAGTGTACTTTGGTAAA
>Ga0194130_10002390_pt1 | contig 27308 bp, 17 predicted proteins | sample TA2KigsurfametaG_FD_160084 | JGI IMG/M metagenome (GOLD analysis project Ga0194130, IMG submission 160084) | Freshwater microbial communities from Lake Tanganyika, Tanzania - TA2015050 Kigoma 12 surface | ecosystem: Environmental > Aquatic > Freshwater > Lake | place: Tanzania: Lake Tanganyika...
GATGGACGCATGGATATTCGACGCAGTGCGCACCCCGCGTGGCAAGGCGAGGGCAGAGGGTGGGTTGGCGGCGATGAAGCCGCAACAACTCATCGGGGGCTTGGTTGATGCGCTCGAGGCGCGGGGGCATACGCCGAGATCCGCAGAATCTTTGACGCTCGGTTGCGTGGGGCAGGTCGGGAGTCAAGGCGGACACATCGCTCTTGTCAGCAAACTTCATGTGGTCATCAACGATGCGGCGATGGCCTTGACCCTCAATAATTATTGCGTGTCTGGTCTCACGGCCATCGGGCTTGCGGCAAGGCAGGTCGCAGGTCGTGCCGTCACCGCGGTCGCCGGCGGCATCGAGATGATGTCGCAGGTTCCTTTCATGGGTGACAAGGCTGGGTACTACACCGATGCGTCCTTCCCCAAGCGGGTACGGTACGTCCCGGTGGTGCTCGCGGCCGATCGGCTGGCCGAAGCGCAGGGCGTGACGCGCGACGAACTTGATCGCCTCGCGTTGTCGTCGCAGCAGCGTGCGGTGGCGGCCGAAACAAACAACATGTTGCAGGCGTCACGTATCGCCGTGAACAATCTGTTGAACGACGAGTGCGTGCGTGCGCAAACCACCGCCGAGTCATTGGCGGCGATGCCGCCCGCATTTGCCGCAATCGCCGAGCAGTATGCCGATGCCCTGGACGGTCCCATCGATCATCGTCATACCATCGCGCACGCGCCGCCAGTCTGCGACGGTGCAGCCATCGCGCTGATTGGCGGCATCGAAAACTTCGGCGCAGGACGCGTGCCGCGGGCGCGCATCGTCGCCTATGCGGAGGCAGGGGGTGATCCGCATGCCTCGCTGCTTGCGGGGATGACGGCGATGGATCGCGTGCTGCAACAGTCCGGTCTATCGCTTGAGGCGATGGATCGCATCGAGTTTATGGAGGCTTTTGCGGTGACCATGGCACTTTTCGTGCGCCGCTATCGTCCCGATTTGCAGAAGACCAACGTCGCTGGCGGTCACATGGCCAAGGGTCATCCCATGGGCGCCTCGGGTGCAATATTGCTCTCGAGCCTGCTGGATGCGCTCGATGAGGGTGCCGGGCGTTACGGACTCGTGGTGTGCTCGGGCGCTGGCGGAGTCGGCGCGGCAATGATCGTCGAGCGCATCGGTGGTTGAGACCGGGCTCAAAACTTCAACCGCGGGCGAGTTGCTGGTTGACTAGACCGGAGTTTCGGCGGGTTCGGCCTCGGCGAGCTTGGAGAGATCCGCACGCAATACTTTGCCGACGCTGTTGCGAGGGAGTTGTGCGATCACTCTGAGGCGTTCAGGGTGCTTGAAGATGGCGAGTCCGACCGTCGCGAAATGTGCGCCGATTTCTTCGAGCGTGATTGTGACGCCGGGTTTTGGGACCACGACAGCGCAAATTCTTTCGCCCATGATCGGGTCCCGATAACCTGTGACGGCGCCCTCGAGAATGCTCGGCATTTGGGCGAGGACGGTATCGAGCTCTTCGGGCGCGATTTTGACGCCGCCACGGATGATGATCTGCTTCAAGCGGCCGACGAACTGGTAGTAGCGCAGGTCGTTGGGTTCGCCACACAATTCGAAGAGATCGCCGGTGCGAAACCAGCCATCGCTCGAGAACGCGTCTGCGGTGAGCTGCGGCGCGCGGAAGTAGCCGTCAAAGACCGTGGGCCCGACGATTTGCAGTTCGCCTGCATGGCCTGCAGCAAGAATTTCCTGATCCGTGTCCGGGTCAATCAGCCGCGTACGGATATTGACGGGCGGCGGTGGATTCCAGCGAACGGCATCGTGGCCGAAGCGCGGGAACCAACGGGCGCGCTTGAACGGATCGGCGGCGTTGCTTGCGTTGCTGATCAGCGAGACGCCCTCGTTCGAGCCGAAGTTGTTGCAGATCTCGATACCGAAGCGATCGTGATAGCCCTGAATCATCTCTGGGTCGAGCGGCGCGGAACCCGAGCCGATGCAGCGCAGCGAGGACAGATCGACGCTCGCCAGCATTGCCTCGTTCTTGAGGAGCAGGTTGAGGACCGCCGGGGGCGCGATGGCGTACTGCGGTTTCTCGAGGGCGATTTGTTTGAAATAAGTCGGCAGATCGAGCGGGTGATGCAGCACGAGCGTCCCGGCATTGTGCATCCAACTCATGAAACACCCGCCGAGCGCTGCCATGTTGATCAGCGGGAACGGGTTCAGGAGGATTTCGCCCTGCTCGATGTTCGCGCCGCGCAGATGCGCAAAGCTGATGGCATACCAGTGGTTGTGTGAGCGAGGTACGCCCTTGGGCACGCCCTCGGTCCCGGAGGTCCAGCAAATCGTCGCGATGTCATCGGCGTCCACGGCTGCTGCTTTGACCGCGGTCGCGAGTTCCTGCTGCCCTGCTTGATCGAGCGGCGCGGGCCCGAAGCCCAGAGCGCCGGACTGGGTCTCGGCCGTGGCGGAAGCGCTGCGCAGGCTGAGCACGGCGAGTGAGTGACCGCTCGTCGCGAGCTCGGTCTTGAGCTGCAGGACCATGCTGATGTGATCCGCCTGCTTGAGTGCATCGACCGTGAGCAGGGCTTTGGCCCCGGTGAGGCGGATGACTTGTGCAAGTTCGTGACGCCGAAACTGCATCGGCACCGGGCTCACGATCAAGCCGAGGCGCAAGGCCGCCACATACAACACCGGGTACTCGGCGATGTTCGGCAGTTGTGTGATGAGCACATCATCACGCTGGAGGCCAAGGCGCGTGAGGGCGAGCGAGTAGCCGTCGGCAAGTCTCGCTGCCTCGGCATAGGTGAGCCGCAGGGGCAGACTGCCAACAAGCTCTGGGCGATTCGGCGGATCGACGATGGCGATGCGCGCAGGATGTTCGTGAGCGTTGGCGTCGAACAAATCGTGGATGCGGGTGTCGCCCCACCAATTGCGCTCGCGATAGTCACGGATCTTCGCTTCGGACGTCGTACGCACCTTCGATTCCCCCTCGTGGTTGGCGTCGCGATCAGACGATGATAACGGGAGTTGGAGTGCTCCCGGGGTCGGCTGCATAGAGTTGCTCGACGGCGGCGCTGCGCCTCGTCAAAGCGACCCGTTGGTTTATCGTGCCTTTGTCCGAGAGTTCGTGCGTGTTTGCGCGAGGTGGATCCCGCAGCAGACCCATCGCCGAAATACGCTCGCTCGAACCGCGGCCTTCATTGAAGACGGCTAGTCTGCGCGAAAGTTCCGATCGCAGCGTCTCATCGATGGCAGCCCGCGGCCAGGCGAGGATGGCGAGACGGTCGCGATTCTCGCCGCACAGCAGCAGGTCTGCGAGCAGCGGCGCACAGGCTTCGAGCACCAGTGTGCGCAGTCGTCCGGCGCGCACCCAAGTGCCGTTCGAGAGTTTGAACTCCTCGGTGAGACGGCCCGCGAATTTCAGGCCCTTGCCGATCTTGGCGGGGTCATGCCACTGCGCCGCATCACCCGTGCAATAGAACCCCTCATCGTCGAAGATTTCGTGCTTGGAGGAGTCCTGTCCAAGGTATCCAGGCGTCACCATCGGACCCTTTAGGCGCACTTCGTATCGATCGGCATTCGGGATCAACTTCAGGGTGAGACCCGGCATCGGTAACCCAATGCCGACTTCCTCGGTCGGGAAATAGATCGACATGCAGCCCGCGGCCGTCTCGGTGGCGCCGTATCCGGTGGTGAAGAAGATGCGTTCGCCGACTGTCTCGACGGCGAGTGCCTGAAACCGATCGTAAAGGGCCTGCGGCAGACCCGCGCCGCCATAGAGGGCAAGTCGCAGGTTGCGGAAAAAACATTGGCGTAGCGCCGCGTCTTTTTCGAGAGCCTCGACCAGCATTGCGTAGCCGAACGGGACGTTGATGTAGAAGCGCGGCATGATTTCTTTGATATTGCGCAGCGACTCGTCGAAGAGCCCGGGCGCAGGCTTGCCGCCATCGATGTACAGCGTCCCGCCACTGATCAGCGTCGCCATCTTGGTGACAGCGCCGGAGACATGACTCCACGGCAGCCAATCGATCATCACATCGCTCCAGCCTGCCGTCTCGCCGAGGACCTGGCGCCCTTGCTCGAGATTCGAGCCGAGCATGCGCGGCGTCTGGATGACTGCTTTGGGCAAACTGGTGCTGCCCGAGGTGAGCATGTAAAGCGTTGGCGCATCCGGGTCGATGGCGGCGATCGATGCGTCGACGGCGGCGTCTGCCGGTGTGGTGAGCACCTTGGCTGTTGCAACGAGTGTCCCGCTGCCCACCAATTTGGAGATCTTGCTTGGTTCGTCGGTGATCACGATGGCGTCGCCGAAATCGACGGTTTCGAGGGCGCGCTGGTAGCGCACGGTGTGTTCGGCAAACACGACGGCGGGACGCACGAGCGCGACGACATGTTTCAGTCGGCCGAAATCTTCGCCCATCAGACTGTAGTTGACGCTTACCGGGCAGGCGGGCACACGTGCTGCCATGGCACCGTACTTGATGATGGCGTGGGCAATCGAGTTGCCCGAGAGAATCAGCAGGGAGCGACCGCTAGGTATCGTGCGCGACAAGAGCCATGAGGCCACGGCACGAGTGCGCGCATTCACCTCTGCATAAGACGCCCGGGACCACGGCGAATCGGTGCCCTGAAGGCGCTCTGCAAGGTAGGGCCGATCGGGATGCAAGGCCGCGCGACGGGCTAATTCCTCGGGCAGATTGCAGCAATAGGGCGCAAGCGCGAGCTCGGGTGTTACGATGAGCGTGCCGTCGGCGCGATGTTCGACGCGCATCGCCGCGGAGGGAAATAGCGTCGCTCTGAAGGGGGGCAGCGTACTCGTCATGCGCGTGATGTCCGGCGGCGCTTTGCTCGCGTCGGTGTCTGAGGATGCACGAGGACGTCATGTACATCAATGATTTCACCGCAACTGCCGCAGAGGGGGCGACTGCGCAATGGGGCGCGGCAAGCCTGATGCCGCAGTTGCACGATCGCGCCCTCGGCGGGTGGCATCCAGCGTGAACCCCAGTCGTGCAGGGCGAGCATGAAGGGGAAGAGGTCCAGGCCCTTGGAGGTCAGGTGATATTCGTGACGCGGCGGATGTTCGCTGTAGAGGCGTTGTTCGATCACACCCGCCGACAACAGCAATCGAAGTCGATCGGCGAGGATGTTCGTGGCGATGCCGAGCACATTGCTGATGTCATCGTAACGACTCAGGCCGAGAAACAACGCGCCGACCAGGAGTGCCGTCCATCGATCACCCACGGTATCGATCGAATGAAACATCGTCGTATCGGTGGCCTCTAGCCGCGATTGCCTGGATGGAGATGCACGGCGACGCACGTTGCGCGAGGGCGCGGTGTCATGGCCTGCGCCCGGTCCGGGTGAGTGCGTGACCGAGGCGAGCTGCACGGGCTCATCGCAGCGCACACAGGCGAGTTGCGGCTTGAGGCTTTTGCCGCAGCGACGATGAATGAGTAATGGCGGCAGACCAAATTCCCCGCCCCAGCGACTCTCCCAGTTCCACATGCACAGCGCCACAGGATGCAGGCCGAGCCCTTTGGCAGTGAGGTGATATTCGAGTCGTCGTGAACCCTCGCGCGCCGGGAATCGATGCAGAATCCCATGACGCTCGAGAGCGGTGAGCCGGGCGCTCAAGGTACGCGGTGTAGCACCGCTGCGTCGACGAAATTCTTCGAAGCGGCGCACGCCAAGAAAGGCATCTCGCAAAATGAGCAGCGACCAGCGATCGCCGATGATGTCGAGCGTCCGCGCAGATTCCCCGCGCGTCAGCAAGAAGCGCAGCGCGGCGGCGCGACGTCCCTGCGATCGGGACTCCGTCGGCACGGCGTTACCCGTGAACGGTCAAGAGAGCGCACTCCGCTTCGGCCAAAGATCACGGCCGTACATCCAGGCGGCATGAAAGCCCGCGGGAACGCGACCGGGCAGTGCGATGCGGGTGATGGGACCTGCGCTGATGCGATTCGCATCGAAGATCCACGCTTCGCCGCTGTAGTCGACGATGTTGGTGGCGAGCGTCACGCAGTACCCGTCGTCTTCGTCGCGACCACCTTCGCGTTTGGCAAAAGTGGTTTCGCTCGGGAACCAGCCGCGCGGATAGGCATAGACTTCGCGCGATCCGGTTTCATGGTCGTATTTGACAAGACCCTCGAACGCAAGCGTTTGCAGATCGGTGGGAATGAGCTGGTGGTAGGAGTAGCGAGTTTTGACGCCGTAGAGATCCATGTCCGGCAGACAAAATTCGACATTGAGGTCATCGAGCTGCTGCTCGCTTTTCTCGCCGGTGCGCAGGTTCATCCGCCAGCGGCGCAGATGCCCTTTGTAGCGCAGGTAGGCGAGCATCGAGCTGAGTACGCCCTCCGACGGATCGCGCCGAATGGTGGGGTCGGGCTGGAAGCAGCCGTCCATGACGATCCATTCGCCGTCTTCCCAGGCATTCACCATGTGCAGCACATAGCCGGGCTCGAATTCGAACCAGCGGATCTGCTCTTGAGTGCCGTAACGGGGGATCACCCCGAAGCGGCTCGGCATATCGCGATGAAATTGGACCACGCGATGGCCGGTGCGGCGCAGCACGTTGACATCGTGGAACAGCGGGAAGTCGTGCAGGATGGTGTAGTTCGGCGTGATCGTGGTGTCGTGTGGCAGCCGCGGTCCCGGCAGATCGATGCGCGTTTTGTGGCGGACCTGGCCGTCGGCGGCAAACACGTAATAGGTGAGCCAAGGTTGGAAGTCGGCGTAGCCGTAGTTGATGTACTCGCCTGTGCGCACATCGACCTTTCCATGGGCGTTCAACGTGCCCTCGAGTGCGCCGCCGAAGTGTGCCTGACCCCGTGTCTCAAGCGTCAGCGGATCAAGGTCATAGACGCTGCCCGAGTTGTACCAGGCCGCGAGCAGCTTGCCGTTGTGCAGGTTCAGCGTGGTGTTTGCGGTGTCCTTGCAGTAGTCGGTGTTCACCGAGGCGATCTCGTGACCCACAATGCGCGAGAGGTCGTAGGGCCCCATGATGCCGGCGAGCTTCACCTCAGCAGATTCGATTTCATCGTGCAGTGCCTGCGTCTGAGTCCATTTGCGCAGATAGCTCGCGCGCCCATCGCGCAGATAGAGCCCATGTACCATGCCGTCGCCATCGAACCAGTGGTAGAGACCTTTCGGTTCAAAGATGGGGTTCGGGCCCTGGCGCAGATATGCACCATATAAATCTTTGGGGATCTCGCCGCTCAGGACCTTTAAATCCACGGCCGTGACTTCCGAGACCACGGGCGTATAAGGCCCGTGCAGATAGGGATTGTCGATATTGTCGACCCAAGTGGGGCGATCGACGGGGTCGGTGGCGTTGAGTTCGGAGTATTTGCGCATCGGGATCTCCTGCCGCGTCAGTGCGCGCGGCCGACGATGAAACTGACCGTGGTGGTGGCGCTGCCACCGACATTGAGCGTGGCGAAACGCTTTGCATCCTCGACTTGGTAGGACCCGGCAGCCCCGGTGACCTGTTTGTGGCAGTCGAGCAGCATGCGCACGCCGGTGGCACCCACGGGGTGCCCGAGGCCGATCAGTCCACCGCTCGGATTGATCGGAATGCGTCCGCCGATTTCGATATCACCGTTGTCGATGGCTTGCCAACTCTGCCCGGGCGGCGTGATGCCGAAATGATCGATCGCCATGTATTCGGTGCTGGTGAAGCAATCGTGCGTCTCGATGCCATCAAGCTCATCGACGTCCGCAATACCGGCGCGCCGGAAGGCGTCGGCGATGGTCGCGCGCACGAAGGGAAACACGAAAGGCTGGTCGCGACTCAGGGCGATCTTCGCCGCGTAGGTGATCGGCGCCGTGCGATGACCCCAACCTTCGATGCGCGAGAGCGCACTCAAAGGCAAATTGCGATGTTTGCACCAGACGCGCGCCACCGATTCGCTCGCGAGAAAGACCACCGCCGCGCCGTCGCTGATCTGTCCGCAATCCTGCTTGCGCATGCGACCGTCGATCACCGGGTTCGCCTCGTCGTCGAGCGCGAAGCTGCGGGCGGTGAATTCCCAGCGCCGCGTTTGCGCATTGGGATTACGCTTTGCGTTGTCAAAGTTGATTTGTGCGATGCGCGCGAGATGCGCATGGCTCAGTCCATATCGCCGCTCGTATTCGCCGGCGACTTCGCTGAAGACATGTGGCCATGGATACTTCACATTGAGGCATTCATGTCCGGCCCACATGGCAGCAGGGCCGATCAGCTGCGCGGCGCGATCGCCCGGAACGTTGCGCATCTGCTCGATGCCGACGACGGCCGCTAGCCCGTAGCGACCGGCTTCGATTTCTGCGGCGGCTGCAAGCGCAGCGAGGCTCCCCGACGCGCAAGCCCCTTCGTGACGCGAGGCCGGGATGCCGGCCAGATCGGGCAGGGACGCGGCCAGCAGACCGCCGAGATGACCTTGATTGCAGAAGAGCTCGCCCGCGAAATTGCCGACATGCGCGGTGTCGAGATCCTGCGGGGCAAGACGCGCAGCCTCCAGGCCGCGTTCGATGACCTCGCGCATGCCGTCGGCAAGCTCGCGCCCAGACCGCGCCCAGTTCTCTGCGAAGTCGGTCTGATAGCCGCCGAGGATGTAGACGTCGTGTGCCATGTCGTCGACTCCGTTACTTCGAGCGATCACTGCCGCCTTTTTTTTGGATACTATCATTATGCAAGTCATAGTGAAGCAGGAGCAGATGATGGCTGACGATCGCCGTGATCGACTGGGACCGTGGGCAGAGACGCTGCGGCTTCCCCTCATTGCCGCACCGATGTTTTTGGTATCGGGACCGCAGCTGGTGTTGGCCTGTTGTCGCGCCGGCATCATCGGCAGCTTCCCGGCGCCCAACGCCCGTACGCTCGAGACACTCGATGCGTGGATGCGCGAGGTCAGCGAGGGTCATGCGCTTTGCGCCGCGCAGCGTCCTCGGCACCTCGGCCCTTGGGCGCTCAATCTGGTCACCCACAGCTCCTACGAGCGATTACCCGCCGAACTCGATCTCGTCACAAAGTACCAACCACCGCTCGTCATCACCGCCTTGGGCAGCCCGATCCCTGCCATTGAGCGCGTACAGGCTTACGGGGGCAAAGTATTCGCCGATGTCAGTTCGCTGGCTTTCGCGCGCAAGGCGGCAGCGGCCGGGGTCGATGGACTGATGCTCGTCGCCGCTGGCGCCGGTGGGCATACCGGCAAGCTCTCGCCGTTCGCCTTTGTTGAGGCCGTGCGCGAATTTTTCGACGGTATCATCGTACTCTCCGGTGCGCTCGGTTCCGGTCAGGCGCTGCGTGCCGCCGAAATTCTGGGCGCCGATTTCGCCAATGCTGGCACGCCATTCATCGTCGCCGAGGAGAGTCTCGCGAGTCCCCGCTATCGCGACATGGTGGTCAAGGCTTCGCTCGAGGATCTGGTGTTGACCAAAGTTTTCACGGGTGCCGAGGCGTACTATTTGCGCGAGAGCATCATTGCGGCGGGTCTCGACCCCGATAATCTGCGGGGCAAAGAGAAAATGGATCTCGGCGATGCCCAGAGCCAGATCAAGGCCTGGAAAGATATCTGGTCCGCCGGGCAGGGCGTCAATCACATTCATGCCGTCGAGTCGGTCGAGGCGATCGTGGCGCGCTACGAGGCGGAATATCAGGTGGCGGCGAGTACGACGTCGAGGTTCGCCCGATGAGCATTCGAAAGACGCCTGCCCGAAGGTTGCTGCCGCGCGATGTCGAGGGCGGTTGGCTCTGCCGGACTTGGCGAATTCTTTATCAGGATGGCAGTTACACCGAGCCTTTTGGCGCGGACCTATCGGGTCTGCTGATTTATTCGGCTGATGGCTACATGAGTGCCTGCATCATGTCGGCGGGGCGCGCGCCGTTTCGCTCGTCGAATCCGCGCGAGGCGACCCGGGCTGAACGTGCTGCGGCGTTCGACGGGTATTTCAGCTACGCGGGGCGATGGCGAATCGTCGGCGCGACGATCGAGCATCGGGTCACGGTCGCCCTCAATCCGGCATTCGTCGGTACGCGACAGTGGCGCAAGGCCTCCCTGTCAGGCCGACGGCTCTTGCTTTCGGCGGAGGAGACAACCAGTCAGGGAATACGTCGGCATGAAATCGAATGGCGTCGCGGCAGGGTGGGGTAGGTCAACGTGAGCCAAAATTTCTTTGAAAAGCATCAGGCATCCCTCGCGGCGGCAGCGCAGGCGTGTCGCGATCGCAGCTACTTCTCGCTGTTTCCCGAAACTCCGGATCGACACCGCGGTGGCGATGCGGCTGCGGTCGCGGGCAAAGCGGCTTTCGGTGCCCTGCTCGGTCGCGCGTTCGAACTTCCCCAACCCGGGACGATCGGGCGACTCGGTAGCGAAATCTCACCCTACACGCAGGCGCCGCTCGGCATCGATTATCCGCAAGCCGACCCCGATGTGCTCTTTGAGGTGGCGCAACAGGCCATGCGGCGTTGGGCCGAGGTTGCCCCCGAAGTGCGCCTCGGCGTCTGTCTCGAGATCGTCGACCGACTCTACGACCGCGTCTTCGAGTCGGCACAGGCGGTGATGCACACGGCCGGTCAGAGCGCGCTCATGAGTTACGCGGGCAGTGGCACGAATGCGCTCGATCGTGGCGTCGAGGCGCTCGTCTATGCGCAGTCTGCGATGTCTGCAGTCGCCCGCGAGGCGTTTTGGGAGCGTCGGTTTGGTTCGGCGACGTTACGTCTTCAGAAGCATTATCGCCTCGTGCCGCGCGGCGTCGCCGTCGTCTTCACTTGTGCAACCTTTCCGACGTGGAATGCCTATCCGGCGATGTTCGCGAACCTCGCAACAGGCAACCCGGTCATCGTCAAGCCGCATCCTGGATCAGTGCTGCCCATGGTCATCGCGGTGCGCGTGGCGCGCGAGGTCATTGCCGAGGCCGGCTTTGATCCCAATCTCGTGACGCTGTGTCTCGATTCGGTGGAGGCACCGCTCGGCAAGGTGTTGGTCAAGCACCCGAAGACAGCGATCATCGATTTCACAGGCAGTGCGCGTTTTGGTTCCTGGGTCGAGGCAAACGCGTGGCCTGCGCTCTGCTACTCCGAAACCTCTGGCGTGAATACCGTGGTGATCGAGTCCGTCCTGGATATCGATGTCGTCATCAAAAGTCTGGCAACCACGCTGAGTCTTTTTTCAGCTCAGATGTGCACATCCCCACAAAATATTTATTTGCCTGAGCGCGGCGTTCGCTCGGGCGACGGACTGATTTCCGCGCAGGAGTTTGGGGCACGCCTTTCGAGTGCGATGGCGTCGATTGCCACGGATCCGCGGCGGGCGGGTCCCATTTTGGCGGCGATCCAGTCACCGACGACTCTCGCGCTGATCGATGCGATGCGCGAGGAGGGCGTTCGAGCGGGCGAGGTGTTGCTCGAGTCCGCGCCGTACGCTCACGCCGACTTTCCGCAGGCGCGCACGCGCTCTCCTTTGCTGCTCGGCATCCGGGCGGGCGATGCCGCGCGTGCGCTCTACGCTGAAGAGCGCTTTGGTCCGATCGGTTTCGTTATCCGCACGACCGATGCTGATCAGGCGCTGGCGCAGGCCACCCAAGTGGCGAAGCAGGCGGGCGCCATCACCGCTTTCCTGTATTCCCAGGATGAGGCCTACATCGCGCGTGCCGAGCAAGGCTTTGCGCACGCGGGCGCGCAGCTTACGGTCAATCTCACCGGGGCCATGCCGCTCAATTTTGCGGCGGCGTACAGCGACTATCACGTCACCGGATTGAACCCGGCGGGGAATGCCACGCTGACCGATGCGGCATTTGTGGCGGCGCGCTTTCGCATCACGCAGTCGCGGCGACCCGTGAGCTAGCGCGACGGTTTCAGCGCATCGGCACCTGCAAGATACGTTCCCCATCGCGCAGTCGCAGAGGCAGAGAGTTCGGCGCTTCGCCCCGCTCGACCCAGCCCTCGACCGCGGCGAGCGGATCAAAGTCATCGCCCGCGGTCACCGGCCGTTCCCAGCAATGACCCCAGCCCGGGATCATGAAGAGCCGCGTGTGTTCGCGCAGCGCGGCCAGACCGCCCGCTTGCTCGGCTGCAGCGGCGTAATACGTTTCGAGCGGTTGCGGGATGATCAGCGGATCGGCAAGACCATGATAGAGCAGCAGCTTGCTGCCGGATCGGGCATGTGCCTGCAGGTCGGTATCGACTGCATCGGTGATTGCGGGCACGGGCGAGCGCGCGATCATCGCTCTGACAGCCTCGACTTCAGCAGATGCCGTCGCCGCCACGGTCTTGCCAGGGCCGTCGGCGGCGGCCGTGTCCAGACTGGCCGCGAGCATTTGACGATATCCCTGCGAGGCCAGCACACCCCACGCCGGACGATCGGGCGCACCGCCCAGCCAAATATCACCAAAGAATTCGGCGCCGAACTCGAGTGCGGGATAGATGATGTGGTCGCGGGTATTGCGCACCCCTCCATAGAGCGCGCGTAGCGCCTCGGCCTCGGCGACGGTCAAAGGATCATCGCCCGAGGTGAAGTTTGCAAAATCGATCTTGCAGTCACGAGGCGCATCGATTCGCTCATCGAGCTGTCCATCGAGTGCATCGCAGCGCTGCAGGATCTTGCGGTGCACCAATGCCCAGCGCGCGGGTGAGATGACGGGCTTGCCATCGACGAGCGTCTGCCGGGTCATCCACGCACCCCAAAGCCCGGCGGTGCCGCTCAGGTCGAAGACGTTGGCGCCGGCGGCGATGCCGTCGAAGAGTCCGGGGTAGCGCTGCGCGGCCATCATGCCGAGACGCCCGCCGTTCGAGCAGCCCGAGAAATACTTGTAGCGGGGCACGGTGCCGTAAACCGACTCGGCGATGGCCACGCCGGCATTAGTCATGATAGGCAATACTTTGTGCGCCCAGATCTCCAGCGCCTCTCGGTCACTCGCCCAGTCCGTGTCCCAAGAGGCCGCTTGATGTCCGCCGTCATGACTGATGGCAGCGTAGCCACGACGCACTGATTCGTTGATCGAATTGCTCCGCCCCGGCTTGTCAGGCAGCAACTCTCCACAGAACCCGCCGCAGCCGGCCAACAGGAATCGTTCCTTCCACTCTGCGGGCAGGCGCATGACGAAGCGGATTTTGCCTGCCGCAAGCCCGCGCACCTCACAGTGGGGCGGCAGACCATCGACGGTACGCCAGTGCGGTGCGCCCTCAAAAGTCACGCCCTGCGGTGCGGTGGTGGCGACGCAGGCCGCTGCCAAGTGGGCTGTTGACTCGCTGGCGACGATGGGGTTCGTCATCAGTGTAGCGAGACAAAACACGCCGGCGAGACTGATTCGGAGCGGGCTGTTGGTTTTGTACATCATTTGTTAGTTGGCGGGCCGCCGTCGGGGGGTGACTTGCAAATCGATACGGTTTCGGCGAAGGTAGTTCATCGAACAAAAATACACCACCCCAATGGGGATGCTTGAATAGGGGAAACTCGAATGAACAAGCGTCTGATTCCTGCCGCCGTTGCCGCCGCATTGCTCGGTAGCGGAGTGGCTGTCGGCAACGAACTCGAAGAAATTGTGGTCACGGCGCAAAAGCGCGCCGAATCCTTGGCCGATGTGCCGATTTCGCTTACGGTCGTCTCAGGCGACCAGATCCAGAAGCAGGGGACGGCAACCCTCGAGCAGTTGGCCTACTCCATCCCGAACCTGAAGATCACGCAGACGGCGCTCGCCAACCGCATCGCCATCCGCGGTATCGCCACGGGTGACAACAAAGGCTTCGAGCAATCGGTCGCCATGTTTGTCGATGGCATCTACTACGGTCGCGACCAGCTCGTGCGTTTGCCACTGGTGGATCTCGAGCGCGTCGAAGTGCTGCGTGGTCCGCAGCCGACGCTGTTCGGCAAGAATGCCATTGCCGGTGCAGTCAGCGTGATCACACGCAAACCCACCGAAGAGTTCGAAGCCTCGGTCGATGTCATGCACGAACTCGAGGCCGATGAGACGCGCTTCACCGGTGTGCTCTCGGGCCCCCTGAGCGACAACGTTCGGGCGCGGCTCGTGGCCAACTATCGCGAGATGGACGGCTATGTCTACAACACGAAGATGCAGCGTAACGAGCCGAAGCTCGATGAGTCTTTCCTTCGCGGGCAGATAGACTTCGGTGGCGAGAGCGGCGTGCGCGGCAATCTCAAGCTCGAATACGCCGATTTCAAGACGCAGGGACAACCGCGCGAGGTGTTCGGTCCGGTCGGTTCCTATTCCGCTTCCTTCGTCGGTCCGCTCGCGGTCGAGACGGCCATCAACGGCAAGCGCGAGGACAACGGCTACGAAAGTGACAACGAAGTCACCAACGCCATCCTCACTCTCGACATCCCGTTCGGCGAGAACACGCTTACATCGGTCACGGGGCTCCTCGACTACAACGTCAAAGAGTTGATCGACGTCGACTTCTCGCCGATCAGCCTGCTCGATGGGACCAACCAGAGCGAGGATTACCAGCAGATTTCGCAGGAGTTGCGGATCACTTCGCCCACCAGCGGCAGCTTCAACTACATCGCGGGTGTTTATTACCAAAAGAGCGAGCTCGACGTGACCGATCTCGTCGTGTTCAACCGCACCTTCTTGGGCTTCGGCGCGCCCTTCAACGCGATCGGCGACACCACGAACGATCGCCTCTATTCGCAGAACTCTACTCTGTGGTCGGCATTTGCGCAGACCGAGTTCGCGCTCTCCGATCGTCTGCGACTCACCGTAGGTGCCCGGTTCAACGATGAGTCGAAGGACGGCAGCCGAGTGCTCACGGTCAACAAGGGCGCCGCAAATCCCGCGCCGTTGCCGGTGGTACAGGCGGTGTTCCGCGCACTCAATATCGAAGCCCATTCGATCGCCGGCGACCTTAGCGAGAGCTCGTTCAACCCGATGGCGAACCTCAAGTTCGACCTGTCCGATAACGTCATGATGTACGCCACCTACGCGCGCGGCTCCAAGGCGGGCGGCTTCGACGTGCGTTCGAACTCCTTGCCGACGTCCACGACGGTGGCGCGTCGGGGTGCGTTCAAGTTCGACGAAGAAACGGCTGACAACATCGAGGCGGGCATTCGCTACAACCGTAGCGATCTGTCCCTGCAAGTGTCCGCGTATCACACGAAATACAAGGATCTGCAGGTCAATATCTTCGACGGTACGCTGAACTTCAACGTGCGCAATGCTGCCGAGGCGGTCACCAAAGGCATCGAAGCCGACGGTCGTGTGGCCGTGGGTGAGTTCGTAACCCTGTCGGCTGCAGTGGCCTATCTCGACTTCGAGTTCGAGAACTTCACGAGCGGTCAGTGCTACTTCCAGCAGACGCCGGGCGCGAACGGATTCTGTGATTACACGGGCCAGCGTAATGCGGTCACGCCAGAGTGGAGTGGCACGCTCGGCTTCGACTTCGCGCGCCCGATCGGCAACTCACTGAAATTCGGCGTCAATCTCAACGTCGATTTCTCCTCGTCATACATTGCCGCTGCAAATCTTGATCCGCGTACCAAGCAGGACTCCTTCGAGAAGTTCGGTGCGCGTGTATCCCTCGGTTCGGCAGATGATCGTTGGGAAGTCGCGCTGGTCGGTCGCAATCTGACCGATGAGACGATCCTGCAGACGGCTGGCGCGATGCCACTTGCCACGACCATCACCCGCAACACGGGTGTGGCCTACAACGGCATCTTCGACCGACCGAAGTCGATCGCGCTCAGTGCGCGTTATCGCTTCTGACAAAGATCCTCTGACAAAGATAAGGGCGGTACACCTTGCGGTGTACCGCCCGTTATCAGTCGATCTCAGAAGCTGAAGACGAATCGCCCGTAGTAGTAACCACCGTAGGCACCATAGGGGCCGGCACCGTGGGGTGACAAGCCGATGGTGTTAGCCACCGTCGTTCGGTCTGGGTATTCGTCGAATAGATTCAGCGCACCCACCGCCACCGTCAGATCATCGGTAGCGCGCCACGACAACTCCAGATCCGTAACCCAGTCTGCACCGAAGCGTTGATCGTTGGCCGCCGCGTTGTCGAGCGCGCGGTGATCGAAGGCGCAGGCGGTGCGGGGGCGACGCTGTCGTGGAGTGCCGATCTCTCCGAATCCGCCACGTTTCGGGTGATCGCGCTGCGCGCCGGGCGCGCGGATGTGGCGCTCAAAACCGCCCAGGGTGCGACGACGACCGCAGTGGCCGTCTCGACGGTGGCGCCGGCCATCGTCATTGATCGGAGCGAGCCGCTGACCGGCACGGTGCGTCTCTCGATCGGCAACGGCGTGGCTTATCCGCTCGTCGAGTGGTTCATCAACCTCAATCGTCTTGGCAATGTCGCGGGCACCGCCGGCAACCCGATCAACTGGAACACCGAGTCGATCGCGAGTGGTGAGCATCTGATACTCGCGCGGATTCAGACGGCGACCAACAGCTTCGTCGAGGTGCGCCGGACGGTGCGTGTCGCAAATGTGTCTTTGACGGCGCGTCTCGAAGAGCCGACGGCGGGGGAGATCCAGATCATCGCGCGTGCGGTGTCGAGTGCGGGCATCGCGAGTGTCGAAGCGACGATCGATGGAACATCGCTCGGCAAAGTGACTTCGCCCAATTGCGCGACCTGCACGGCGCCGTCTGAGTCTTATCGCTGGATCCTCGACAAGAGCCGATACCCCTCGGGCAGCTATGCCATCCGGGTCACCGCCATCGATCGCGAGGGCATCAGCAAGAGCGTCGATCTGACGTTGCAGGTGCGTAATCCGCCGACGTTGACGCTCGATACGCCGGGCGATTACGACATCGTGCACTCGCGACTCACGGTACGCGGTCGAGTGGGCAGTGATCGAGCGGGCACGATCCGAACCGTGATCACGCTCGGCAGCGTCACCGTGCTCGACACCACAAGTGTGAACTTTGAAGCCGGTTTTGATCTCTCGGGCGTACCCGGCGGTGCCTATGCGCTCACCGCGCGCTCGACCGATAGTGCGGGTGTGCAGCAGAGCGTCGCGCGGCAGGTCATCGTGACCGAGAGTGCTGATCGGCTCTACACGCCGGTGTTGAGTTTGGGAGCGGGTGTGACCGTGCTCTACTCCGATGGCGCGCAGATTCTCTATCGCAATGCAGCAGGTGCTTATCTCTTGCAGGCCTTGAGTGGCGGTACACCCGCGACACTCGCGGGTGCCGAGTCGGTCGAGTTTGCGACCGATTGGCAGATCGCCTCAGGCCGTGTCTATGCGCAAGGTCGCGCCGGGGATTGCACTACGCGCTGCATCTACGAGTGGGACAGCGCCGGGTCGCGTCGCAACCTCTCGAGCGCCAATCCGTTCGGCAGCGTCTCGGGAACACGCTGCTCGGATGAAGACCCGATCGTACGCGGCAACATCGTGATGTGGGCGAACTGGCTCTGCGGCAAGGGCGCCTACACCCTATTCGATCGCAGTTCAGGCTCGTACTCAAAGATTGATGCGCCTGCGGGTGCAAACTACATCGGCAACAACCAGTTCGACGTCAGTGCGAGTGGCGGCTCGGTCGTCGCCTACATCTGGGCGCAGATGGGTGGCGAGGGCATGAGCTCCACCTTCGATGTGTTTCGGCACACGGGCGGTGCGAGCACGCGCTTGAGCTTGCCCGGCACACGCAATGTCTATCCGCGCACCAACGGCACGCGAGTCGTCTGGGAGCAATCACCCATCGGCGGCAATGCCGACGGTTCGGTTGCGCTGGTGAGTGCAGGGCCACAGACCATCGCCTCGAAGGTGACGCAATGGGCGCTCACGCCCCAAGTGCTCGCGTGGCGTGAGATCACCTCGGCCACGCCCGGTGATTTCGGCAACGTTCGCTACGAGTACGGCCTGCGGGCTGAGACGACCGGCAACATCGCCACGATTTCGACGCGCTCGTCCGCAGCGCTCTACGCCGCCACGCGATCGTGGGTGCTTTTTGGCGAAGAAGGTAAGTTTTACCGCTTCGATGCCACGCAAGGCACTCGCAGCCTCGTCATCGAGGCAGGCCCGCAGGGTCTTTGGGCCAATGATGGCGTCGTCGTGTTCTCGCTCGGTGGCGGAAAGATTTATCGGATGCAGTGAAGCTACGGCGGCTCAGCAGGCTGCATAACAATGTTATGCAATTCGGCCCAATTTCCTAGTTGAGCACCACAAGTATCGTAGGCCGTTCTAAGCCCGAGTGCAGGGCAGCCTAATACTTTTGTTAGTTCGGGCGACTAGTTAGGTATGCACATCGGGCATACCCCTCAACTTCGGGATCATTGGCCCGCCAATGGCCCTGCCAAGCGCGAGTTTCGCTGCTCGCGCTGCGGCAAGCGCTGGCAAGCGGCAGCCAGCTGGCTGCCGTCTATGCGAGAGTGCGAAGCGTGCCGATCGAAAGCGCGATCGCCGGTCTCCGCTTCATCGAGCCGGGGATGGATTGCGTAGTTACACAAGCGCAGCTACACGGGGCGCTAATTGCCGTTTAAACGACAAATGCCAAACGCAGATACATCAAACAGTCACGTCAAAACCGAATTCTGACTCTCGCGTATCTTTCTTTGATCTTTGACTAAGCTCTCTGTGCGGAAGTGTTCTCTCAGATGAATTCACCTGTCAAAATCACGATATTTACTTACACACTTCCTTACACACTGCTTAGTGACACGCGTAAGTCATTGATGGCCAACAGGGACTTCTAAGTCCAGTCTTCTCATAATCCCTTGGTCCTTGGTTCGAATCCAAGCGGGCCCAGTCTTACAAATCTGTCCGTACCGACCACATGGGTAACGGATTATTCCGGAGACATAGGTAACACCTTAGCATCGAAGGGGTTAGGCGCGCACTCGAAGTGAGCGTTCTCGTGGTCGAAGACCCTTAAGTCATAGTGTATCGAGATGGCGAGCCAGAGGTGATCACTGACCTCTTTGACGCCGACATTCTGTCCGACCAAAGCGTTGCTGTGGTTGACCTTGTGTCGACCGAAACACAGCCGGCCATATTGGGTGATGGTGCGAACGTGAAAGCGAGAGCTCAGTTTACCGATGCCGTATCGGGGCGTGATGAGGCTCTATATGGCGATCGATGGCGGGCTCGAGCGCATCACTCGGCCACGCGAGTGCCGGCAGCGAGAAGGGTTAAGGGGCGGGCTGCGGCTCTACGGCGCGTGCGGGAGACGCAGTCACCGCGGCGGCGAGCATTGCAACGACAGTCAGCGACCGTAGCGATGTCATGCGGCGTCCTCTACTTCAACGCTCCAGTGCGGGAACGGGTCGGGGAGTTTAGACCAGAGTTCCGGCCCCTGTGAAAACTCGGCGTCGGTCAGCAGCGCGGCATCCAGTGCACGGCGCATCGCCGCCTCGTCCATCTCGATGCCGATGAACACCAGTTCCTGCCGCCGGTCGCCCCACTGGGTGTCCCAGTCGATGCCTAGCAGTTCCGGTGCGCGTGCCGGATCCGGTTGCTCGGCCGCGGGCGCCGACGCCCACCAGAATCCCGTCGCCTTGTGCGTCAGTGCGCCGCCGGCCTGCTGCATCTCGCCGACCCAGTCATGGCGCGTCGCGAGCCAGAAGAAGCCCTTGCTGCGCACTACGCCAGGCCAGTCGCTGTTGAACAGCTGCATCAGCCGCTGCGGATGGAAGGGGCGACGGGCCCGGTACACGAAACTCGAGATGCCATACGCCTCGGTTTCAGGCGTGTGCTCGCCGGCGAGCTCGCGGGCCCAGCCCGCCATGCCCTGCGCAGCGTCGAAGTCGAACAAGCCAGTGTCGAGGATGTCCGGCAGTGCAACCCGTGCGCGGCTCGTCTCGATGATCCGAGCGGTCGGGTTCAGTGCCTTGATCAGTGAGAGCGCCTGGCGGCGGCCGACGGCATCGACGCGATCGATCTTGTTCAGCACGATCACATTCGCGAACTCGAGCTGCTCGGTCAGCAGGTCGACGAGCGCGCGCTGGTCTTCGTCGCCGGCCGTCTCGCCGCGATCCTGCAGCATGTCGGGCGAGCTGAAGTCGGCGACCAGCGTCGCTGCATCGGCGACCGTGACCATGGTGTCGAGCCGCGCGACATCGCTGAGCGAAAAGCCCCGCTCGTCACGCACGGCGAAGGTGGCCGCGACGGGCATGGGCTCCGAGATGCCGGTCGACTCGATCAGCAGGTAGTCGAAACGCCCCTCGGCGGCCAGGCGTCGTACCTCCTGCAGTAGGTCGTCGCGCAACGTGCAGCAGATGCAGCCGTTCGAAAACTCGACAAGCTTTTCTTCTGTACGGCTGAGTCTACCGCCATCGCGCACCAGGGCGGCGTCGATGTTGACGTCGCTCATGTCGTTGACGATGACGGCCACTCGCAGGCCCTCGCGGTTCTGCAGGACGTGGTTCAGCAAGGTGGTCTTGCCGGCGCCGAGGAAACCAGAGAGCACGGTGACGGGTAGAGTTTGCATATCATTGATCCGGTACGTAGATGATCTCGCCATTCTCGAGCTGATATGCAGCGCCTACACGTTTACCGCGCGGTCCGGTCGCGTCACTCGCGGCTTGTGGCTTGTACTGCGTGATGGTCTCGCCGCGCTTGGTCACAATCTCCATCTGCGGCGTGCCCGGGTTCTTCACCCAGGTGAAGTTCTCGGCGACCAGCAGGTCGGACAAGTTGAAGCGCCCGACCAGCGCCGCCATCAATGCCACGGCGAACACCATCGCGACGTCGAACAGGTTCGTCAGCGATGACAGCGGGTCGTCGTCCGCACCCGGGCGCGCGATCAGGCGGCGGCGCCTGCGCCGGGCGCTCAAGGCGCATCTCCGGGCTGCTCGTCGAAGAGATCGGAGGCGAACTCGAGCAGCATGAGGTCCTCGGCATGCCAGCGCTGGCGGGCCTGGGTGACCACGAAGCCGATCGCCCCGGCGACGAGCCCGATCACCGTGGTGGCGAATGCCACCTGCACGTTTTGCACCAGCGACTTGACGTCGCCGGAGGCGAGGCCGAGCAGGGCGGGGCCAAGTGGGATCAGGGTTCCCATCAGGCCGAGCAGCGGGCCGAGGCGGGTCAGGGTACGCGAGGGAGCGAGGTCGAGGTCCGCAGCAACCTCGTATTCAGCCATTATCCTATTGCGCCGCGCGGGCGAGCGGCGATGCTCGACCAGCGCGGCGAGACTCACGCCGATCGGTAATGCGCTCGCACGTAGTGCGTTGGCGGCATCGATCACCGCCTGCGGATCGGCACCGACGCCGCCGGCCACCAGCGCCTGAGCATACCGGCGGCGTCCGACACGCCGTTGATAGGTCTCGCCCGCGAGCCATAGCGCGCGCGCGAACAGCCAAGCGAGTCCGAGCAGCGTCGGTAGCAGGAGCCCATTCGACAGCCAATAGAGGGCCTCCGAGAACCACTTCATCGACGGGATCTCCAGTGCTCGCGCAGGAAGCCAGCGAAAATGACCAGCAGCGCGCCGGCGACGAGCGTTCCGAGCGCGACGAGGTCGACCGTCGGCGCGTTGCCGGCGGGCGGCGCACTCGCGAGGGCGGCGAGCCACGCGGCCACCCCCAGCATCAGCAACGCGCAAACAACGCGCAGCTCGAGGCGCGCGGCAAGCGCGGGCATTGGCACGGCGAGCAGCGCACCGAGGGCGAACACCATGGCGAGGCATGCGGCGGCGACGAGCACGCGCAGGGAGCCGAAGTCAAAGCCATGATCGGACTGCGAGGCGAACACGCAAAGGGCGAACACGGCGAGCGGCGTGGTGAGCGGGGGCAGCCAGCGCAACAGCGCCTGCTCGATCCGGCCGGCGTTACCCCACAAACTGCGGACCGCAAGCGCGAGGACGAGCATGGCGTCGAGCGTCGCAAGCGCGGCGAGGTCGCGCGACCGTTCCGACTCGCCTAGCCAGCGCGCGATGTCGCGCAGGCCCGTCTCGGTGGCGAGCGGCAGAAGCAGCCACCCGAGCAGTGCGACCGACGTAGCCGCTCCGAGCCGCAGCATCGAGGACGGCAGCGCTGCAGCCCACGCCACCAGCGCCAGCGCGGCGACCGACGACAGTGCCATGGAAGCAGCTAGCACTGCGTTCACGCGGAGGAGTGCCGACGACGTCCGAGCAGCGCAAGCAGCGCGCCCAAGCCCGCTAGCGCCGCGATCCACCACGCCCATGAAGGCAGCGAGAAGGCCTGGGCGTCGTCGAGGGCTGCGTTCGGTGGCGGTCGGTCGGTGGGCTTCAACACAACCGCGTCCTGCGTCCTTGCGGCGAGGCTTTCGGTGGCACTGTTGCGGGCCTGCTCATAGGCCTGGCGCGCGGCAGGATCGAGCTTCTGGGCAATGAATTGCGCGAGCGGCGCGTTATCACAGGTGAAGCCAGTGCAGGAGATACCATGCGCCGCGATCAGCTCTTGGTGGATCTCGGCGAGCTCGCGCAGCTGCCTGGCATCGGCCTGCCACAGGCCCTTGCGCGCGGTCTCGAGCATCACTGCGGTGATCTCCTGCAGCGCTGCCGGGTTCTCGCGCTCAAAGAAGCCGCGCATGCCGAGGCCGTAGCGATCCCGCACGTAGACCTCGTGCAGATCGTTCCACAGCGAGTCCTTGATTACCTCCGGCTTCATCACGTTCCAACCGTAGGTATTGCGGAACGTTTCGGCAAATTTCTCGGCCGAGGAGGCCCCGCCCGCGGCGAGGTCGGCGATGTACTTCGGATTCAGCAGCGTCGCGCGCGACTCGACGGCGATCGCCTCGCCAGCTTCTTGCACGTAGGCATTGCCGGCGGAGCGGAAGTCGTTGAAGTACGCCGTAGGGTCCTTGCCGGTGACTTCGCGCACGGCGAGGTTCAGGCCGCCCATGAACTCGTAAACGTGATCGAGCGACAGCGGGCCCCAGGTGTTGCTCTCGCGCGGCTGGATCACCGCCTCCGTGCCAATCAGGGCCGCCTCGAACACGCCCTCGGTGTACTGGCTCCAGAGCTCGCCTTCGTCGTAGGTCGCGCCCATGTTCGAGATGTAGGTGCGCGCAACTTCGGACTCCTCGCTCCAGCGCCCGCCAGACTCAACCATTTCCATGATGCCGGTACCGTAGGCACCGTTCGCGCCACCGAACACCCGCACGCCCGCGAGCCTGCGCGCCTCGGCCGGCGACAGCCCACGTGCCTTGAGCGCTCGCTCGCTGGCAGCCACACTCTCAGCGACTGCGTTCGGCGCGTCGGCGCTCGTCGCCGCCTGCGCCGCGAGCGCGACGGCTTTGTTGATCAAGTACAGGCGCGAAGCGGCGAGGTCGCGGAACTGGCCTGCCGTCTGTACGACGACGTCGACGCGCGGCCTACCGAGGCGCGCGGCGGGGACGGCGATGACATCGACGACCCGACCGAACGGATCGCGGACCGGCTCTACGCCTAGCAGCCATAACACCTGCGCCAAGGTCGCGCCCTCGGTCTGTATGAAGTCGCCTGGCCAGAGCGTGACGCTAACCTTGCGTGGCCAGGCGCCGCCGTGCCTCGAGCGGTGTTGGTCAATCAGCGACTGCGCCAGCTGGGTTCCAGTCTGCCAGGCCGCCGCCGACGGCGTCTTCTCGGCATCGATCGAGTACATGTTGCGGCCGGTCGGCAGACTGGTCGGGCTGGTGATCGGGTCGCCGCCGGTCGACGGCGCCACGAAGCCACCCGCGAGCGCATTGACCAGCGCATCGAGCTCACGGGCCGTGCTGTCGCGCAGATCGACCTGATAGCGAGGCACGGCGGCAAGCTGATCGCGGACCGTGAAAACCGCCTGGGCGATCGACTGTTCCCGCGCCTCGAGTGCCGTGAGATGCGCCAGCAACCGTTCGCGGAACGCGGTCGTCGCGGCCTCGAACTCCGGGGCCGAGAGATCGTCGGCGACCGCGGCGGCGCGCCCGTCATTGCGCGCGCGGATCGCGTCGGCCAGGTCGCGATGCTCGCGATAGAACTCGAGTGCTTCGAGCACGGGCGCGATGCCGTCGAGCGCCAATCCATCAACGAAGGCCGTGCCGCTACTCGCAGCCATCGCCTGTGCGAGAACCGCAACGTTCGCGGGTTCGAGCGCGCGACTCACCATGACTTCCTGCACCGCGCGCCGCGCGACCTCGACCTTGGCCTCGAGCGCCGGATCGGCGAGCAGCTCGAGCGCCAGCTTGCGCGCTGGCGGAGCCTGCATGGCCTGCAGCAGCGCGCGAACGTCCGGATCCCCGGCGACTGCCAGCGCCTTGGCCATCGCCGGGATCACGCGCGCGATCTTGCGGGCGCGCTCCATCTGCGCCGGATCGAGGGTCTGCGACGCCTGCGCGAACTCGCGGTCGGAGCGCAGCATCTCGATGAACGCCTTCTTCTCGGGATACGGAAGCACCTTGGCCAGCAGCTCGCGCAGCGCGCCGGCATCGACCGGCGCTGCGGCGTCCGAAGCGCGTGCCGCAGGCTTCGTGCCGCCGGCGCCCATCTGGATGAAGCCGACGATGATCTCGTCGTCCGAAGGCCGCTTCCGCGACTCGGCCCAGGAGGTCGCACGCTGCTGGTCGTCGCGCGGTATCGCGGCGTCAAGGGCTGCAGCGGGACCTGCAGCGAGCGCCGTGCGGATCAACTCGTCCGCGGGTTCCCGATAGCGAGTGCGCATCAGGCGCTCGTCGGCGCGCACGGCGGGCGCAAGCCGACCGCGCGACTCGTCGAGTGTGGCGAGCGAGTAAGTCAGTGGATCGATCGCGATTAGCCGCGCGGTTGCCGCCGCCGTCGGGACGTCGTAGCCACGGCCGAGTGCATACAGGCCACGGCTGATCTTCTCGCGCGACAGACGCTCGACGTGGTTGGCGAGGCGCGCGACCTGCTCGTCGTCCCACGCGGTCTCCGCCGGCAGCGACAGATCTTCATGGAGCTTCAGGCGCACCGCTGCGCGCTGCAGGTCACGTAGGGCCTGCGAGCGCACCGCGCCGGCTTCGAGACTGCCCAACGAGTTCAGCCGCGCGCCGATGCTGCGTAGATCCGAGTACAGCCCCGCTTCCTGGAACGGCGGGGTCAAATGCGTAACCGTGGTCGTGTAGCTGCGTCGCTTGGCGATGATGGCCTCGCCGACGTTGCTCATCGTGTAGACGTAGAAGTGCGGCGTGTTGCCAATCAGTGCGTCGGACCAGTCACGCTCCGACAGCGCGACCTGCTTCCAGGGAGTGAACTCGAGGCTGCCGTGGGTGCCGAAGTGCACGATGGCGTCCGCTGAGAAGCCGCGGCGTACCCAGAGATAGGCGGCGACGTAGGCATGCGGCGGCGCCTTGTTCGTGCCGTGCACCACTTTGAACGTGTCGCGCCCGACGCCGGCGAGCGGCTGCGGCAGGATCGCGACGTTGCCGAACTCAATCCGCGCCACCGTGACCGGCTCGTCGCGACCGTCTCGTAGCCCCATATAGTCGCCTGGCGGCGGGCCGTACTCGGCGTCGACCGCGGCGCACATCTCGGCGGCCAGTTCCTCGCGACACCACGCGGTGAACTGCTGCGCCGGAATGCGCGCGGGATTGCCCTGCGCAATGAATCGCTCGAAGTCGCCGCGCGCGTACGGACCAATGATCGGGCCCTGGCGCTGGATCAGCTCGCCGAAGGCCTTCTCGGTCTCCGGCAGGCCGGTCACGGTGTAGCCTGCGTCGCGTAGCCGCCGCAGCGTCGCATACAGCGAGGGCAGCACCTCAAGATCGGCGGCTGCCATGGCGTTCTGGCCGGGCCCCTTGTAGTAGACGATAGCGACGCGCTTGTCGGCGTTGGCCGCGCGCTTAAGCTTCAGCCACTTCTCCACCATGCTGACGAAGCGCTCGAGCCGCTCCGGAATCGCCTTGAACACCTGGTTACCGTCGGCATCGGGGAACTGCGCATTGACGGCGTAGGGCGCGACCGCGCCGTCGATCTCCGGCAGAACGACGTTCATCGTCAGCAGCGCGCCGGCGAAGCCCTGTTGGTCCTTCATCCAGTCCTCGTAGGCCTGGAAAAGCGACACGGGCGCGAGCATTGGGATGTTGCGCGCCGTCAGCCAGGCGCGGGCTTCGTCTGCCTGGCCGAGCGTCAGCCGGCCGTGCGGCATCATCACCACGAGGTCTGGGTCGATCGCCTGCAGGAACTTCAGGCGCTCTTGCGCCGCTGCGAGCGGATAGACGCGCAAGCCGCGCCTCTCGAGCGCGCCGATCATCGCGTCGAGATGGTCACGGTTCGCGTTGAACGGGCCGGGCACGCTGGTCAGGAGCGCAATCTTCGCCCCGGAGGCGCGATACTGCGGTTGCGTCGCGTACCAGCGCTCGTAGTCGGCGACGTTGGTGAACAGGCGGCTCTCGTCGATGTGAAACAGCAAGTCCGAGCCGATCACCTCGGGAGCGACGATCGGCGCGGCGAACAAACGCTTGCCGTCGAGCGCGCTGCGCGCGTACTCGAGCAGGCGACGGTAGTTGGTCGTGCCGCCATTACGCAGGTAGCTGCCCACGTAGTCGAGGTCGCGTCCGGCGAGGTTGGTCACGTCGATGATGGGATTGGTCGGTGCCTCCATGTGCAGGCGCGTGCCGTCGGCGCCGGCGCGTCGCACCAGGGCGAGCTGCGCCTCGTCGAGCTGCAGCGCACGTCCAAACAGGATCGCAACGTCATAGCGACCCAGCCGATCGAGTTCCTCGAGGGGCAGCACCTCTGCGCGCACCCAGGGCGGCTGCGACTTGAGAATGCGCGCGGCCTGGAAGCTCGGGTAGTTGATGATCGCGACGCGGGTCGGGGCGGCGTATCGCGACCAGGCCATCCAGGCCGCAGTGCCGACCAGCAACAGCGCTGCGCCCGCCGCGACGGCCTTCCAGAGCGAGAGTCGGGTCACAACGCATCCATCGTGAGCAGCACCCGGGTCTGTCCGGCGACGGGTTGTGGCGAGCGGTGCAGGCACGGCCCGCAGTTAAGGTCAGGCCAGGCCTCGCCCTTGGCGAACAGCACGTCACCGGCGCGGGCCTGAAAGGTGTCATTGCCTTCGAGCCACTCGGTCCCTGGCCCGCGATAGGTGGTCATCAGCCTCAGGCCGACCCGGTCGGCATGGAAGCGTGGACAGGTCGCACGGTCGGCGATGTCGACCCGCAGGCCGAGTGTGGCGGCGCCGGTTACGGTCGCGAACACGTCGCAGAGCAAGGCGATGTCGCGCGCGAGTGCCGAGTGCGGCGCGATCCCGAGCTCCTGCGCGACTGTCTCGGCGTTGGCCCGCGCTGCGCCGATAGTGCGCATCAGGCGTACCGGCGTTCGCGGCCAGAGTCTGGAACCGGATGTCGCCGCAGAGAGCCTGCGCTGCCAGACCACGAGGCTCACGTGCCGATCGAACACGCGCTCGACATCGGCCAGATCGGTCACTTGGATCGTCGAAGGACGGCTGACGAGTCCGAAGGTCGGAGCGGGCGCGAGGGCGGTGACGGTCATTCGGTGCGGTCTCCGGGTCGAC